>OKRX01000075.1_pt1 | contig 63945 bp, 68 predicted proteins | sample 1601241 | NCBI WGS metagenome assembly OKRX01 (sample SAMEA3541500, study PRJEB24748) | human gut metagenome | biome: human gut; feature: human-associated habitat; material: faeces | place: China | collected 2012
ATTGTATGGAATAGTTATACAGAAGGGGATTCGGGGCTGTAGGGCATAATACCAAGCACATTATTACCGAAGCTAGAGGGGATATCAACGATTATTGGACTATCAACTCAAATACATCCCAAGTATTTTTAATTCATCCAGAAAAAATTCAAAATATCCCAAGCGATATGAAAGAACAGGGGATAGTTACAATAAGGACTGCGGGACTGCTTGTGACTATGGATATTATTGATGCTGCTAAAAAACATTATTTTTGTGCTGCTTGGGAATCAACGCCTATAACGCCTGATTCTTGGAATACCGGATCATAAGCGCCCCCAAGAAGTCCACCCAGACTGATATGTAAAGGATCTCTGATATGTAGCGCCTGTGGTGATTGCCACCTGAGCCCCTTTAAGATTTCCATTATTATTATCGTGGACCCCTAATACACAAGCCCAGTAACCTGTTCCTGAAATTGTAACTTGCGATCTTGATACATATATTTCTATATCATATCCTGATAAATTGAGATATTTGGGCGGGTCATCAAGATATTTACTGGGTAGATATTTTAATATGCTTAGTAAGGTTTCCCCTGTTGTCAGAGAAGCAAATCGCCCGTCAATTTCAGTTTCTGTGTAATACCGTTCATCATGGATGTGTCCGACTTTCGATGAGTTGGTATTGCGCACATTAAAGCAGTCTACCATATATGCATCCCCCTACCTTAGAATTAAGGTATCAATATAAGGAGGATGCGTGTATGGATGAGATCAAATTAAAAGATGATCTGATGGCAAGACTGGCCCGTGAGCTGGAACGGCCTGTTCTGCAGGTGATTGATGGAGCATTATCGGCAGTGTTGCGGGATTATGATGTTAGTAAGAGGGAAACGGGACTGAGCACAGAGGTGGTAAGCTGGCCGGAATATGATATTTTTATGTCCCGCATGATCTTCGGTGGCTATTCCAAGAGTACCATTCGGCAGTATGGGACATTTTTAAGAGAGCTGTTGGTTTATGTCGGTAAGCCTGTGCAGGAGATTACAGGGGATGATATTGTATCCTGTCTTAATGCCTATGCAGAGGCCCGGCAGATCAGCGGCAGTACCAAGGACCATAAGCGCCTGATCTGTAGCAGCTTCTTCACGTTCCTGCATGACCGGGGCTATATAAGCCGTAATCCTATGGCTACTATAGACCCGATTAAGTATGTAGCTGAGGTGCGGGAGGCGCTGAACAGTCGGGAAGTGGAGAAGATGCGGATTGCCTGCGGGGAAAACATCCGGGATAATTTGGTACTGGAATTGTTTTTGGCTACCGGCTGCCGCGTTTCGGAGGTCGTTGGGATGCGGGTGGAAGAGATTGATCTGGAGAGTGGATCTGTGAAGGTGCTGGGAAAAGGCCAGAAGGAGCGGATTGTATTCTTTTCGGATAGAGCTCTGGAATATTTGGAGCGGTATTTGGATGGGCGGCGGTCTGGATCTGTGATTCTTTCTCTGAGAGCGCCACACCAAGGATTAAAAAAGAATGCTTTGGAGAATGTAATCCGGGCCATAGCACAACGGGCAGGGATTACCAAGCGGGTATTTCCGCATCTACTTCGCCATACTTTTGCTACCCGTGCATTAAATAAGGGGATGCCGCTCCCTACTCTGTGCGATATCATGGGCCATGCCAGCACGGAAACCACTCGCATCTATGCGAAAAATAGTCAGGGACGATTAAAATACGAATATGATATGTATGCAGCATCATAAGTGATAGATTCTGATTGATTTTTTTAGCCTGCCAGAAGGGAGGCTTATTTGCTGTGCGCCTCTTGCTGGGTTGCGCCCAGCAGAGAATTGTATGGAATAGTTATACAGAAGGGGATTCGGGGCTGTAGGGCATAATACCAACACGTCAAAAATTGGTCACACTCATGATGAGAGATACTACACGGAGGAAGAAATCGAAAACAAGTTATATTGGAAAGCAATAGGCGAAGAAATATCCTTATACCCTGAGTCTGTTAATACCGATGTCTATTATCAGAACGATAAACTTAAATCTGCGAAAGAACTTCTGATTTATCATAGTAATTTCGGATGTATATACATCCCCAATATCAATCAATATGTAGTACAAACACAGATCCGATCAGAATATTTCTGGGTTACTGTATCTGTATCATTTCAAAAAGACGAAGGCCGAATCGCATATAAAATTATCGCTAAAGGGAGTTCGGAAAATTTTTCATCTAATAGGATTGTGGGTGTGGCTTATAGATAATAGCAGCTTAAACGGGCATCCCTTTATTTTTTGCTTGTTTTTGATTACATATTATTCAGTGGCTATTATCTTAGTAGTACTGTCATTTATAAGCAGTTTCAATTTCATATCAGTGTCCAAGTAGAGCACCGCACCACCAGTTTTATGGCAATCTAAAAATATTCCTGGTCTGGAGGATGGGTTAATATCCGTACGCGCCCGTATAGTGATCGCAGAATTACCTGATCCAGCACCGAAATTACCTGATTCAAGGAACTGCATGGCACTAAAAACATTGGATTCATCTTTTTTAGAGGCCTTGGTATTGAGCACAGTATAAAGGTCCATCAAGGCCTTACCCTGAGCCGCCGAAAGCGGCAGGTTAGGGTTGTTTGTCACACAGTTATTAACGATATGCCCCAGCAAGCAGACACCGGTCATCCATGCCTTAAAATCTTCGCAAAACTTCTTTACTTTTCCCCATCTGGTCTTTGCCTTTTCCTTGACGGCCGGCACCGGAAAGTTCTCAGAAGATGCTTCAAACGCCGAAATCACCGTTTCTGCTGTGTCGCCGCCTGCGGAATCAACCTTATCTGCCTTCAAAGTCTTAACCCATCGGTATAAATTTCCCAGAATGTTTTTCATACTTCCCTTGCTACCAATATCTGGATACTTTTCTTCCTCCGAATTTGGTTCTTCTACTGATGCCACTGTATCAGATGCATCACCACCAGAAGAATCCATTTTCTTCTCTTCCATTTTTTTCTCCAGATCAAGCACGTCCTGTACAGTAGCTACACCTGCTGTATTGATTGAAATAGACAGCTGATCCGCCTGAGCTATGCTGATCTGAACATTATAAATAAAAGACGAAGGGGCAACTCCATTGAAAGCGGGCATCTGATCCGGAGTGGTCGCTTGGCAGACTGCAAACAATATCTCCGTTTCCCCATCTGACGCATAGATACCCACATTTTGTATCAGATATTCCTGCGTGATCTCACTATTATCAAACATCGTTCGGATACTAATCAGTGTATCATTTGCGATTTGCACATTAGATGGAATCACCGTCTGTTTCACATCCTGAAGTTCTGTCAGTTTTTTTAAGTTTGTACCTTCGGAATATGCATACGATGATGTTCCTGCATGGGAAAACTGTATCGTAACCTCACCAGACACCGCTCTGGCTGCCAATGCTTCTCCCGCTTCTGTAATGACTGCTTTTTTATATACTCCCATAATAGCCTCCTATATTGTCTGCATAAATGCACTGGACATGACACCGCCAATATATAGTCCTGCGGAACTATAATTATTAACCTGCTGATTTGCATGTATCTCTATATGCGCCGGTATAACATCCCAGAGCAGGTTATACAGCAGATCAACCGCCCCATATCTCGAAGATGTAACCGAAATCTCCAGCTTACAGGCCACGGCATCTACACTGAGGGTAAAATCTTCTCCAAACAATTCCTTTAACTGATCCATCAAAAAGTCGATAGAAAACGGGACGATCGTGTTGTATTTCTGTAATAATCTCTGCCTGCGATATTCAATTGTTTCACCTGGAGATGCAAATATATCAAACAGTGCCTCTTTCTGTGCCAATGTAGACTCATCTGCTGTTTGGATATAAAAATTTTTTCGGATCTGCTCTATATTGGCCTCCAACTCTGCAAGCACAGCCTGATCCGTTTTCATAAGCTCCTTAAATTCCAGGATCTCACGGAAATATTCCGGAAGTGTCTGCATTAAATCAATTTTCATGAACCGTCACCTCCCCAAGAGAAGGAATCTGCTGCAATTGCGCGGTCTCTGTCAATGTCAGATCTCCTGAAGATCCATTGATTAAAACATCCGTAACATTGACAATATCCGGGATTTCCAAGATAGATGCCACGATCCTGGATGCATACACGGCTACCACATATTCGATTTTCTGCCCTTTGATCGCATTCCCCCAGGTCCTGCACACAGATAATAAATACGCCTGTATTTTCTGCTCAATCTGTTCCTGGTAGGCTTCTGCTCCAATCCTTACCGTAGCCGCCAGCTGAATTGATACGGATATGTTAAGGGTCAGATTCGTCGCTGTTGTGATCGTCACTGCTGCTCCAATGGGCGCCATGCCGTAACCATTTCCTGAAGGTTCGGATCCGCCCTGCTCCGGAGGACAGATTGCTTTTTGCACCTGTGCAACAAGTCCGCTCTCTGCCGGTGTTAATTCACTGTCCAGAATGCTGCACAGCACCGTTCCCCCGCCCTTCCATGCAGGATATACCTGTACAGCTCCTACTCCTTCAATGGCAAGGATTGTGTTTCTGTAAGCAGCTATATTTCCGCCAAAGGAAGCCACATCGAAACTCTCGAAAAACCGTGCCCGCAGGGAATCATCGTTTTCCTCATCTGACCCCGGAGTTTTAATTTCCCCAAGCTCTGCACTTGTAAGGCCGGAAACCGCCGTAATGGGAAGCATATTGCCGGTATAAGAATTTCCTATGGTTCCCGGCACTGAACAGGTCATTTCATACACATACCGGTCTTTTTCGCTGCTTATCAGTCCACCGCTCCTAAATATGACAGATGCTGCCCCGTTGATGGTCTTAAACAGGGATCCTTCGGGAATCTCCACGTTGAATGTCCCCTGCCGTACCGCCGGAGTAGGCGCTTTCCGGACTATGTTGCGTTCCGCACAGACATAATCCAGATACTCCCCTACTGCAGTACCTGCATAAGCATTTTCCTGTACCTGTGACAACAGCATATACAAGCCTTCCAGATACCAGGCAACCGGTCCAAGCGCAGTCTGGATGATACTTCCCTGACGCCTGTCGATCTTATCAGATACCCGTCCTAACAACTGCGTCTGTATTGCCTTTTGGGTATATCCTTTAAAATCAATCACATTTCCACCTCCTCTGAAAAAGTCCCGTATACAGTTACAACGTCAAATGATACTGTCAGAATTCCACTGTTCTGTTCCAAGCATTTAAAATTCTCCACTGATAAAATCCTGTTATCCAAAGAAAAAGCCTCCTCGATCCTGCGGGGAAGCTCACTTACAATATAATCATATTCTTCTCCGACCAAATCCTCCAGTTCAGTCCCAAAATTGCTGTCATAGATCTGCCAGCGGAAGCGCTCATTCTGTAGAATAATTTCTACCGCCTGCCTCATAGCTCCCAGTCCCTCGTCCATCCCGGAAATCTGTCTGGAAGACCAGTCGATCAGGAATGTGTTTGTAGGCTGCTCTATATGCTTTAAGGATGCATCCAGACCTACGCCATCGGGTAATGTTGCCATACTTCCTCCTTACTGTGCCTTGGAAAGGACAATGTAACGGTTCCCACGGGAAACCCGCAGCATAACAACCTTGTCCCCTACAGCCAGCCCTTTATTGACTGCAACGGCCCCTCCACCGCCTCCCTGCACCTGAACGGTCTTCGGGATTACGGATTCTGTAAGGATCAGTCCGGCCTCCGGCTTGGGCTGGGAGGTTCCGTCTACCAGAATGGAAAGAGGCGATACCGTAGCCACAGTTCCGAACGCAACCTCCGTAGGCTTCATTGCTTTCTGATTTTCCTGCATGATTTCCTGCATTACACCTAATAGATTAGACAATATTTATTCCTCCCAACTGTCCAAAGTCTTTCACTTCAATACTCATGGTATGATCGTGTTCATCCCCCTCAAAGGTATGTGTTACCTTTTCTGCTATCATAAGCCGTGAAACAGCAAGGCCATCCACAGCCCCGATCCTCACCGGAATAATCATCCCGGCCCGAAGACCCGGAATACCAATCGAATCCAGCGATAATGTTTGCAGCACCCGGTTGTAATATTGCAGATACTGCCTACACATCTCATCGATCTGGGCTTCGTTCAGATTTTCGTCTACCTCATCATAATACTGGAGCAGACCCCATTTCTTAATGGTATCGCTGTCCTCATGTATATAGGCATCCGTCCGGCCGCTGTTCTTATTTTTACGCACCAGCTTCACGCGGTTATATGTATTGCTGTCAATATCCCGCTTATAGGTATAATCTGTTACCAGGCTTTTATCTCCCAAAAGCGTAGTAATGAACATATTCTTTGCTTCCGTCAGACACAGCTCTCCGCAATTATCATAGAAATTATAGATCTTTCCGGTCTGCACAATCGTTTGGGCCAGGGCGTCAAATATAATATCCAGACATCCCTCATTTTCCTTGTCCAGATACGGGAACGCATAACCCGTATCCTCCATGGCCCCCACTTTCAGGCCAAAATCCGCTGCGATCTGCCCGATGATCTGGGGCAGGGTCATATTCTGGAACAGATAACTGGCATTCGCTTTCAGGTATCTCAGCTGATCTCTGGCCGTATATGACACCTCTCCGTCCTTATTACGTTCTGCGGTAAAAATATACCCTTTAAACATCTTTACCCCTTCCACGGAAAACTCTACGGAGCTCCCTTCCGGAATAGCGACCCCGCTGTCTTCCAGACAGGTAAAGGTGAGGGAGCCCGGTGTATCAAACCGCTCTGTTATAAGTTCAATTTCCCGGGCTGTGGTCGCGTAATCTGTAATTACTGTCTGTGTGGCCCCACCTGGAGCCGGTCCCGTTGTCTGGACCTGTAATGTTATACTGCTCATACGAATCACCCTGTTATCTGAAGCTGGCTTTCCTGTACCCATCCATAAGAGCCAACATGAACCGGATAAGGATTTCCGGAGACAATCCGTGTCACGGTAGTGCTTATATTATTCGCTGTACCATGAGGCTTTCCGCCGTAGCTGTCATAACAGTATTCCCCATTTACCACTACAGACGCCCCTACCCGCAGCACCGGCGTTTCCACTGCCCTCTGCTGCTCTGTGGATGCATCGCTTTGAACCGGTTCTCCTCCGGACGCCGGAGGCGGGGTTGTAACGATGCTGACGGTTTGCGGAGCGTAATCCCTGTACTCCTGCAGCTCCAGCGAATAGTACATATCTCCCGGCTCTCCACCCTTATCGGTAGTCTCGAATTGACTGATAATACAGCGCATATTTGTATCGTACAGATCCGAGCGGCTGATAATAAGCCGCCCCTTCTGTTTGCCCTTCATTGCCTTACTGATCTGCTTCTCATACCACTGCGGGCTTTTTGCGCCCTTATTGATATAAGGATCTGCACTATTCTCGCCAGGGAAAAAGCCTTTCCAGGAAACTTCTCTTAAGCCTGGCCGCTTCTGCACAACAACCTCTCCCACGCCGATGATATCCTGTTTCTTGTTATTGCTTGGATATTTAATTTCAATCTCCTCCGGATTGACCGGTATCCGGATCTTTGTACTTCCAAATTTCAGATAGATGGAAGTTGTATTTTTAAGCTGTCCCATCCCATCCTCCTATCCGTGCGATACTGCTGTTCCGGCAGCAGCCTGTTCGATCAGGATCGCTTTCAATTTATCCGCAATATCACTGGCAGTCAGATTCTTGGCAGCGCTTTCCGGAATGGACACATGGATCTGCGGCGCCATAGTCTGAAGCTCTATGTTATTCATATAGCGGCGTTCTGCCAAATCCCTGTAGATCTTGATATCTTCATCGGAAAGCTTTACATCATCTTCGATCTTGCCGACTTTCCCAACCTTGCCAATGTCTCCAAGGTTGTCCACAGTTGGGATAGATGATGCGTCAAAACCATTCAGGCCTCCCAGATTATCCGTCAATGACTCCAGGCTGAGATCCATGTTGTCCAGCTTAGCCCCCAGACTTGCACCAACATCCCCCCATTGTTGCGACGTCGCAACCACATCGAGTTCTGACATACGTTTGATCTGGACTGCATTTTCTCCGAATGTATCATCAACCCAGCCGGACATCTTGCCGCGGAATCCGGATACAACACTGGCCATATCCGTTCCCAAAAGTGCATCAATGGCTCCGGCTGTTGTTTCGACAATTCCCAAAATTGTATCAAATACATCAAAAAATAACCGGGCGGTCGCTCCCAGAGGATCGTTCCAAACATTCGCAAAGAACTCCGCAAATGCAGCAATCACATTCCAGAGAGATGCAAAGACATTGTAGCCGACTGCATACAGCAATCCTAAAATTTGTCCAACAAAGCTCCCGACTTCCTGCATTCCGAATCCAAATTGTTGGGCGGCAATCAGGGCTGCTGAAAAAACAGCTATCAGCAGTAATATCTGCCAGTTTGCTGCCGCCCAGGCTGCAGCTGATGCCAATGCACTTCCTACATTGGCCATGCCTGCTAAAATCGCTTGTCCATTCAATATGACAAGCGCCACCCCTATTGCCGCCAATATAGGTAAAATAAAATCCAGATTATTGGATACCCACAAAGCGCCCTGACCAATCGCAGATAACGTCCCAACTCCTATCTGTGCAAGAACTGTGAACAAGGTAATTGCCTGCATAATAGCCTGCTGACCTTCGTCTGAATTCAAGAATTCACTCCATCCAGAAAAGCTATCCTGCAAGTTTTTTTGAATTGCGTTTTTTCCCATGGTAAAAGCTTCTGCCAGTGTCATAGGCATCTCTTGAAATTGTGCATCTATCTCATCCGTCGCTTTCAGCATAGCATTTTTTACTACTTCTGCCGTAATCTGTCCCTCTGATGCCATATCCCGGATTTTACCTATGTCCTCTCCCAGGTAATCCGCAATCGTTTGGATGATATTGGGCGCTGCCTCAAAGATTGCATTCAATTCCTCACCGCGGAGCACACCAGCACCCATTGCCTGGGTCAGCTGCAGGGATGCTGAGGAAATCTCCTGCTGCGATGCACCTGCAATCTTAAACTGCTTATTTAAGTTTTCCGCAAACTGGACAATCTCTACACTGGAGGAAAATGCCTTACCGGCACGCTGTCCCAGGCCAGCTACCACCTGTGCCGTAGCATCATATGCAGACCGGGTACGCTGCGCCGACACATAGATCATATCCTGCAATTCGGCTGTGGACTGAAGCCCATCATTCATTAAATTCAGGCGGGCTGTAATCTGTGTCTGCTGATCAGCAACCCCTAAGAAGGATCTTACCAAACTTACCGCACCAGTTGCTACTGCGATCTGGCGGAATGTCCGAAGAAGATCACCTGCTGCTCTGCCTGTCCGTTTGGTTTCTTCTGTATGATTCCGCTGATTTACATCAATCTGCTGGATCGTCTGTTTGATCTCATTCATTCCCTGTACAGAAATATACTGGAGTGCATCGGACATCTGATTGATACTCTGTGTTACTCCATCAATGGACTGTCTGGTTTTCTCCGATTCACGGGCAGACTGTGAGGCCAGATCTGTTATGCCATTGTTGACAGAAATCAGGCTTGAAAGAGCCTGCTCCCCCAGATTGATGAATGTATGGAAAGAGGAAGAAAACTGATCTGTCAATGTAAGTGTTTCATTTATTTTCCCCATCAATTTTACCCCCTTGTCTTTTTCTTGATCTCTTTATGTTCTTTCTCCAGAAGAGCCGCCATAAGAAGCCGTTCCTGTATTCTCAGATTCATAACTTCACTTGGGAAAATACCATGATCACACAGCATTCTTTGCATAAGCTGTACCGTCATGGTATTTTCCGCTACTAGTTTTTTGCTTCTTCATCCAGTTCACTCAGTTCTTCATCATCGGTCACTAAATCATTGATCTTCTTGATCTCCCTGACTAATCGGTTGTACTCCCCAACAGTCAACATACGCCCTGGTACATCCAGCGGATCCACTACTTTGTAATGTGCGCATAATTCGGAATCCTTAAAATTAGGGCTTACAACACAGGCTCCTACTAACAGCTTTCCGTACTTATCATCATCAAGTTCCCGGATCAGCTGGCCATTCATCTTGCTCTTTCGAGTAGCCTGCTTAATCAGACGGTTATTCGTCTCCTGATCAATTACACGAATCACAAACGGTACTGGCTTGCCATCCTCCCCTACTGCTCTTTTTGTAATTACTACCTCTTTCGTTTCCTCCATAACCGGCGGAAGCAGGAATGCTTTAATATCTCCCATAATAATTTCAACCTCCTAACTGTTCCGGGTCTTTAAACCAATTCAGAACCTCGATATTTGTGTAAGAAAATCCTACTTCCATCTCCAGAAAATCAGCGTCTGCATCCAGAGATGAAATGGGGAGTTTCTGAAGTTTTACATTGTAAAATACCACTGTCTGCGTCCCTACCGTGGAAGATGGATCATCATTTGTGATCTGGATCGTAAAATATGGTAACTTCCCTGTCTTCAAATAATCCTGAAGCATTCGCAGGAAATGCGGCGTTCCATAATAAATGGTCATGGAACCTGTCAGAGATACGCCCGTAGTCTTTTTCTGGACCAGACGGGTCCCTACTACCTTAAAGTCAGATTCCTGAAATTCTGCATTGGAATCAAATTTTTTTAGTCCAAACATCTCATGGTTTTCGCCATCAATTGTCATGAACCCGCTTCCTGCCTTTCCATTTAGGGCGTCCCGTTCAAGTAAAAAGCTCATGTACTACCTCCTATTCTGCTTCAACGTTTACAGATACTGTAACCGTCATGAAGATCTTCTCGATGCTGTCCACCGGCTGGATTTTCACGGCGATCAGAACTGCATCAATGCTATTTCCGGCCTCCACCGTTACATCCTCAGCCTCAAAGTTCTGGACACCGCTATTTGCCTGCATATCGTTCAGATACCCTACAATCCAGCCTTTTAGCAGGCTGCGGCCGGTCTCATCATTACTTACCTTGCCGATGAAATAATTACTGAAATGCTCATATACATCATTGCAGAACTGATTCAGCACCCGCATAACACGGTTTTTGGAATATTCCTCACCCTTATCCACTGCAAAGCTGGTAAATGTGTTAATATCTGTGCATACCTTAACTTTGTCAAAGGTATCAATAAAAACAATTTCCCCGGCCTTAATTGCCTCTTCGATCTGCGCATCCGTCAGCTTCGGGCAGGCTTCCAGCGCGTTGGGATAACGAGAATAGGTCAGAGACTGGTTATACAACGCTCCTGCCTCTGCTCCGCCTAACCACCACGTTGCTTGCTGCGGAGTTAATACGGTTCCATCGTCCAGCTTAACTCCGTTCTTGACTGAAATTACCCACTCACTATTTGATACAGAAGCATCGGCCATAACCGCCTGACATTTCAGTCCCACATTGTTTGAGACACGCTTGACAAAAGCAGCTACTGCCTGAATCGTTGTCTTATCCTCACCGTCATAGACCATTACATCAAACTTATATGGCTCCATTGCCGTGAGCCATGCGGCATAATCCGTGGTTGCTACAGTAGGGTCCTTTCCTCCTGTCAACTTTTTCCCTGCGGTCGCTTCAAGCTCTCCGGATCCGCTAAATACAACCCACACATTCCCTACAAGCTCTTCTGCCGTCTTGACTGTCTGTTCATCTCTCACAGATCCATCAACTACAGTTGCGACCTGGAAAGTCTTTTCTTCATCCGGATCCGCCGAAATAATAATGGCAATATCATTTCCCCGTACACCGTCATACACAGCCGTTGCGGTCAATGTCCCGATTGTTGCAGTTGCTTTTGCCCCACTGGTTCCTTTGGGGCGGTATAGAAGGATTTTTGATGGCCCTGCCGTGGTATCGCTTCCCTTCATCATTTCCCTGAGGAACAGCGCTTTTTCACTTGTAATATCGTAGCCGATATATGGTGTCAGATCCTCTCCTGGGATAATCGTCTGTACAATCCCTGACGGTCCCCAGGAAAGAGGTTCTGCGATCGCTACAATCCCCCGTGTTCCAATATTTGCCCTGATGTTGCCCTGCGACTTGGTGTTGATGTATACACCCGGCTGGGCTTTGTTCTGGCTTGTCCATGTGCCTCCTGCCATTTTTGACCTCTCTTTCTATATAATACGTATTGATTTTATACGTATTGCGTGGTATAATACTGATTGTAAGGAGGAATAGGAAATGCCCAAAAAGCCAATCGAAATGGAAAGAATCATCCTCTCCGATGGTTGGGTGTTTAAATCTCAGACCGGATCCCACCGGCATTATACACACCCGACAAAATCAGGAAAAGTTACGATTCCTTTTCATTCAAAAGAATTGCCAAAAGGCACTGAAAATTCCATCTTAAAACAGGCGGGGCTGAAATAGCCCTGCCACCCTAAAACAGGAGGTATGTATATGTTATCTGTGTATCCAGCTTGTTTCTGCAAAGAAGAAAACGGCTACTCTATTTTCTTCCCCGATCTTAACTGGCTTGCTACCTGTGGAGATACTTTAGAAGATGCTATGGAAATGGCTGTAGACTGTCTGGCAGGCTATCTTTATGACTGCAAAAAAGAAAATGAACCAATCCCAACTGCTTCCGAAATGAATACCCTCTCTGTAGAAGCACAGCTAAAAGAATTTTATGAAGATTCTCCCATTCCTTCTTACTTTATAAACATGGTGTCTGTCGATGTGGAAGCTTATGCAAAAGAGCACTTTGAGAAATCTGTAAAAAAGACCCTGTCCATTCCGGCATGGTTAAACAAAGCCGCCTTGGAGCAAGGCATCAACTTTTCTCAAACTCTCCAGGAAGCCCTCCTTGCAAAGCTCCGGGCATAATCCTAAAGGCCGTCCTAAATGGGCGGCTTTTTATTTGTCCTTTAATCTCTCATCTAAAAGCTTTCTTGCCTCTTCGATAGTATATTCTGGTTCTGTCAGGATCACCCTGGCAAAATCCCGCTGATACCCGGCCAAATGCTTGCTTTTCAACAGTTTACTGGTGGAGTATTTTTGTCCGTCTCTTTTGTGCGGCGTCGCAACAGTAGACTTAGACTCTGTACTCTTATTTGCCTTTGATGCCATAACGTTCCTCCATTTCCTGCATTGGATTTCCTTCCTCCGGCAGCCGCACCCGTTCCCTGATGTGAAATTGATAATGCAGCTCCCCGTCTTCCGTCTGCCACTGCCTCTCATAGGTCCGTATCCATGCTGTTTCACTGCCTCCATCTGAATAAGGGAACAATTCCAGTACCGAATCCAGATAATCTGCAATCTGGAGAATCTCTGCGTTGGCATTAACAATGTTACGTTCCTGAACAAACACAATGTCCACACCCAGATCACGCAGGAACCGCTCCCCCACCTGCCCCTCTATGGTAGAGGGCATGAAAAAAATAAAAAAGCAGGGTGGTTCTGTTCCCTGGGGATTGGGACTGTCATAAACCGGATACGTCGGGTATCTGGAAGTAAGGACGCCTGCAAGGCTGTTTACAATATGATCCAATGTAAAAGTCATTTGAACGCCTCCCTTACCCGCTTATCCAGCTCAATACGGACCACAGAGCGGTATTTTCCGATTGCTTTCTGCTTCATGTATTTTCCTTTCACATAGGTAGTCTTTGTACCGACCATCAGACCGCCTGAGCCGTCTGGAGACCGTTCCAAAAGAGAACCGTTCTTAATCAGGCCCGGAACAAAATGCTTGTCCACACGATGACCGTCATTCACATAGGAAGCATACTGCATATGATTGTTTAATTCTGTCCGCACGCTTCCCCCCGAAACAATAGGCGTTGTCTGGCTGTCCGTAGCCCAGTGCTGGGCCATATCCCCCGACCGCATATTGGTTCCCGCAATCGTTCCATCATTGGGCGGTGTATTCTCTGTCGCCACCCGTATAGCCTCAATCGTGGCGCCCTCTGCCACCTCTGCCATGATCTTTGATACGTCCTGCCCGGCCTTGCGCAGTTCATTTAACCTTTTCCTCATCTGAGCACCAAAACTTGACATCTAATCACCTCACAACATTGTCTTTCAGCAGCCCAACTTCTTTATGCTCCAGACCGGTCATTCCCCCGCCTACTGGATCATAATAGGCCACCGGTGCTCCGGCCACATACCGTTCCGGCTGGTTTGCATGTCCCAGTGCTCCGCCTCGTATCACCTGCAGCTCATCTCCCGCCCGGATATCCACAGACAAGTCACAGGCTAATTTCTCTGATGCCCGTTCTCTGGATGCATTATCCGTCATCACAGGGCCGTCCTTCTTTGGGCTGTAGATTCGGCATAAAACAGGAACCGTGTTTACTTTCTGCCGTTCCTGCCGGGTCACATTCCCCTGTTTCTGAGCTGACACTCTGTAGATATCAACGGTATCCGTATACCACCCGGCAAAAATAGGATTATCAAATAGCATACATACCTCCCATTCCTACCATACGGGCCATTGTGACCAGCTGGGAGCCGTACTGGGTGGTATTCCAGCTTCCCCATTTTTCGGTTCCCGCTGTCACAGCGCTGTTGTCATAACTGACAGATGTATCGCCCATGGACACTGTTTTTACAACGCCTTTTTGCTCTGCATTCCCTGCTGCCTGTCCAGTGCTCTGGGAACATGGCGAATACGTTTTAAGGTACATCGTGGAAAAATGTGCTACATACAGCCCCACTGCATACCGCCACATACTCCCCCATCGGGATGGCAATACACTGTCATTTGCCTGGTCTACGAATGTCTGAAGCATGGTTTCCGGAATCAGGCTTTTACGCCGGATCTCTCCTGAGCCCATAACCGTATATTCTTCCTGGCAAAACTGTGGGAAATCCTCCAGAAAAGCAGGGATGGTATAGGAACCCTGCTCCCCTGGCTGAGGAATATTTGCAGCTGTCAATTTTGCACTGTGAAACGCATCATAGATTGTCCCCATACCATCATCTCCTTATTTCTTTGTATTTTTCTTTCCAGAAGGCTTTTCATCTTCCCGAACCGCTTCTGTCGCATTTTCCTGCGTATCTGGGCGAATGTCTGCCCTTTCTGCCTTTTCTGCAGCCGCCTCGTCCGCAGTTTCCAGCTGTTTATCCTTCCTGCCCTGAGGAGTGGCGATCATACCGGACTCGATCGCAGCCGCAATGAGCCAATGCCCTGCCACGTCCTCCGGAATTTCTCCGATATAATCCTTCGGAATCACATAGGGATCTGCCCCATCCCTCGGAATAAGAAATCTGTTTTTTGAAATGATAAACATCCTGTACCTCCCTTAAATTCCATCTACATACAATACAGTCTGATCGTAGAATACCTCTACCTCAGACACATTGGCCGCATATGCCGTGTCATAGCAGAACTGCTCTGTGTTCGGCCCTGTCATAGCACGGGTTAACGGTGCAAGTTCATCCATAGCGAGATAACGCTCTTTATTGCAGTACACTGCCATACGGTCCTTTTTACTGGCTCCTGCACCCTTACACCAGGATGTGGCGCCAATATACAGATCCACTCCGTTCTGCTTTGCCACATTGTTTTCCAGAAGGAAAGCAAGGATTGTCTTTTCTGCCAGATCGCTCACTCTGGTGGTTGCCAGATAATTAAACTGTTCATACGGCATAATGATATGGTTCGGGATTGCATCCCGGTCATATTCTGCCGCCGCCCAGGCTGCCAGGATGGCCGTATTGATATCATCCAGAATCTGATCCGGCGTCTTACTCTTAAAGGTAGTGCCACTGGCAGATCCTGTGGCTGCAGCACTGGTGATCGTAACATCCGCATTGTTTAACAGGCCGGTGGTTCCGTAACGTTTGAATCCTGCATATGTGTTTTCCTCCATATGCTTGTCATATGTCAGGCGCAGGCCGTCCCTAAGCAGGCTGTCCAGATTGCGGCCGGTCATATTGCCTCTCTGCATATCAATCCACATGACGCGGGTACCCATGGCTACCATGTGGGACTTATACAGTCCCTTCTCAAAATTCGCCTGGATCATAGGGATACCGTTCGCACCTCCGGCGTGATGCAGATTATCGCCAGAGCCTCCGGAAGTGCCGTATCCTACCTGCATAGCGCTGACAAATTCGGCCCAGCCGCCTCCTACTCTCACAGGGATATCGCGGGCGTATGTAACGCTAGTCAGCGGTGTTCTCACTAACATATCTCTTTTTTCCAGCTCTGATGTTAAAAATGCCTGTCCGGAAGCGATCCCGGCGGCATCCATCGTCATGTGGGCAGCATTTCCGCCAGTGGCACTCCCGCCAGCGCCCCGTGCTACCTGCATACCTAAATCCATTGTACCTACATTCTGAAATGCCATTTTAATCCTCCTTATGCGTTAATCATTGTCAGGATACTCAGTTCAGCCACACCGTTTGCATCAGCGTTTCCTCTCCACTGAGCATTTGTCAATTCTACAGTATTTCCACTGTCTGCCTCTGCCTCAAATCCCCCTATCAAAGCCTTTGAATGGCTTACATTTGCTTTGATACGGACATATACCTTTCCGCCGATAGCCGGAGTACCCTTCTGGCAGATCACATTGATACGGCCTCGCTTAAGTACAGATACAGCCTCTCCCGGCTGATATCCTCCGGCGTTCTGGTTCAGATAATCCGTAGCAGATTTGATCTCTCTGGCTGCCACACCTACAAACTTATCTGCGGTGCTGCTGGCGCCGAAGGGAATCACTGCACCGGATGTCCCATAAACTACAGCCTGTCCGAATGCTACCGCAGCATCTCCCTCCAGAGGATGGGAATCCACGATCATATCCGGCTGTCTGGAATAACTTCCGGCGTATCCGTGCGGCATTGTCTTTCCGATTGTCTGTCCTCTCATTCCTGTGTACCTCCATTCTTATGCGGATTCATTTTGTCATAAGCGCTCTGCAGACTGCTTAAATCTGCCACAGGCTTATGATCCACTGCATTCTGTGCATTGTGCTGGGCTGCCTTCATAAGTTTTGCAATATCCCCATCAGCCCCGGAGCCTGTTACACAGGCGATCAGGGCATCGGATACCGCCTTGCGCTCCTTTTCATCTTTGATCGCAGCTACAGCAGGCCTTGCAGCCTTTAAAAGAGCAGCGGCCAAAGCCTTGTCCACTGTAGGGGCCTGTTCACCGCTTCCCTCTGCCGGAACTACTTTGGCTTCCTTCTTTTCCTCTTTTTCTTCCTCTTTCCCCTCCAGCTTCCGGATAGCTGCATCCATCGGATCCTCTTCTGGTTTTTCCTTTGCAGCTTCATCAAACAGGTTTAATAATCTGTCGATTTTCTGATCCAGAGCCGTTAAAAAAGCGGAATCCTGTACCGTCTGAGCGGTACCCTCTTTTTCCTCTTTGCCTGGCTCTGTTCCATCACCGCCGCCGGAAGAGTCCTCTTCCTCAAATGCATCTGCCGCATCCATAGCCAGCTGTTCAATTTCCTCCGGGCTTTTATCCTTTACGGCCTGCCCGAAGAGTTTGAAAAATAACCCATTCTTTTTCATAGCTTTCCTTTCCGGCTTCTCAGCCTGTTCTTTTTTTAATGTATCTGAATCTAAAATTGCGGCCCGCTTCCCGGCTCTTCCCCGGTTTACGACCGCAATGTGATTCCCTCTTATATTCTTTTGGCAGAATGCTCCGGAACCGTCCGAAACATATTCGCACTCATACCCGCAGCTGATCTCCCTCTTCCCCTGCTGGATCGCATCAATCAGGCTTCGGTCATGGATATGCAGGTCTGCAATTACATAACCTTCCCATTCGTCAGTCCCTTTCCTGATATTCTGAGCATGACCCTTTTCGTACATGCTCACAGTATCCGGGGTAAGAAGCTCCGGCGGATGATCGTCCGTTGTCGGTTTCCCTTCAAAACTTGCCAGAGCAGCCTCAGAAAATACTTCCTCAGGTGACCGATGAACGATTACCACCTTTTCTGCATCAGCACCAGAAAGTCCCAGCTCCCGCCCCAGATACTCCTGGTCTCCAGTCCGGGCAATCGGAACATTTCTGCAAATCAAAAAGCCCTCTCCAGTTTCAATCTGATTGGGGCTTATGGTGTATCCGTAATATGCAAGCATCTCTCTGTTTCCTTTCCGCACTTCGTACACCGCCTCACATACCCGCCATAAGGGCCATAGCGGCGGCACCAGTGCTTTCTATACAGGTGCTCACATTCAGGATTCGCCCTGCAAAAGAACCGTTTCAGCCAGTTTAGAAATCTACTCATTGTGTACTCCTTCCTGTTGCGACGTCGCAACGCTAAAAATGGGTACAAAAAACCACCGGCCATTTCTGACTGGTGGTATTTCTCCTCAATTATTTTTGCTTATCTTAACTCTGTAGCAAAGTATACACTATAGCTCTCTCCGCTGTATTATAAGACCTCTTTTATATCTTCCTCTGCCAGCAACTCTCCGTTGCCATCTCCATACTTTATTCGGGCAACCATAACATCCGTATCATCTGTATCTGATTTATTGGCATATGTGAGCATCTCAAGTCTACATTTAACGCGCCTGCCATCTGCTAACAACAGCGTTAATACCTCTCCGCGTTCTCCCTTTTCAAATATCTTCTTTAAGTTTGGTGATATCTTAGCCCTGTACATAATCAAACCTCCTTTACCGGATGCAGGTGTACGCCCTTGCTGGAATAACGAATTGCAAAACGCTTTGTTTCTTCGTATCTTCCTTTTCCAAGGTTAAAGTACCTTCCAATCGGTTCTTTTGCGCTGATGTATTCAATAGGGTACTGCTGATTCTTACGGAATTCAAATTCTCCTGTCCCAGAATATTCATCCACCAGCTTCTGAGCATCCACATTTTTATAGAACATATCTGGAGCTGTTCCTTTGGTTTCCAAATCAGAACGTACCCTTTGTCTCCACTTTTTAGTTCCCTGAATATGTTCCTGCTGTTTCACATTTCTTACAGCTATGTTTATAGATCCATCTTTTAATTTTTCTTTGAATTTGCGGGACTTTTCCAGATTTTCAACTTTTTTTCTAAGTACCTCAATTTTTTCACCTTCAGTATACTTCATTTTCTGGAACTTTGCAAAATCTTTCGGTACTTCCTCCCCTAAAACAGCCCTATATTCCTTATGCTGCCTCATATCCTGCAAAAGCCTCTGCCGGTTCCGCTCCTTCTCCCGATAAGCCTTGATCTGCTTCTTCGTCCGGGGATCCCGGTCAATAGGATTCTTTTCAGGATTGGAAAAATCCTTATCCTTCTGGATCTGCTTTTCTGTCTTTCCTATCGTTGTATATTTAACCAATGAATGAAGGCAGTTAGGATGAATATTCAGGTAGGTATTCGTCAGATCATCCGCCCCATCCGGATCTACCTTCCCGAAAGCCAGAGACAACGGAGGATAGTCCGGGTTCATTCCGCTTTTACTGTACACTCTTCCCTCCAGAGCCGCGCATACCTTGCAGGTGCTTCCAACCTTCACGATCTGCCACAGATCGTAATCGTCAGCCGTAAGAAGGGCTGCCACCTGGGCCTGACGGGCTGTTGTGCGGACAGCCATGTTCCCATAGCTCTGCAAAGACCACTTTCGCCCCGCCTTATCCACAAAAGCAGTAATCCCCTTATTCTGCATCTCCTGTACCATGGCCTGACTGCTGTTGATCCATGGAGTTCCTGCTGCCTCCTTGCGCAATACCTGTTTAAGTGCTGTTTCCCGGAAGGGATCAGCCTCCAGTCTCGCAATCGTGTAGACCTTCCGTACGCTCTCATAAGCTGTTTCTGAGGCCTCTGTGAGCTCACCCAGCAGATTATCAGTCAACTGCTGTATAATAGCAATCCGGGGCGCTGAGAATGTCTCAGTCATCTTCCGGGCATTCGAGTAACCCGAAGCATCCTTATCCGAATGGTAGAATATCTTTTCTATCATCGTCGGGACATAGGCCCAGGACTGATCTATCATACTTTGCAGAATCTTCTGGACACGTTCCAGAGCAGCTACCTCAGCATAATCTACATGGCCCACCGACCGCTTACGGTTGATCACATTTATGATTTCCTGCTCTGTCCGCAAAAACAGCATACGCATATAAGCCGTTACATCTGCCCGATCTGGTAGAAGGATCTTCATCTGCCGTGTCATTCAAAATCCCCCTCATTGCCTGATGCTGGTTCCCGTGGAAGCTCTAAGCCCATCAGAGGATCCTGCATCGCTCTGGAACTGCTGTAAGTCTGACCTCTGCCCGCCTCGATGCTTTCGTCCGTGATTTTTCCAAACATTCCGGTTTCTTCGGTCAGTGTCTGGAGTTCCTGCTGTGCAGTAGCAGAATCGATCAGATCATTTTGGTATACCGCCAGAATTGCATTCGTTTTGCGTTCTGCAATCTCCGCAGTTTCCTTGGCATCTGGGGTCTGCATGGGTGGAAAATCAATCTCCAAATCATCCGGTATCTGTCCCCAGGCCGATAATGCCATAATCGGCAGTAGCCTCTCAATGATAGCCCGGAAATCTGTTTCCCGCAGGCCGTCTATGTAATCATAATAATTACGCATATCAGATTCGCCAGTAGCATTCATCCCAGCAGGCGAGCGCCCGAAGAGCTTCGTGACCGGTGTTCTGGCTGCACCTGCCACATCCATCATCACTCTGTCATACACATCAGCAAGGCCGGTAAACGTATACTGGACATTGTGCATGGCGTCGCCCTTGTTGATGATGCGGGTTCCGAAGTTGCTTTCCATGATTGCCTGGGCCTGCATCAGGTTCCAGAACCTGCGCTGCATCTCTGTATTTGCCGTCCCCAGCAGCTGATCCAGTCCATCCGCTTCGAGATAGTTGACATTTGCCCGGAAAGTCAGCGCTGCAATATTACCGGATACATTGTCCCGCTTGACAACCTCGCTGTAAATCGCCTCCAGCTCCGACTCCCCCCAATACTGTTCTGCCACCTGTTCCAGCCATGGCAGTTCCCGGCCAATGAACCGGATTGCCCTGCTGTGATGCACTCGCACAGCTGTCTGGCCTGTAGTCTCATCCCGGATGATATAATAATCCGGCAGTCCAAAATCAGGATCGGACGGATCTGTTACCACATCACTTTCCGGATATACACCACTCCACCGGTCCAGAATCTGCAAGCCCAGGAAACTCCCTGGCATTATGCTGTCTAAATCCAGAGGCTGGGACATATCATTTTGTCCCCTGATAAGAATCACTCCAACTGCACCACCATACAGCCTCCCCCAGCACAAGCCTGTCAGCAGTTTCTTTCGTAACTGGGTGGTCCGTTCTAAGCGGGCCATCTGGTCGATATATTCTGGAGCGATACCCGATCTGATCTCATACCATTTTCGGATCATATCATTGGGGATTGTAGCTACGATGTTCTGAACAATCCAGTTATCCCGGTACAGACTGGTTAGGAGCTGGTAATTCTGGGTCATACGGGTCAGGGGATATTCTGTCGCCTGCAAAAGATCCATGGTACCGAATCCAATCCGGGCCGCAGGATTAGAAAAGGCATCCATTGTTGCGGTGGATGCCTGCGTTGTGTCTGCCCGTGTACGGCGGGTGTTTCTTCTCTTGGACATAATCAATTTTCCTTTCTATCAGCCACATAGGTTACTTCCATCTCTGCCCCTGCGTCATTACTTACAACCGTAGTCGGGCCATATGTCCGCAGGGCCTTGTAGGCGGCAATCTCTTCGGGGGTGAGATCGCGCTCAATGGGGGTAGCGAGAACATATTGAAATTTAAAATCTCCTTTTTCTTTTAGCCAACTATTCCATATCTCTACGGATTTGAATTCACTTTCCGGTGGGAACGACGCTGTTATTTCCAAATCGTATGAATATATTTTAGGGAGATTTACGATATTGTCATCCCAAATAAAATTCTTGTACGGCAAGTAATTACAAAAGCTTCGATGGATAGCAGAGGACGGACGGTCGTTGATTAGTATTTGAAAATTATTATTGCCTGAATTTGTTATACGGTGTTTCCAAGCTTCGGTTCCATCTAAAATTCGTGTTTCAATTCTCTGCACATACTTCCCTCTCCCCAAGTCCACTTCGTCACAAACCCACTGCTGACCGTCCGCGTCGGTGTAGTTACCGTCCTTGCTAACCGGTACACCGGGGAGGCCGTTAGGAGTTTGGAGGGTGAGGGTCTGGGGTTCGCGGTAGGGTTCGTAGGTCTTTATATCTCCAACAGCAAGCATATATTCCAGCCCAGACGCCGATGAGAGTAAATCATAAAAACCTTTAACAGGCTTACTTCCTATAGAACTGCAAACCCTGGTTTGTCCTTTATCAATACCAAACCAGACATTCGAATCATCGGTTCCGATAAATTTAATATTGCCACCATTTGATGCTTTTCCATTCGTCATAAGAGTAACTACCGTGTTTGCTTCCAACGGAAATTCGCAAAAAACATTGTAATTGTTAGGTTTTAACAGATTACTGCCAGCTACCTCAATCTCAATACTCCCGCCCTCTCCAGCACTCACTATCTCCTGCGGATACTCCGGGCTGGGGGACGGTTTGCCGCCGGTGTAGGGTTCGTGGGGTTTCTCTTCTGCTCCTTTGTTAAGCATATACCAATAATCATTAAAATTAATAATATTATTGGAATTCGCATCATTTCTATATGCGATAGTCACGTATCCATTTATGCTCGGAAAAGTTCTGCTTTGCCCTTTATATACCCCATTAGTAGCAGTAGTATTTTCGGGAGAAATTTCTTGTACATTACCGCTTATCAGCATAATATATGCACTTGAATCTGTAGAACTTTTTGGTATATTGGATGATAATGTAAAAGTCCCTTCTCCAACTGGGAGATTTATATATTCAAATGCTCTAAAATTATTTTGCTTTACTTTAGATTCGTCTAGTAACTGCGCCCCAGTCGTTTTCACCTGCGTACTCTTCCCAAACACCCTCAGCCCCAGGAACGGACGGCCTTCTGTGGCATCATTGATGATGATTGTGGTACCGGAAGCAACTGCCTCAATCAGCTTAGGGCCTCGGCGCATACGGTACAATCGGCCTGAATCTAAGCCAATATATCCCATTCCCGTAATCATGTCTTGCTTCAATTCATTCATACTCACCACTTAACCCTCTGAATCTCAACACTGTTTTCCTCTGCTATTGCTGAATACACATATAGCGTATCAAAAGCCATCCCCTTCCCTATAGCCAGGACATTAACTGTGATAAGCTGTGCCACATTTGAAGGTATTCTGATCGTCCCCCTAACACCTGGAGCTACATCAGAAGATGCGGAAACATATATATCATTTTCCCCAAAATTCTTTATCAGTACCTCTTTTGTAATCCCTCCCAAAGGAACTGAAACTTTATTCTTTTCCAACGTAGATATCGTTCTTACATCAAAAATCATTTTCTTCCTCCATTAGCCTGTTCGGCTAATATCTGTTTCAATCTGTCCGCTATTTCCGAAGCGGATAAACCACTTTTTGTTTCAAGGCTCACCGTTATATCTGGAAACAGTATCCTGGATTCCTGCCCCGCATTATCAGAAGCAGGCCGAAGAATCTCCAATGCCTCGCTGTCCCCGCACCGGGAGTATGTAATCCGTTCATATCCATACGGAATATCGTTCTTCTCTTCTTTATTCATGATGCTATCCTCCATTTTGGTAGTTTTGTCTTACAGTAATACCGTAGGGCGTCCGGCCCATGGTCCTGCTGTTTCACCGGCTTTTCCTCTCCGCGTTCTGCCGCCTTATCATCCCACACATAAGACTGCATTTCCCCAGTCAGCCCCCTGCATTTGCGGTTGATCCTGATGTTTCGCTTAGCCAGAAGAGTGGATACGATGCGGATTCCATCTATTACTTCGTTATCCGCCGGCTTCACATAATAGCCGCGTCCCTGAAGCTCGGCTATAAAAGATGCAGCAGAGGGATCCACAATGATCTCACACTGTTCCTCTGGCCTGTTCCCCATGAACTCCGCCATATCGTCTGCATACTGGGAATCTGTTCTCTGTGGGTTAGGGCTACGCCTGGCCTCTTCTGATCGGCTGTCCCAACGATATTCCCGATCAACCCACAATATCTGTCCATCGTCCCAGATATCCAAAAATACACAGGGATTCGTGGTGCCATAGTCCACTGCAATACTCCGAACCGCTGTGCTTTTCAGCGCCACAGGACGTTGATCGTCCGTATACAGATTATCGTCTGTAAACATGGTATAAATCAGACCCTCAGCGGCTTTCCACAGCCCCTTGATATACCGCAGGTAGAAAACTCCGGCATACATACTGCGGTATCTGGCCTTAGTCTTCTCAGACAAAGACAGGTTATCATCCATTGTAAAATGCAGATAAAGAAGCTTTTTATCTCTGCGCTTGTCAATCCAATTTACCTTGAACCAATGCACAGGCCCCGCCGGATTGCAGTTAAACCACATCTTAGAGCCTTCCACCGAAAGACGTCCTGTCGCCTGGTTCACAAATGATTCCGGCATCAATGCCACCTCATCAAAAAAGGCACCTGCTGCTGTAATACCTTGAACCAGATCCTGGGATCCTTCGTCTTTTCCACCGAATATGAAAAAATAATTTGTCTTACCTTTCCTGGTAACTTCCAGCATGTTGGGAAGATCTCCAGAGATATGGTAAATCCACTTATATCCCCGACTGGTAAGCATAAGCTTCAGATTCTGCAATACGTTACGCTTAAAAGAGCTGATGGTCTTTCCGGCCATAATGAAGTTTTCTCCGTCAAACCGTTCCATGGCCCACATTATATAAGACAATGACATGCTTACAGTCTTTCCGGATCGGATGGCTCCGTCTGCTATAATCCCTTCCGCGTCCTTTACCGGACTGGAATCCGCCCACCAGGTAAATACCTGGCGCTGCTTACGTGAAAACTTCTGAAATTTAAATATCAGCCGTTTCCTCTTCATCGTCTGCGTCCTCCACTTCTTCTGCAAAATCAGACCAATCCTCGTCGGCAGCATCATTAAATGCCTGAAGAAAACCATCATCTTCCGGTTCTTCCTCAACATCCTGTCCAGTCTTTGCCTTGGCTGCTGCCGTTCGTATCTTCTGCTCCTCCAAGTCCGCTTCTGACTTTGTGGTCTGTCCTAAGGTGTCGCGGATAGCAATATAAGCTTTTACATCTCCCGCCAGAGCCTCCCGGATAATGGCTGCGTTGACGGCTGATTCCAAGGTGCTGTCCAGTCCTAATGCCTCCAGCAGCGGCGTCCATTCTGGATTGTCTATTTCGGCCGTGAGAAGGGCATTCAATGTCTTCCGAAAGTCGGCCTTCCTACGCCGTGATTCGCCGGATGCTTTTCCTCCTCTGCGTCCATATTCTCGAGCTTCGCTCGGGCTTAAACGTCTTAAGTTACCATTGTTTGCCATCACCTCACCTTCCTATCTGACTGTATTTCTGAAATCAAAAAAGGCAGCTAAGGCCACCTCTCGTTCGTGTTTGTTTTTGGTATAGAAAAAGAGGCAGCCGAAGCCACCTCCATTCCAATATCTTGTACTTATCCCCACGTTATCCACAATATGTTGATAAAAAGAAAAGCCCCCGCCAAAGCAGGAGCCTCTCCCAAGGAGAAAAATCATGCAAAAGAAAAACCAACGGACCCTCCAGGAATCGAACCTGGGACACGGTGGTTAACAGCCACCTGCTCTACCGACTGAGCTAAGGATCCGGAAAAGGGGGCGTCCAGCCCTGGGATGGAACCAGAGCCAGACGAACCGGCCGCCCGGCTGTAGCACCCTGGCGACCGTCGATTTAAGTGTAAGCCGTCGGCGTTATGCCTTTGGCTTCATGGTACACTATAACATTTTAAAAACGGAAAAACAGGAAAAAACGGAAAAACTTTACGCAGCTTTCATAAAGGCCTCAAATTCTTTCCTTATCCCGTCTGGAGTCGATTTCCGTCCCATTTTCACAGCTACCTGCGCCCAAGTCAATTCCTCAAATATCCTATACCGGATAATCCGCTGCATCCTGGGTGAAACTGTATTGAGCCATGCTTCCACCTGGCGCTTGATCTTCTCTGCGTTCCGGATCCGCTCCGCCAGCAGCTCCTCCATGCGATCCAGCTCATCCGGATCCTTAACAGCTGCATACCCAAGTCCCTCCAGATGATAGGTCTGTAGGGTGTATGGGAACTCATGTGCAGAGCCCTTAACACTGTCCTGCTGTATCTGGCTGCGGCGCTTCCTCAGCTTCCGGATCTCCTCCTTGGTGTCCTTAATCAGCTCGCAGGCATCTATGTACTGCTCCAAAATCTGCTTGTCCAACGGTATCACCTCCTCACCCTCAAAATCCTCTGTCTGGCCTCATCCCACTCATCCGCCCAGGTTTCCATATCCACTCGGACAATCAGGTACCGCTTCTGGTACAGGATTCCCATGTCGCTGTACTTATCGACCTGAGGCCTACACTTCCAGCCGAATCTCTTTTGCAGCTCAATGCCACTGTACCGCCCCACAAGCTTCCCGCAATCATACAGGTCATAATATACTGGCCCCGGCATAACATCACCTCCAAATCATCAGCACCGCCATCAGAGAGCCCCAGACCATGAGGTAATCCCAACGGTCAATGTTGTGCTGTATCAGATTGCTCACCCCTGTTATGGCCCACAGAATAATTACCACGTCCTTAAGTACATTCACGGCCATACCCTCCCTGTCTTCTCGTCTCTTAACCGGATCGTGTCCTCCACATGGTAGCCCATGCACTTCGCGGTAAAGAGCATCATGCGGACGGCCTTGCGGTAATCTTCTGGCGGCCTGTCCGCTTCATGGATCGCAGCTCCTGCGGCTGGATCCGGATATCCTTCATGATTCTTGTACATTGTGCTTCCTCCGTTAAATGTCAGTTTTACAAAACTGGTTTGCATTTATTTGACCACTGTTTATCTGGATATTTTGAAACAAATTTTTCACAATCATTCCGATTTTCTATGTACGAAAAGAAAAATCTCCCACAGTCTGAACATTTCCTCTGGATTTCTAAATATCTGATATCATTACCATTTGGCCCATGTGTCCAATGCCAACAAATAACTTCACTGTTTTTATGCTTGCAAAACAACTTTTTGATAAAATTCATAGCTGATCTCCTAAACCTTAATTTTCTTGTTTGTATTCTTCTCCGCAAAATGGACACTTTGATAACATTAAAGGAATTTCCTTTGTCTTTTTCTTTCCAAATTCTCTGCACGTAAATGACAAATACACTCTACCTGAAATCAATTCTACTGGTGGATCTACACTTACATATCCACCAGCTTCTCCTATTTTGTCACATATCTCTTTAATACAATTACACATAATTTCCTCTCCCACTAAATTTTAATTTGCCGTAATACAACAACTACTTGCTTAATACCACAACTGTTTACAACAACTAATGCCTAATTCCCTTGCCCTAATACGGCTCCGGCAGTGGCATCCAGGCGGTCACTGTGTCATACACATTTGCCAAATTCCTTTCCTCTTTCTCCACTGCATCACAGTATATCCATTCGTTATAATCATCCGAATACTGCCAGATCCCTCCGCCTATATATTCCGCCTTATACACACCGTAGCTTTCTGGATGATATTTCTTCTCTTCTTCCGGAAGCCAATCAGTGTCATAATCGTTGATCCATTCAGAGTGTTTTATAGTCGCCCAAACTGGTTCTCCCTGCACCGGCAGCCTCTCTTCCACGGGAATCCAGCGGTGCTGCTCCTTAAGCCGTTCGATTTCTTCCGGTGTCAGCCCGGTATCCTCGTACTCCATCAACTTCCAGAGAGCTCCATACAGCCGCTCCCGTAAAGACTTGGTGATTACCTGTCCTTCATGCAGCTGTTCCCATGACACACCCTTCAAGCACCAATTTCCCTGCTCATCTTTCTGTGTTAATCTCTTCATTCTCGCCTTCCTCCTCCCACTCAAGTGCCTCGCCGCATATCTGGCAGTATTTCTGCCCCAGCTCAATCTCCTCATTCTCACATACCCGGCACATAAATCTTTCTTTGCCCTGCATCCATATCTTAGCCATATCTATTTTCCTTTCTGCAATGCCTTCAAAAACTCCACCAGTTCTGTCTCACTGTCTGGATACCGGCTGTATGTCTCATGTCGCTGCCATCTTCCGTAAGCCCCAGTCGGATGCTTCTCCGGCTCCGGCCCTCCAACCAAGTGTAAGTATGAGGATTCATAATCCTGCCCAGTAAACTCATTATGCTGGGTGTATACTTCCACAATCAGCCTTGCCCCATTCTCAAAATCATACTTGTAATACCGGGCCCCGATATGCTCATCTGTATACCACAGGCCCCATGATTTATAATCTCTCAGCCATGCCTTGCGCTGATCGTTGTTTTTCATAATCGGAAGCTCCGGCTGTTCCGGTTCCTCCGGCTCTGGCATATCCAGATCACACATCATTCCTGCAAGGGCTGCCACCAGTATTTTCTTCTTCCGGAGCAACTTTTTCGGGAATCCTTTCACTGCATCAACCTTTATCATTTCCTCCAGATACTTCTTCTCCTTTCCTAACATCTCTCGGAGTAGTTCCGTATCTGTAGGCTCAGCGGCCTCCTCCGGTTGCAACGTCGCAACTTCATCCACACTGTCATTTTCGCAGCAGATTTCCTCATTCTGCTGCATTTTCACAGCAAGCCGTTCCGGCTCCTGATCCAGCGCCCTCATAGCCCTACCGCAAATATATTCGCAAGGATTCTTGCAGTGCTTACAGCATGGGCTTGGCTCCCCGTCTCCGGCCCGGTAATAAGCCAGATCGTGGTTCACGAACTCACAAGTATCTCCTGCAAGTTCACGGATTCCATCCAGATCTCTAATCTCGCACGGAAACGGATTCCCGCAGGGTGCCTCTACACACCACCGGTCTTTTTGCCGGATCCCACACTCCATAGAGCAGGAATCACAATAATGGCCTCCCTCACATCCTTCTGTGGCGATCAGGCTGTCTGCTGGGTATTCCCGCTTGGGTGTCCCATAGGCCGATAGCTGATGGGCTGGACAGTTTTCCCGTTGCGACGTCGCAACGCTCTCCACCGGCAGAGGCTCCACTTCTGGCATCAGATCCTCCACGGATATCTCACAGCTCTGTACGGCTGTCCTTTCTGGTTCCGGTGGTACATCCGCTGCTGCCATAGCATCATCCGGCTCAATCCCCGGAAAGTCTGTAATACTGATCTGCCCCGGAAGCTCCACATATGGGATTTCCTTAGGCTGTTTCATGGCTCGGATCTGGCGCACGGTCATATCTGGAGTTACCTGCTCCAACTGCTCATCATCAAGCCCAAGCATCTCCTGAAGCTGTGCTTTGCTGAAATCCCTGTACCGGTCATCCAGTATGGGGCTGTTGCCTCCCTTGGAAAACCGGATGCACCGGTCTATATAGCGTTTGGTGGTTGACCGGCTGAAACCGAACTGCCTGGCAGCATACTCATTGATATCGCTGTATCCGTATTCCTGGAACTGATTACGATCCCGCACATACATCAGCCAGTACCCGATGGATATCACACTTCTGGCGGCCGTCTTAAGGTCTGTATGTATGTACCGCCCGATCTCATCCAGTGGGATCTCCATCTGGTACCACTCCGGGCCTGTATGGTCAATGGTTCCTGTCTCAGGAACCATGGTATTCTCATCTTCCATCTGTCTCCCCCTCTCTCAAAAACTCCCTCGTCCGCTCCATCATGATCGCATCATAGTCCGTGTCCCTCTGCTCAAAGTTGTGGAACTGATTCTTTGACTGCGAAGGCCTTGTATTATTAACTGGCCGTGCTGAATCCTGCGACCGTGCAAGCCATCCATTGATGAATTTCTGTATCCCGCGCTGGGTCTTCCGGTTCTTTGGATTAGCATCCAGCCATCCGATCATCTTGCGGAACTCCTGATCTGTATCAACAGCAGGGTATAATCCACGGTACTTCTCTACCTCTTCCGGCATCACAGGATAGAAACTGCCATCAATCAACGGAAGATTATAAACCGCATCCGGGCGAGGGCTGTCTTTCAGCTCCGAGCATATCTTTTTATTTTCTTTTGTTTTCTTTACTTTACTTTCCTTTATGTCATTTTTCTGGGAACTATCTTTATTTTTCCGGGAAGAATCCACTAAATTCTCGGAAAAATCAGAATCAGGGTTCACTTTAATAAAGGGTTCCGTTTCTTCTGCTTCTAAAAGCCAGAAACCCTTTATCCGGATCGGAGTTTTCTTCGCCCGCTCTTTTACTGCGAGCTGGTATCTCCTCTGTATTCCGGGTGAGGTGAGGATAGTGTCCGACTGAAAAAGTTTGTTATCAAACAGTGACCGTTCCAGTAAGAATTTCAACACCTGCTCTATGAACCCATCTGTGAGATTCAGTTCATCGGCCAGGATGAATTTAAGATCATCATTCCACTGCATATAATAGCCGTTCTTGTAGATCTCACAGAGCAAATAGATATATACCGAGACCCCGTTCACGCCATACCTGGCTTTCAGGATCCGGATTTTATTATCCGTAAAAATATTGACATCTAAAGGGAAGTAATCAAGACCTGTCTTCTGCTGTCTCGCCATTACCTGCCCTTCCTTTTTCTTTCAATGCCTTCCCGGCCTCCGCCTCTTTGTATAACTCCATCCAGTCCACGAACCGCATCGTCACCAGCCATTCGCACCGGTCTTTCCGATGGAACACCGCCGGAAGAAGCCCCTTAGCGGCGTCTCTGACTGCCTGCAATACCGCATCCAAAAGATTCAGCTTCTCCACCCGTTTGCACTCTATATGGATGCCTGGGAGTCCTACCACGTCCGCATCACCGGAGGCCCCGCAATACTGCTGGCCCCTGCGGCAGTTATAACCGTACTCCCTCAAAAGCCCTGCCAGCTCACGCTCCCCGCGCTTGCCTTTCTCTCTCTGTGATCTTCCCATGCTATTACCTTTCAAAAAAGGGGCGGCGGTCAAAAGGTACAAACCCGGCCGCCCCGGCCAACACCTCTGGTCATTTAATACCGTGACATATCAAATCCCACCAAAAGGCTGCACTGCTTATCCGATGATTGTAATATGGTCTTTTACATTTGGCTGCATATGGGACACTGCCTGCGCCAGATATGCCTTGATATTTGCTACTGCCTCATTCCTCCAGAGGCCGTTCTGTGCCTCCTGGAGCATAAAGGTAGGCTCCCCCTTGTCTCCTACGCGGAACACGAACGCACTGGCAGGCTGTCCCACCTCCTGGAAGGTACGGTACGGAACCAGTGTCACCGGATTCGGCACCTTCACATCTGCCTTTGCTGCTGCACCTACCGTCATAACAGCCACCTGAGAAATTCCATCATCTGCATAACTCTGATCGTTCTTTCGTTCCACATTCCCGGCCATCTTCTGGACCAGTTCCAGATCCTCGCTGGACTGGAAATTGGCCTGCAGCTCGATCATGAATGCCTCCTGATCGTACCAGTGGCCGAAACGGAACTCATTTACCTCTGCATTTACCTCAAACAGGCACTCTCTTGTACGCTCTGCATCCAGCGCAGAGATCAGACGCACCCGCTTGGGATTTACGATATGGATAATCATATCCGTATCCTTCGGGAACTCCTCATAGCAGGCCCCGATGTAGTCAAGAAGGGCGGTAAGGCTGGAAGCCTCCAGCGCCGTCGCCTTGTCTGTGCTATCATAACGCTCTAATCTCTTGTTGGCGTATGTATGTCCGCAGATCTTAATAACCTCGGTCTTCTCGTTTTCTCTTGCCAGCCCTTCAACGTGCTCTAATGCATCCTTTAATCCTTCTAACATGGTTTTGTCCTCCTTATTCTTCTATGTTTCTTGCTTCATAACAGTCGCAGCAGTCCTGAGACATCGTATAGTCTCCGTACCCTTCCGACTCCTCACAGTCACAGATGAAATCCACATCATCATCTCGCAGATGATACCTGCAGGTTCCACAGCATTTCTTTTCTGATGCCATTTCTCTCTCCTTATCTTCCGTATGCCTGTCTTAAGTCAATCGGCCCGGCCTGTACCGGCTCTTCAAAAATCTCCCCTGTTTCCGGGTCAAACTCCGGTTCCTGCCGGACATCCGTATAGGCTGCCGAAGGTGTCTCCCTTATGGCGGTTACCTGCGGAAGTCCGCTTCCCGGCTCCGACATACTGATCCGGCCAGTCCGCCCATCCTGTCCTACCAGGAATACAGTCTCGGATTTTTTGAATCCCGCCAGCTTGGTGCTGACTGAGAAATCAACCTTCAGGTTTCCCCGGCCCGCGGGCTTGAATTTAATGTTTACCGTCATTCCCCGGACGGCTTCCGGATCCGTGTTAGGATCCATGATGTTGCGCCCGATCTGGGTCAGGGCCATCTGGAACTTTTCTGCCAGCTCCCCGTTCGCTATCGTATCAAACGTGATTGCCATATGCTGTTCTCACCTCCTTCCTTATCCAAAGAATGCACTGGCAGCATCCTGAGGCTGTGGCGCCGGCTGGGATGCTGGCTCAGGAGCAGAAGGCCGCACAGGCTCTGACTGCTCTATTGCCTTCTGCGGCTGAAGCTCAATAATATCGCCTGCTGTGTAATCTGGATCAACCGCTCCGACTTCCTCTGCCACATACATTCCTGCAAACGTCTTTGGAAATGCCTCGCGGAGAGCCTGCACAACCGCAACTTTCCGGATCATGGTTGCAGGCTTTTTCGACCACTGGGAATTCAGGCTTCCATCCTTCTTCCGTCCCGCATATTCATCAAAAGCAACTTCAATGCGGAAGCTGTGACCCCTGTCCTTGCGGAATACTTCTGCATATCCCCCGACCAGTTTCTCACCATCCAGTTTCAGAGTTCCCTGACGGTAAATGATCTCCTCTGTCTCTTCCTGCTGGACGATAATACCGGCCTCCATGCCGTCATAGTTTTCGTTGGATTCTGCCCGCTTAAAATATGCATCTTTACCTACAACCAAAGTCGCTGGCTCGTTTCCGTACTTAATGCAGTACGCTTCACGGAGCCAGGGATTCAGGCCGGTAAAACGGCACAGGTTGATGAACATCGCCACTTCCTGATCGGATACCCGATCCTTGTCCCCACTTACCAGATAATTTTTTACGGTTCCGGGGGTAAGTGTTACCTCCATCCCGTTTGCCATGTATTTTGTTACCTCTACCTTTTGTACGGGCTTCTTTGCCAGACTGTTATTTACTGCCATGATTCCTTTACCTCCTTAATTCTTCGGCACCGGCTCAAACCGGATGCCGTTGTCATTTAAAAATGTTTTCAGCCTCATTAACTGCGCCATGGTGGCATATACCCGGAAGTCGATCACATTGACCGGATTCTCTACCGTTTCCATCTTCTGGGGCATCTCCTTGGGCGGCTCTGGTTCGGCTGCTCTTCCAGCCTGCATAACCCGGTCGGCCTCTGCCTTTCGGTCGGCCTCACGTTCTGCCTTCCGGCGTTCCTGCTCCTCCATGTACAGGCGCCGGTTCTCCGCTTCCGCCTCCAGCTGGTTCCGTTTTGCCATGGCGGCGCCGATATCGTAGGTCTGTAAAAATACCTGCTTCATATCCCCTGCATAAGGGCTGTCCACCTCATTCAGGATCGCCAGTCCCTCATCTACCTTCTGGATCAGTGCAAGGATTTCCTCTTTGATGGACTTCATGGTAGTGGATGCATTGGCATACTGGGGTTTCATCACCCGGTCAAAGGGGAGGTACTGGCCGATATCGTGGATATTAGCCTCATAAAATTCCTTGATCTTTGCCGTCTTTTCTTTCCTCTGGCGGCTCTCATAGTCCTCGATCTGGACGTCAATGCTATCAATGGCACTCTGGACGATCCCGGTAAGCTCCTTGATCTGCTCACCAAACAGCTCATCCGGCTCCAGCAGTTTCTTACGGATCGCGGTCCGTTCTCCCTTCACAGCCTCCACGAACTTATTCAGTGTGGCGCGGTCGGCCTTTGCTGCCTTGATGGTTTCATCCGTGTAGACGGTTGCAGCATATTCTTTGGCTTTGGCTGTAACCTCTTCCTTCAGCTCCTCGAAATTCCATTCGATCTTCTTTAAATATCCGCCTTCCTGCGGATTGTAGATTTTTAACTCCATACGTTCCTCCTCTGCCTTTATATCACCGGAAGAGCAAAATTCGGTCTGCGGCCTTCCACCACACAAGCCCAGAAGCGCTGTTCTGCTTCCACCAGATACCGGATATCCTCTTCAACTTCTTTACGTTCTATAAAATAATGCTTGACGGTAATCTGCAGTTCCCCATGCCATTCGCTTTTAAGCTGGGCCTTCAAAACTGCGAAATCATATTCTGTTACAGCCAGGTAATGGAGCACCTGACAATAATAATTGTCTGGTATCTTCCCCTTCCATTTTTCAAGCTGCATACTCTGCAAAATATTCGTGGTCTTAATTTCCAGTATCCCGCGCCGTCCCTGCTTATCCACAAGTTCACCATCCAGTGAGGCGTGCATCCACGGATATTTACTATTTAAAAACATATTATCCTCATCGTAAAATACCTGATATTCCGGGAAATCCATGGCGAACAGTGCTCTGAGATGTTTTTCTGCTTCCGTGCCGTACCGGACATAATCCTTATCCGAAATATCCTCCGGCATCACTAGCCCCATCTTCTCTTCCCACAGCTGCACGTTGTCCTTGTAGGGATTCATACCCACACATGCGCTGGCATCTGACCCGCCGATATGGTTCTTCCGGCCCTTAAGCCATTCTTCGCGGCTGCTGAATATATGTTTGCTGACCGCCATCCGCAGCACCCTCCTTCCTCATAAGCTTCCCGCAGTTCGGACATGGTGTGATCTCCCCAAGGAGGGACCACATCCGGACACCACAGGAGCAGGCCAGGAAGTAAAACGGGGATGTAATCCTGACCTGGCTGCCGGGGTATGTAGTGGGGCGGGTCATTTAGACAGCCTTTCCAGGCATTTCTTCTTCGCTGCTTCATCTACGATACGAGCTAATTCTGTCAATACATGAACAGCACCCAAATCATCAACAGCCATACTGCTAACTGCATCCACCATACTTTTGGCAAGACATTTAGTAAGATCATCTGAGGATATGTTTTCTCTCTCACCTATGCAGATCACCGTTGTGTCCACTCCATTCTTCTCCTTATTGCCTGTCAGACAGATTGCAAAAGCAATCTCGCTTTCAACTGTTTTTTTGATTCCCTCATATAAAATTGTTGTGTTTACCATTGATTTTTCTCCTGTTCTCCTTCATAATAGAGGGTGTTGATTTTTAGTTTCTGGGCCTGCCACAGCTGCAACTGTGCAGGTCCTTTTTCTTCCTGTAACTCAGGCACGGGTACATCCTGCTCCGCTCTATACACCGGTTCTTATTACGGCAAGTACCGCAAGCATCCTTCTTCATCCTTCCTCACCTCCTCTCACAGTGTTATCATCCCGGAAGCCACCAACAGCAGCACCGTCTCCGCACCCAGAAGGAACGCCATCACGGTAGACAGCCGGCCGAACAGCCGCACATCCTTATGGCTCTGCCTGAGCTGCTCCCCGGCAATCCGGCCTAGCTTGAGGATCTGCTCCTCTTCCTCCTGAGTGACTACAATGCCCTCCGCTGGGGGCTGATACTTAATTGCTTCTGATTGCATGATTCCCTCCTTCTTCCGGCTGTGCCACCGGATACTTCTCTATAAATTGTTCCAGATCCGAACCCCGGATCTTTTTCTGCCCTAATAACAGGTACGGCAGCTGTCCGGTGTTTATCAGTTCATATACCTTTGAGGTATTGACCCGTAAAACCTGGGACACTTCCTTGACCGTATATAATGGTTGATAGGGTGCTACCATCTTTTTTCACCTCCCTTGTCATTTCTTCCCCTCTGCCCTATACTGTACTCACAGGCCCCGCCAGGCCAAGTACAAAAGAAAGGGCATTATTATGAACACAGATTACCAATCTCTCATAGCCGCAATTTCCGCATTTCAAAATTCTTTAGAAAAAATGAATGTGGATTTGACCGCTGCCTACTCCCCCATAATTCAATCCATTTCACAAATGCAAAGTATACTTGCTTCTGCCATGTATCCACAGGCAATCTTAACCACTCGAATGCAAGATATGTTAAATACTTTGCTGATACCTATTCATGAAATGCAGTATTCTGTGAATGTATCAATTGCAAATAGTATTGCTAATTCTTTAACTGCTAACGACTTTGTTATCCAAGATTTAACAAAAGATATTCAGAAGAACCTTGTTAATTTTAGCTCCCATATCTCAACTGCTTTTTCTTCGATATTGGAAAATATTTCATTTCATCAGGAATATGTAGAAGTGCCTGAATATTTATACTCTTTGACTATTCATGAGAATGAATATCCACAAGAAATTCCTCTTACCGTTGAGACCCCACTTCCAAAACGACGTATAACGCTGGAGTTCTTTTTAAGTTGTATATTACCGAATATAATTGCTTTATTCAGCGTGTGGCTGACCATCTACTATCACAACATAGATGCATCTTCTCAAAATACCTCTGCACAAGCTGAAGCCGCTATGTTCGAAAGTTACACTGAATCGTTGAATCGCCTTAATGACTCTGTATCTGCACTCAACGATTATTTAGTATCTCAGTCAAAGCTGTCTCCAGATTCATGTTCAAGTGTTGCAACAAATTCAAATGCTGTTCCTGCAGCAGCTGAATCTGATTCCGCAACTGCTGGTGAATCTGAAAATCTTGATACGCCCCAACAGCCTGATTAATTGATATAACCGCTATTGCTATCCAAACCATAGTGATATGCGGTTTATTTTTTTCTTCCATCTCTCTCACCTCCCGTCCTCAGCCTCTACGAAATACTCCACCGGAACATCGAAATACTTGGCGAGGATAAGAAGTTTATCCAGTTTTGGATTACTTCGACCACTCTTCCAATCAGAAAAAGTGGATTTCGTAATTCCAGTATCTGTTGATACTCTGTAATCTGTCACATTTCTTTTATCTCGTAATGCAACATATTTTTCATACATATTTTTCTCCTTTCCGAACTTTTCTATTGATTTTAGTTCGGAAATCAGTTATAATACATTTACCAGACATAAAATAACAAACAACACTTGGCTGTTTTGATTTCCGAACTTTGTATTTGTATTATAAGACGGATTTCAGAACTTGTCAATAGTTTTTTGTACGGATTTTCAAACTTTTAAGGAGTTCATTATGTACGAAATTTATTGCAAGTTACGAAATGAAAAAGGTGTTAAAGATTCTGACGTTGTAAAAGCAACCGGAATTACAAAATCTACTTTCTCTGATTGGAAAAGCGGGCGAAGCAAACCTAAAAATGATAAGCTGCAAAAGATAGCTGACTATTTTGGCGTAACATTAGACTATCTAACAACTGGAAATGATGATATGATAAAAGAAAAGCCCCCTATGTTAACCGCCAGAGATGAAAGGGATATAAAAAAGGATCTTGATTCGCTAAGAGAAAAATTACTTAATAAAGATTTAGGGCCTGCTGCATATGATGGGGAAGATATACCTGATGATGATATCGAACTCTTTTTAGGCCAAGTGAATCTTATGTTACACAGATTAAAAGTAAAAAACAAAGCAAAATATGGCAACAAAAATAAAAAGTAGGTGAGTCCAGCCTTGAATAACACGATAAAAAAGAAAGTTGCTTATTACATAAAAAAATATCAGACAAACGATCCTTTTACTTTAGCTGAGGCACTCGGAATTGAAGTTGCAATTGGTGATATCGGCACGCGATCAGGGTGCTATATGTATCTAAAGCGCAATAAATGTATCTGGATAAATGAAAATCTTGAAGGAAATGAACGCTTATTTGTCATGGCGCATGAATTAGGTCATGCAATTCTTCATCCTCGTGAAAACTGCTATTTCATAAAGCATAAAACTCTCTTTCTTAATTCGCGTAAAGAGCAAGAAGCCAACAAATTTGCCGTTGAATTTTTAATTTCAGATGAAGTTCTATATGAATATTTCAGATATCAGAACTATACAATCGAACAGGCAGCACGTGTATTGGGTTATCAAAAAGAATTGATTGAATTGAGATTAAAATAGCCAATGGCGTTTTAATAAATAAAGTCAAAAGAGGTATGTGGTATGAAAAAAAGAAAGTGGTATCTTCAAACATGGTTTATTTGTATTCTATTTATGTTTTGGCCCTCTATTATTTCTATTATTGTAGGAATAGTATTGCTCACATTACAAATGATTGAAAATAATAAACTGGAAAAAAAATATGGGGATATCGATTCCTTAAATAATAAAATCACTGATCTTGAAAAGGAAATTGATAATAAAAAAACAGACTACAATAATCTATGTGATGAAATCAATGTCTTAGAAGGTGGTGTTTTATGCCAGCATTATTGTTTTGCTGATTATGATGGGATTTCATCTGAAGAATGCAAAAATAATTTAGCTGTTCTAAAATTGGAGGAGCAAAATTATATCAAAAATTCCAATTTTATAAAGACATACGGAAATTCTCCTAAAAAAATGTTAAATGCCAATACCAAACAGATACTGCGCTGTTTTAATGCTGAATGCGATAATGTTTTATTAAATCTTTCCATTAAAACCATTGATTCTGCAAGAAACAAAATAACAAAATCCTTTGAAACTCTCAATAAATTATTTGACGTTGATAATGTGCAACTGAACCAGAAACTCTTACAATATAAATTAGATGAGCTGAATCTTGTTTACACATATGAATTAAAAAAAGAGCAAGAACGCGAACAGCAAAAGGCTATCAAAGAGCAAATGATAGAGGAAGAGAAAGTTCGAAGAGAAATAGAACGTCAAAAAGCCAAACTCGAAAAAGATCAAACCCAATGTTCCAATGAAATCAACCGTCTTATAAAATATATGCAAAAAACCCAAGATGATGTGGAAAAGCAATTATACATTGATAAAATCAAAGAATTAAATGATAAGCTAAAACAATTAGATGCTGACAAGGCAACCGTTCTGGAACGTGAGGCCAATGCCCGCGCAGGTTATGTCTATATTATTTCTAATCTTGGCTCTTTTGGTCAGGATGTATATAAAATAGGAATGACACGCCGCCTAGAACCTATGGATCGTATAAAAGAACTTGGAAGTGCTTCTGTTCCTTTCGAATTTGATGTACACGCCATGATATTCTCAGACGATGCTCCTGCTCTTGAAACAGCTTTGCATCAAGCTTTCGAAAAACAAAGTGTAAATCGAGTAAATCTAAGAAAAGAATTTTTTAAAGTATCTTTAGATGATATAGAAAAGGTAGTTAAAGAAAATTTTAATAATACAGTTAAATTTACACGAATTCCAATAGCTAAAGAATATAATGAAACTCTTGAAATTTTAAAACAGGAACAGTCTGCTTAATAACGCAAAAACCGCCCCTGCGCCAACAGGAACGGCTTTAAAATAAATTTGCTGTACAGACCGGAGGCCAATACAATATGATCTGAACACCCATATTGTACCATACCTCCACACACCTGTACAGGTGTATTTTTTATACCCAAAAATATGCGACGTCGCAACAAATAGGAGGAATGATTATGGGACAATTAAGAACACGCAAGCGCGGAACAACCTGGGAGTGGTCTTTTGAGGGAGCACGAATCAACGGCAAACGTAATTCCATCAGCAAGGGCGGATACCGCACTAAGACGGAAGCTCTGGCTGCCGGAACACAGGCAAAGGCGGAGTATGATAATGCCGGATCCCACTTTGTACCATCTGAGATATCTGTATCGGATTTCTATCAGCTTTGGCTGGAAAAATATTGCAAAACAAATCTCAAAATAGATACCTACTTGAATTATAAGAAAAAAGTATCTCTCCACATCACTCCGATTCTTGGAAGCTATTATTTAAAATCTCTAACCCCTGCCATTATACAGGGATTCATAAATGATAAATTCAATGCAGGGTATAGCCGAAATACGCTATCCGTGCTCAAAGGGCTTCTGACAGGTGCCCTTGACTATGCCGTAGAGCCTATGCAATTCATTAAATACAATCCTGCCAAAAGCGCAAAATTGCCACCCAAAAGGGCAACTTCCCAGATACCTACACGAAAAAAGATTCGTACTCCTATATCCGCTGAGGAATGGAGCATTATTATCGGCAGATTCCCGGAAGGGCATTCCTGCCATATCCCTCTACAGCTTGCATACCGATGCGGTTTACGGCTTGGGGAATCGTTCGCGCTTACCTGGGACGATATTGATTTTGAGAACAGCACTTTGAGTGTCAATCAGCAAATTCAGAATGTAAACGGCGCTTGGGTTTTCAGTAATCCGAAATATGATAGTTTCCGAACGATTGAATTAGATGAAAAAATGCTCAGTCTGTTGCGTAATACATACAACCACCAAGTTAAAGCAAAAGAATTTTATGAACAGTATTATACTCAACTCTATGTGGACGATCAATGCGTCCTGAATGCCGATGAACGCGGAAAGCCTATTCATATGATAAACTGTCGTGAAAATGGTACTTATATCCAACCCAGAGTTATGCAGCACTGCTGCCGTGTGATCCATTACAATCTTGGCTTTAAAGATTTTGACTACCATTCCCTCAGACATACTCATGCAACTATGCTGCTGGAGGCCGGTGCCGATATAAAAGACGTTCAAAAAAGATTAGGACACAAACATATTGATGTTACTCTTAACATATACAGCCATGCAACCCCTCGCATGGCCGCACATACGATTGATATTTTAAATCAAATCGAATAATCATTTGTCTACCACTCAAAAAAGGGTTGACAAATGGTAGACAAAACCGCATTTATATCCCAAAAGTCACAAAAGAGGAACCGTCAAAAGACGATTCCCCTCTCTGTTTAAAAGTTCATTTTTCCTTGTAAATCCAAGGTTTTTTATTAGAACTTGCCTTCTTTTGCTGCTTCCTCAATCGAAACAGCTACAGCTACGGTAGCGCCAACCATTGGGTTATTACCCATACCGATCAGACCCATCATCTCAACGTGAGCCGGAACGGAGGAAGAACCTGCGAACTGAGCATCAGAGTGCATACGTCCCATGGTATCGGTCATACCGTAGGATGCAGGACCTGCTGCCATGTTGTCAGGATGCAGGGTACGGCCTGTACCGCCGCCGGATGCTACGGAGAAGTACTTCTTGCCCTTCTCTACGCACTCCTTCTTGTAGGTGCCTGCTACCGGATGCTGGAATCTGGTTGGGTTGGTGGAGTTACCAGTGATGGAGACGTCAACGCCTTCCTTCCACATGATAGCAACGCCCTCTGTTACGTCGTTAGCGCCGTAGCAGTTAACCTTTGCTCTTAAGCCCTCAGAGTAGGACTTTCTCCACAGCTCCTTAACCTCGCCTGTGTAGTAATCCATCTCTGTCTCAACGTATGTAAAGCCGTTGATTCTGGAGATAACCTGTGCAGCGTCCTTTCCTAAACCGTTTAAGATAACGCGCAGAGGCTTCTGACGAACCTTGTTTGCCTTCTCTGCGATACCGATTGCACCTTCAGCAGCTGCAAAGGACTCATGGCCTGCCAGGAAGCAGAAGCAGTCAGTCTCCTCTTCCAGAAGCATCTTGCCCAGATTTCCGTGGCCTAAACCAACCTTACGCTGGTCAGCTACAGAACCGGGAATACAGAATGCCTGAAGGCCCTCGCCGATGGCAGCAGCAGCGTCAGCAGCTCTTCTGCAGCCCTTCTTGATCGCGATGGCTGCGCCTACAGTGTAAGCCCAGCATGCATTCTCGAAGCAGATCGGCTGGATCTTCTTAACCTGAGCATAAACGTCAAGGCCTGCATCTTTTGTAATCTTTTCAGCTTCCTCGATAGAAGCAATGCCATAGCTGTTTAATACGGAATTGATCTTATCAATTCTTCTCTCATATGATTCAAATAATGCCATCTTCTTTATCCTCCTAATTGGTCCTCATCATTCTTTGCGTGGGTCAATGATCTTAACAGCGTCATCTACACGGCCGTACTGTCCCTTTGCTTTCTCCCATGCAGTGTTAGGATCGTCGCCCTTCTTGATGAAGTCGGTCATCTTTCCAAGGTTTACGAACTGGTAACCAATAATCTGATCTTCTGCATCCAGAGCGATGCCTGTTACATAACCCTCAGCCATCTCCAGATAACGCGGACCTTTCTTAAGAGTTCCATACATAGTACCAACCTGAGAACGCAGTCCCTTGCCCAGATCCTCCAGGCCGGCGCCTACAGGAAGTCCATCCTCAGAGAATGCACTCTGTGTTCTTCCGTAAACAATCTGTAAGAACAGCTCTCTCATAGCAGTATTGATCGCATCACATACCAGATCAGTGTTCAGTGCCTCAAGCAGGGTCAGTCCCGGAAGGATTTCAGATGCCATAGCTGCTGAATGTGTCATACCGGAACATCCGATGGTCTCAACCAGAGCCTCCTGAATGATACCCTCTTTTACATTCAGAGTCAGCTTACATGCGCCCTGCTGGGGAGCACACCAGCCCACACCGTGTGTAAGACCGGAAATGTCTGTAATCTGCTTTGACTTTACCCATTTTGCTTCTTCTGGAATTGGAGCAGCGCCATGATGAACGCCCTGTGCAACTGTGCACATTTCTTCTACTTCATGTGAATAAATCATGTGTTAAAACTCCTTTCAAATTGAAATTTGATGTAACAGTTTAGGACGGCGTGATAGCAGAAACAAAAACAGACGTCAAACTTGCTTGTACGCACAATTTTTCCCCTGCCTTCACATCGGATGGACATCCGATTTCTTCAGTCGGACTGAACATCCGGCTGAAGGATGCCGTCCTGCTCCATACAGTTTAATAAGTATCGTGTTCCTTGTTAATTTTATCACGTTATACTCGTGTTTATTTTCTCACAAAATACGACATTTGTCCAGTGATTTATCCCTGTTGCAACTGCCTATTTTTGACTCTTTTTTACAGAAAAATCAGCAATTTTTATAGATTCTCTTCCCTTTTCTGACTCTTCATGGGGAATGATGGCATGCAAAACCAGGCGCTTTCCCCAACCGTGACAGGTAGAAAGGGTCAGAAAATCTTCATTTTCATATTTTTTATTCCCCGTATCATAAAGAGACTGTTGGGACATCGCAGTAAAATAGGCTTCCCGCTCTGTTTTTGTCATCCCTGCCTGATACGGTGAATGATCATTTTCCTGAACCACATGGCAGGAAAAAATAGGGCAGACAATCCATTTTCCCTGCCTGAAAATCCGAATACAGGGCGATTTTCTAAAAAACTCCGAATCCATATAGGCCTTAAGGCCTCCAAACATGGAGCCGTCTTTCATATTATGGCCATAGAGAACCGTGTGGCCGGACGCAAACGGTTCCGTAAACGGATCTGTAAAAATTACTCCCGATACGCTGTCCTTCCCCTCAAAGCTGTGGTTCAGATAAAAGGAAGTGTCTTTTCCCCTGACTACAGGATAATCCATCTCTGTTTCCGGAATATGGAGCCAAAAGGAATACTCTGGATTCATCATCCGCAGCATTTCTTCATCCGGCACTCCCCCATTCTGTTCCCCTTTCTGAGAAATGCCGTTTCCATCTGCCAGAACGATATTTAAATCCCCGTCTTTCTCTGCAAATGCGTTATTCCGGAGAATCTCATAATCCCTCCTGGCCTGATGATAAAGCTTTGATACCGAAAGAAACTGAAAAAAACATACGACGGAAACAACCAGAAACAGTATCGGAACAAAATATCTCCTGCACGGCTGTTTTTTTAGAAAAAATCTCCGCGCACAAAGCCCCCAAAAAAGGGCAACCGCTCCCAAAAGCAGCAAATCCATCAAAAAAATGGACTTTCCTGCTCTGATTCCTTCTGTTATCACACTGTTTTCTGCTAAATTCTGCCCCTGATTTTTAACAGCCGCTCCATTTTGCCCGGCATGTACCAAACCGCCGTACTCCACCCGGCAGTCCCAAACCTTCCTTTTTCCATAAGCAGTCAGCTTCCTGTTTTCATCCCCTGAGCTCGTATCTTCTCTTCGGATCCCCTGAATCTCATAATCTGCCTCTGAAAGTCCGGCTGCCTTAAGGAGCTGTCCGCCCCGGGACAGAAAGCCCTCCGGCTCTCCATCCCAGATTACTTCCTCTCCCAGTACATATCCCTGAACATTTTCTCCTAAAACAGAAAGCTCCAGTTCAAAATCCTCCTGCCAGCGCTCATTGCCATATTCTCTGCGGATCTCCGGAAAAATTCTCTCTTCTGTTTTACCTGTCTGAGGATTTTTCACTGATATACGGGCCGTTTCCGGAAGAATTTCCCTTTTCTCTACCGCTTCATACAGAATCGTCTGGGAAATATTCTCCGTATTTCCCTCACAGACCGTCTCCGCATGGGCGGAAACAGAAAACAGCAGACAGGCCCCCGTCAAAACGCCAATCACTGCCAACATTTTCATTGTTCCAAATCGTCCCTTTCTCTTTCCTTCACGCTCAGGCAGAGTAAGGAACATTCCTGCCAAAAACAGCAGTGACAGAACCATCCATTCCCGGTACGCCATGGTATCTCCGGTGCGTATGCTCCCTGAGCCGCTGCCTGAACCATATGTAAAATTGCCAAACCGGTTTTTCGGCTGATATACCGCCCGTATCTGTCCCAGGGTCTTCTTTCTCTTAAAATTATAAACCGTAAGACTTCCCTCTGTACTTCCATCCTCTTTTACGGTAAATTCACAATAGCTTTCCGTTCTCTCATAGCCGTCAGGCGCCATTGTTTCATAAATATGGTACGTGCCGGGATGGGGCGCATGGAACACAAATGTACCCTTTCCTTCTGGATTTTCTCCTGAAATTCCCTCCTGTACGATATGCTCTGCGCCCGTCTGCCCTTCCACGCTTCGGATTTGCAGAGCGGCTCCATCCAGAGTTTCCTTTGTATCTCCGTCCAGTTTTCTTATAATTACCTTCATTTCCCTGTCTGTTATCTCATAATCCCCCCGGTATATCTCCCCCTGGCTGACTGTAAAGCTGTGAAGTACCGGATCCAGTCCATAGCCCTGAGGCGCTTTTGTTTCCCGGAAGGTATAGGTTCCATCAGAAGGCTTCGGGATGGAAAAATATCCCTTTTCGTCACTTACTGCCCGATCCATCTCATTTTCCCACTGGTCATAAAACGTAAATTCCGCTCCTGGTACAGGCAAATGATTAACATCTGTCTTTTTAAAGGAAATGTACTCCTTTTGAGGCCTGTGGCTGCCTCCGCCGCCGGAAGAAGTGATTCTCGTATTCGCAAAGGAAAATGTCTGAATTTCAGCGGATTGATCCTCTATTTCAATTTCCATATCCTCTGCCCTTTCATAGCTCTCAGGCGCATACAGCTCATGGATCCGGTAGCTTCCCGGCTTAAGCCCCACAAAGGTCTTTGGGGTGTGCTCTTCAGAGGTCCACTCCTCTATCACTTCCCCTGTATCCGTTCGGATCAGCTGCAGCCTGGCTCCTGCCAGAAAAGCTCCGGAACTACGATCCGTCTTGGCAATCTGTACAATGACTGTATAATTTTTCATCACCAGCTGCAAAGCCTCTTTCATACCGTCTGCAATGGTAAAATAAACAGGCTCTGCCAAAACATTGCAGCCCTCCGGCGCTTTCTGCTCTGTAAGGCGGTATTCTCCTTCTTTAAGCCCCTTTTCTAAATGAGGCTGATCTCCGCTGATCCACTCTGCCGCTGTTTCCCAGCGGATTTTCCCCGTATGGCCTCCGTCCTCCGCAGATATCTTTCTTTCTAACCGAAGCAGGGCGCCTTTTAACCGTTCTCCCGTATCTCCCAGCTGTTTTTCCACCTTCACCCGATTACTGTCGTTTTCCGGATCATGCTGCACGTTCAGGATCTTCGTCCTTTCATCCTTATATTCAAACTGAAATTCAAAGTCCGGAGCTGAAAGCATATGGCCGGGAGCTGCCTTTATTTCTCTGCACACATAGGTATAGGGGGCAAAGCTTCCGTTAGAGGCCAGATACCCGGCAGGCTGCTTTTCAAACACAGCCCTTCCTCTGAAATCGGTGACTGCCTTCTGACAGGAAATTCCCAGCGTTTTGTTAAAGAGCTCAAATTCTGCTCCTTCCAGTAAAAGTTCATGGTCGTCTCCATCATGCTTGATAACCTGCAGCACCCCATCGGGGATTTCATCCTTCATTTCCAGTTTCTGAATTACTCTGGAATCTATAACGGAAAACGACAGATCTACGGACTGTAAAAAACCATAGGGCGTCATCTCTTCTCTGAGGATATAATCCCCGTCCGGAATATACTCAATCAAATGCGGCTTTAAATCCCCTTCTTCAAAACCCTCCGGGATGGTTCCCGCCTCTGCCTCTTTCTGTGTATATTTTCCATCATTTCCAGAAATCCACCTTGCTTCTTCCTCACGGCAGCTCCCATCCTTTTCCGGGATATGGAGGATCAGCGCTTCACTGGATATCCTTCCATCTTCTGATACCGGATAAATGGAAAGCTCCGCTCCGGCCACCTCTTTCCCGCCGGAAATCACACGTTTGGACACAGAAAGCTTTAATGGCTCATCCTTCATAGACCACTGTCCTACGGATACCATATGACCCTTATCGGGAATCTCAATCAGGATTGGATCTGCTGTGGCATACCCTTCCGGCGTCTGAGTCTCCGCCAGTACATAGCTTCCCACCGGCAGATATTCCATCCGGACCGATGCATTCTCTGTATAATAATACCTTCCCTGAAAGGTTCCAGGGATATCATTATACTGATAATCATATTTCATAATAGGGTAAAGTCCTGCTGCATCCGTTTCCACCCGTCCGGTAGCTGCCACTTTCTGTCCATCCTCCCATGTAGCTGCCCGGAAGGTAAATACAGCCAGATCCTCCCGAATGGCCGGATGGCCCTCTTCCATCACCGGCCTTCCCTCTGCATCCAGAAGGGCTCTGTAAAGGGTAAGTCCTGTTTCTGTATCACCGCAGAGCACCTCGTCCCGCTTTCCATCCAGTTTCCAAACCTCAATGGCTGTAAAATCGTCCTCCATTTCAAAGCTCTGAACATGGCCTGTTTCCTGTATTTCCACATTGACAGACTCCGACTGTACATAGCCCTGGTCATAAGGACAAAGCGTTTCCTCCAGCACATAAAATCCAACGGGAATGTGGTCGATCCAGTGAGGTTCATCCGTAGGGATGGGATTTCCCTGTGAATCCTTTTTCATCACGCCTTTATCATCATACGCATATCCGCTGATCCAGGCGGCCCAGGGCTCCCCCTTTTTGTAAATACCGGTTTCTTCTGTTTCCGGTCTCCCATTTTTATCCAAAAGAGCTCTGTAAAGGGTCATCTCTGCCCCTTTGATCTCCTTTTGTGTGCGGATATCAATTTTTGCAAAGGCAGCTTTTGTAAATTCATCCTGATGGAAATATTTCTGAGGTCCTTTCCTATCCTCAAGGATCAATCCCTGATACGGAGCCTGGACATATCCCTGCTCAAACGGAACGCCTTCCTCCTGTAAAATGTACGCTCCAAAGGGAAGGCGGGCGATCACATGAGCTTCATCCATCCCTTCTTCCTTTCCATCCGGGCCTGTGCTTTCTCCTGTAACCCAGCGTTCTTCTTTCCATACCGGCTCTCCGTTTTTATAATATACCGGAAGTCCGTTTTCATCATCTGCGCTCTGCTTGTCCTTATAAATAGAAGGCGCTCCTCCGTTTTCTCCCACGCAGATCGAACGCACCGGGATTTTTTCTCCCTTTTCATCTGCCCGATATGCAATGATCCTTCCATAATCATCCCTGACATAGGCCATACCGGAGGCTTTATCTGCAAAGCATATAACATTTCCTCTCTCATCCAGTACCTGCAGTTCTCCTGTGTGGATATCCTCCCGCAGCCGTCCCTGGCTCTTCTCCTTCTCTAAATCGTAAAAATACAGCTCTATGGGTTCATTGGGCTGCTTTTGATCCTCCCAGAGATCCAGCTTGCCCGGCCCCAGATCTGTACCGCTTTTTAACAGCTCCCTGTGGGTACCTGTATGCGTATTTACTATTTTTTCTGTCCTTCCCTCACGGCTCAGGACTGTAACACCCTCATACCCGCCGTTTTTCTTTGGCTCCAGACAGCTTCCTTCATAAAGCACCAGTTCTGCCCCGGAAACCGGCCGGTCAAAACGGATGCCTTTTCCCGTAAATGTACCATCCAGCTCATACAGAAGCTTCACCCGGTCCATAGCCTTTAATTCCTGCTCGGTTCCCTCTATTACGTGTTCGGAATATGAGTCAAAGGCCTTTGTTACATAGCCGGTCCATATTTGCTTTTCCTGATCAAAGGTAATTTCCCTAACATCCCCTCTGGCCTCCAGCTTTTCCTTTCGCCCGCTTACTTTATAGAGGAGAAGATCGCCCCTGTCATTTACATAAATTTCCTCCTGATTTCCTGTAAAGCCTCCGCTTGCTTCTTCTTTTCCCTGAGCATCTGTCTTTTTTAGGCCGTTCCCATTTCCAACCAGAGAATCGCCGTCCTCCGTCTTGTAGATCCAAAGCTCTGATGGGTAATCCTGTACAGGTACCTCACTTACCTTCTCAGTGCCTCTGCGGTTTTCCTCCCCGGTTACAGGAATGGCATATTCATACTGTCTGGCCGTTTTTCTCTCCCAGCCATTCCCTTCCTTTAAGGTGTTTTCCTCATAGTAAACGACCTGGTCTCCGTAAATCTCAAAGGCTACGGGCCGGCTCTTTGTATATCCCTTCGGGGCCTGAACCTCTACCAGCACATAGGCTCCCGCTCCCAGAGGACGCGCCGTTTCGATATAGCCCACAGGTACCTCACACAGTCGTCCGTCAATCACCAGCTCCTTTAAGGTAGAATAGGATCTGAAAATTCCCTTTTTTATCCCATTTTCATCTAGCTGGCTGATCCTCTGGCTTTCATCATAAAGGGGAATCCCATCCTCATCCAGCCGGATGGGAACATCACTTTCAGAACTATTGTCTGCTCCCACTCTTGGGTAAAGAATCTGCTTCCCGTTTTCATCTTTCACCGGCTTTCCCTCTGCATCCACAGCCGAACCGAAGAGGACCTGTCCGCTTCCTCCTGCCGTGCCGGTTCCTGTCTTTTTTACATCCCGCTTGGCAGCATAGATACGAAAAAGAGCCCCGTCATGGAAAATAGTTTCTCCCGTTTCTGCATCCATCTTTTCGATCCGCAGCCTGGAGCTGAAATAGGTATTTTCAACATCCTCCTGAGCAAAGGAAACATAGTTAAAATCGGCTCCGCTTCCTGACGGATAAAGCGTTTCAATGCTTCCCGTATCCGGATTGACCCGGTCTGTGGCAGGGGCAAGAACCGTCCAGGGTACAAGCATGGGAGCAAATTTACCGTGAATTGCAGTGCCTTCCCCTTCCATTACAGGAACCTGATCCCGGATCTGCACCTGTCCGTTTTCCGTTTCATTTCCATCATAGACAACCCCATCCATGATTCCCTTATTCTCACTTTCACTGGTATAGCCACTGTAATAAGCCTTTACCGCCGGATTGGCTCCATCCATATATTCTTCTTCATAAGGTTGTGAGGAAGTAAGGCTGTGACCGGAACGGCTGTTTAGATCCAGACCGTATTTATATACCTCAAATTCCCCATCCTGACCGTTCGCCCGGATCACATGGCTTTCTCCGTTAAAACGGATCTTATACTTACGGATCAGTTCCTCGGCAGAATCTGTACTGTTATAACGGAAATAGGAACTTCCTGTTTCATCCAGAACATTTTCTTCCCCGGTCTGCTCATTTTCCACGATTTCAGGCACAAAAGGAAGCGTAATTTCTTTTGGTTCCTCAATCCGATAATGACGGTTTGCCAGCTCCCCTTCAAAGGCAGAAGGCTGCTGCTCAACCATCACATATTCCCCGTAAGGGAGCATGATAGAGGTATCAAAATAATCATCTTTCCCATTCCGTGTGCTGCACTGAAGGGTCTTTTTATCCCGGTCTGCACCCCCTGACGGATCCCGATCCCAGGCAATCGAAAGCTTCTCATCCAGTCCCTTAAAACGCTCTGTATAAGCTTTGGCCTCCTCTTTGGCCTGTGCAAGAGCCTGCCTGTAGGCCCTGTCTTCGTTCAGATCTGGCTGCTGCTTTAAAATCTCCTCCTTATATGCTTTTACATCCACATAAGACAATGCAAATTCTGTCAGCTTCTGTTCTTCTGCCTCAGTTCCCGGCCTTTGGTCTGCCGTATACAGTGCATCAAAAAACTTTTTATAATTCCAGCTTCCGTCTGCTTTTTTCTCTAAAAGCTTCTGCCCGCCGCCATCCTTTGGCGGCAGAAAATGAGCCTGAACTGCCTCTGTAAAATCTTTGCTGCTGATATCCTCTGACAAAAGATTTCCTGCCTCATCTGCATAGAGATTTACAAGATCGCTCTTTAAATATAACCGGAATTTAAACTGATCCAAAAGCTTTGTTCCTCTTCCGGAACCACCGAAAAGTCCCAAAAGCGCTGTCATGGGATCATTGTGGACCGAACCGTATGTGTTTACATTTTCATAGGATTCCTGTGAAATGTCTTTGGAAACCCTCACAGACTGTTTAATCGCCCGTTCCAACACCTGAACCGGTTCTTTTTGCGTCTCCCCATCCTGTACCGGCTGATTCTGGCCCGGATAAGACAGCAGCACCGGCTTTATATAGCTTCCCGGATCCTGTTTTATGATAGAAGAAGCCACATCCACAGCCGCTCCCATTTCATGGATCAGATACTGATTATACGGGATTGCTGTTCCGTGAAGCTCGATGGTCTTTTTATCCGTAACCGCCCGAAATACATCCTGTACGTTCTGTCCTTTGACCGATTTCGGAATAAAATGGATCGTATAGCTGCCTGCGGATGCATCCCACACGGCCTCCACAGGCTCCTTTGCCAGAGTCTGGTATACAACCTCTTTTTCTTCATAAACAGGCACCTGCTCCATCTCAGGAATCGGATTTCCCTGAACGTCAAGCAGGATTTCCCCCTCCTTATAACACTCATAAACCGGCTGACAGCAGACTGCAGCATGATCCAGGGTGTTTTCCTCTAAAAGTACCTCGCCTTCAAGCTCTCTCTTTTCTTTCAGCGTCACTGTACGGCTTTTGAGGCTGTAGGTTCCCTTTTCGTATTCCAGCCAGTAAATTCCCTGCTCCGCTTCCTTTTTTACATACATCCGCTGATCTGCCCGGTCATAAATACCGCTCATAGGAGGAATGTTTCCCGAATGATCGTAATGCAGACGGGCAAACCACTCTCCCTCTTTTTCATAGACCGCTCCCACTCCGGCGCAGTCATAAAACCCATGCTCTGTATACCAGTCCAGTATCTGACTGGCCGCTGTGGAATTATCCAGAAAAGAATTTTCTTTTTTCAACGGGATATTGACCCAGGGAGCACCCATTTCTTCCGCTGTCAGATGATAGCCAAGCTGAGCCAGCATGGCCTCTGCCTGCTCCTTTAAATAATCCTCTTCCACAGGCTGATCCCATAAGGAGAGATCCTCCGGCTCTGCTGTGCCAAAAGGATAGGGAGCTGTGCGGAAACGGTAGGGAAGCGTCTCTTTTAAAGGAAGCTTTTCCTCTTCTGAACTATCTTCTTTTAATATAGGATTTCCATGCTCGTCTGTTTTCAGTTCACCGCCTGCAGCCTTTTTATAAACAGGCGTTCCATGTTCATCCACCTTTTGCTGCGGTACTGTATTTACAATCTGCTTTACATTTTCCCTGCGCTCCTCCGAACTCAAACGGTAAAACCGCGTATGCTCCGGATAGCCTGTAATTGTAATATCATAGCCATTTTCTGCATCATACGATTCGATGGTAAAGTCATTCCAGGAGCCGTCCGCTTCCATACTGTTGTGATCAGAAAGGCCATTTTTCACCCAGGCTGAACCGGAAGAAATCACTGTAACGCTCTCATCTGCCTCCCGGTTTGTCTCTGCCTTATTAAGGCCCTGCACAGAAAGCTCATATCCCTCCGACCGGCTCAATTCCATAACGTAATAGCTGCCCATGAGAAGGGGACGTCCAATCCAGACCGAGCCGTTTTCTGACTTATAATCCGGATAGATTTTCGTTCCAAAGCCATGATCGGATGAGGTAATCTGACTGCCCTGATACAGATTTTCAGGCCCCGTAAACGCAGAAACTTCTGTACCGCTGCCATTCCACAACGTACCCGGACATTCAGTGTATGCTAAAAATGAGGCGTTCCCCTCCTTGTCTGTGGCAGCGATGGCTGTCAGCTGATCCCTGCCATATACGACACCGCTTTTCCCATCCGGATGAATAATGTCCTGAGCAGCAAAAAGACCGTATACCGCTCCCTCTAACGTGGCATTTCCCTGAGTTTTTCCATAACTTCCTTCGGGATTTCCTTTATAAAGCTCCAAATCCCGCTTATTGATATGAATCCGTCCCTCTGTCCGGTGATCCCAGATTTTGAAACGATAAAGACAGCGAAGAGGATCCCCATAATCGGAAGGATCCATTGGCTCCAGATCATCATCTATGAAATCCGGAAGTACAGCATAAAGACTGTCCCCCTCCTCCTCATCCTCTGACAGAAATGAAAAAAGTGCTTTTAAGCTGAATGGGTGTTTCTTCTGATCCTCTCTGATTTTTTCTCTGGGAGCAGAGGTATATTCCGGTTCGGATAGAGGGAAGGGGGCAACGGGATGTTTTATGTATTCAAACTGCTCCGTAACCGGCATATCTTCCTCCTCCGGCAGCAGTCCTTCCTCCTGTTCCCCCTTCTCTGGCAGCTCTTCCTCCCGTTGTGCATCATTGGATGTAGCCAAAAAGTGTATCGGAGCAGAGGAAAATGGGCTTAAAAGACGGCTGCGCAAATGAGGACTTATGGCAATTTCGGCAATATCCGGATCCCTTTTCTCTGCTACGCTGCCGGATTCCTGGCTGCCCGGCTGGTTCCCGGCTTCTTGTCCGCCAGTTTTCTGACTGTCTGGCGGATTTTCTGAGACTTCTCCACCGACTTCCTGACCGCCCGATTGATTTCCAGCTTCTTCTCCGACATTGTCCTGCTTGTCTGACGGATTTCCCGAACTTTCTCCACTACTTTCCTGCCCTTCCGGCGAATTTCCGTTTACTTCTCCGCCGGTTTCCTGCTTATCTGACGGATTTCCGGCCTCTGTTCCTTCCATTTTCTCATCTTCCGACGGATTTTCGGCCCCTTCTCCTTCCGTCTCATTCCATCCTGACTGTCCTCCCGCCTCTTCCTTATTCCCGGCTTCTCCACCAGTCTGCTGACTGTCTGGCCGACTTTCCAGTCCCTCCTTATCCGGTTCCTGTGCGCCGGCCTGCTCCTGACCTGACGCACTCTGGGTCTCCTGAACACCAGTCGTTTCCCCGGCACTTTCCTTCTTTGCCGGTTCTGTACGTTCCTGTTCCCGGATTTCAAGGATGCTCCGAAGCTCTTCCAGATCCATTTTCTCCCCTTCCGGGAGCAGACAGCGGTATCCCCGCTCCTCTCCCAGCGCTTCTAAGCTCTCTCCATACGTTTTTAAAGCTGGAAGCCCCATTTCACCGGAAACCTCCATCTCACCCTGCCGTACATTGCCTTCTGCCTGGGCAGACATAAGAACTACGGTTTCAATCATGGGGTCATCGCGGTGCGTTCCGTGAATGGTATACCCGTTTCTGGCCTTTTTCTCCTCTGCGGTGTACCCATACTCCAGACGGATAAAATTTTCATACGTCTCATCCCTGTCCTCCAGCATTGCTTCCATGGCTTCTGTGCTCTGGCTATGGTTATCTTCGTCCTCATTTCCCACATGAAAGTCACAGGTTCTGCTGCAAAGCTCCTGTTCTGCCAGCCACTGGCTGCGCAGTCTTTCATTTTCCTCCTCACAGCTGCATTCCTCTGCCTCGTCTCCTTCCCCCTCTCCCTCATGGTCGCATTCAACCCATTCCGGCGCAGGATGGCCCATACAGTAGGTTTTGCTGTAATGATAACTGCGGATATCGCTGTGGGAAGCCGTTCCGTTTTCATCTGTGGAAATCACATCACAGAGAATACGTTCCTCCGGTTTTGGAGACATGCAGTTTACATAAACCTCTCCTGTGCTTCCGTCCGGATTTCCCTCCTCATAGCCGTGTTCATTGACCTGACCGAAATCAAAGGTTTCCCATACGTTAAACTCAGCCTCCTCTAAGGGCTTTCCTGTTTCTGCGCAGTATTTTTCCACCTGCACCTTATAATTGGACTCAAATACCTCTTTATGCCTGTAAAGTTCCAGTCCCGGACCTTCCTGAGAGTCCAAAGACGGGCCTGCTTCAAACCAGACCTCTGCATCCGTATCCGCCATATCCAGCCATCCCATCTGCATCTGGTATTTCTCCTCCGGCTGGAAAATGTAAGCGTAATACTTTGTTTTAATTCCGCTTAAAGGCCCGGAAGAAATCCGTCCGGAAGGTGTTTCTCCCTGATAGATAAAGGTAACAGAAGTTCCGTCTGCTCCTATTTCATAGATCCAGTTCCCGTCCGGAAACTGCCACACTGCATTCTTAAGCTGGGGGCAGCTGCTGATATCCAGAGTAAGCTCATATCTCCCATCCTTGAGCTCCATTCTCTGCTGGCGTCCGTTCCACTCCGGCAAGTCCGTATTTCCCTGATTATCGTATTCCTTCAGACCATTTTCCACATATTCCCGCATCTCATGGAAAAATGGGAGCACCTTTCCATCCCGGATCACGCCCTCTAATTTGTGCATCATCTCCTCCTGCACATCCCAGGCCTCCTCATAGCCTGCAAGGCACCCCCAGAGATAGGTCTGCACCATAGCATATCGGGTCTTATCATAATAATTCCCGGACACCATCCACTCATAAGCTAATGTCATAGGAAGATACCGGTCAAAGCTTCCGATGACAGGCACAGATGCTCCCGGCTCTGCGTCATACCGGGTATAAGATGACACCGTATGATTGGGCAGCTTTTTTCCGGGCTGAAGGCAGAAGGCCGGCACATGGCCTTCCACCGGATTTACATAGTAACATGTAATCGAACGGTGGCTGTGTCCGAAAATATTGATGGGACGGTTCTGAAATGCATCTCCCCGGATGATCATTTCCACCGTGTTCTCCTTTGCCGCCGACTGGAAGGGAATCCCCGTAATGAGAATAGCGGCTGCCAGAAAAAGGGCGCAAAAACGCCTCCAATGTCTTTTATTCACTTGTTATGTCCCCCTTGGTTTCTCCTGAACAGTTACATTTGTTTTATAAAATAATCCTACCAGGCCATATATGGACATTCCCCCTTTTCATACAGTCCCCGGATATACGATCCGCAATTACGGGTGCGCAAAATACGCCTCGTCTTTCCAGACTCTGTTCTGATTCAATTTTTCTGTTTTTGTTCTGAAATGCGGCTGAAACAGCCAATAAAATGAAATTTAGATAAATGATACAGAGAATTCCGTATCGGTTCTTACAGAATAGCATAAGAAACAGGACAAGTCAACTCTCCTGTCCTGTTTTTACAGAAATTTTGCAACCGATTTTCCTGATTGTCCTAATCCATCAATCCCTTTTTCGCCCAGTCATATTCCTCCATTGCGAGAAGGAAACGAATGGATGCCTGTGCCTGATTTCCTTTTTCTTCCATATACTGGCTGTAAATCTCCAGATATTCTCCCTCAGCCATTGTCCCCAGTTCCCTTTTTCTGACCGCAGACTGCCACACTGCCCTTTGCGCCTGTTCCTTCGCACAGGCTGCCTCCCATTCTGCCTGACAGGAACGGATCTGATCCCCCAGAGTCTCAAGGGAATCGAACATCTGGTTTTCATCCAGCTCTGTCTGTCTCTGTTTTTTGTGAAGCTCCTGATTGCTTCCTGCATTTCCCATGCGTCCGCTGCGAAGCTCATAATTATTTCCCAAAGCCTGCTGCCTGTCCTCCTGTGGATTCACAAGAGCAGCTCTTGATACATCGGGCAGGGGCATTTTTTCTAAAACAACCGGGCTGTCCGGTGAAAAGCCTGTGAGCAGCAAAAGCTCCTGACGGACCCGCTCCTGCTCCTTTTTAAGCCGTTCATATTCATTTAGGGCGGACTGCCATTTCTGATAAGCCTCCTGTGAATGGTAAGAGGTGCTGCTTCCCAGCATTTCCTGATCTTTAACTTTCTCAGATAAATGCTTTTGTGCCTCTGCCCTGGCGCTGGCCGCAGCCTGCTCCGCTTCCAGACTGTGATACGTTCCCATCAGGTTCTGAGCCGTCCAGAGCATGGTATCCTCCATCCTGCGCAGTTCCATCCGTCCTGCGGCATTTCCCGCCTGACGGATCTGCTCTTTCAGGCTGTCTGCACCATCCAAAAGGGCCTCCGCCTGCCATCTGTAATGTTCTGCTCCTGCCGCATCGCCGTCCTTTTCCCGATCAGAGGCCTCTTCTCTCAAAGCCCTCCGGCTCTCTAAGAGTTCTTCCCTTGCATCTTCCAGACGGCCCAGACGCTCTTCAAACTGCCTTCGCTCCATTTCCACCTGCGGACAGGACTCCTTTACCAGATTCTCCAGATTCTCATAACACAGCGCCATTTCCGTTTCTTCCCCTCTGCTCACGCCGGAAGCTGCCACTGTACCGGCCATTATTCCCACAAAAAGCACAGCCATCACCCTGATAACCGTCCGCCTTCCCGCTTCTTTTTTCATCCAAATCCCCTGCTTTCCTCAACCCTCATACGCTGCCAGCCCTTCGACTGCCCATTGGTAGTCCTCGTACGCCTGCCGAAAAGACAGGCCGCTTATCTCCCAGGCTGCCTTTTTAGATGACAGCTCTGCCTGAGCCGCCATCCGGTCATTGGCAGACAACAGCCCCAGCTGATATCTTCGTTCATCAGCCTCTAGCTTTTCCTCTGCCAGGCGGTATTCTTCTTTTGCCTGACCGTAATCCATCTGAGCCTGCATCAGGCTGTTATATTTCGCCTCTATATCTGCTTCTATTTTCTGCTGCCCGGCTTCCACCTTCTGATTAAGCACATCCTTTGCGGTACCGGGATCTGTATTTTCCAGTCTGCGGCGGTCTGCTGCCAGACTGAAATTCGCAGCTAATGCCTGTGTTCGGTCTGACTCCGGGTCTGTTTTTTCAGGCAATGCTTCCTCAGGAATGGGAATTTCTCCCAGACAAGGCATATCATCATATTGCCACCCGGTCATAACAATCAACTGGCGGCGCAGCTCCTCCTGCTTAGTCTTCCCTGAGGCTTCTGCTGCCTGAGCCGTACAGACGGCTGCCTCTGCCTCTAAAAGCTCCGGCTGTGAAAGCATTCCAAGGGCTGCCTTCCGTCTGGCTGCCTGAACTTCTGCTTCCGCCTGCTGCAGGGCTCTCTCCAGAGCCGGACGCTCCTTTTCCTTTTTCCAGTATTCAATCATCAGCCCCTGGGCCTTCTGGATTAAAAGAGCCTCCTGCCTGTCGTACTCCAGTTTTTTTACCCTGCCGTCTTCATTTTCCATATCTGCCTGATCTCTGGCCTGCTCTGCCTGAAGCCGTATACTCATGGCCGATGCCTCTGCGGCTCCATATCCGGGCTCATCTTCATTTATCCCGTCCATCATCCGGTCACTGAAGTCCTCTAAACGATCCGCCATTTCAGAATACGTATTGCGGAAATCGTCATTGGACTTTCCCCGGTAATCATCATATTCCAGACGGCTGTTGATCACCTCTGCATTGTATTCGTGGATCAGATCTGCCAGTTCCTCATATTCCAGCACATCATCCCGCAGGGACGCCCATTTTTCCGGCGGGTAGGCAAATTCAGGGCTGGCTAAAACAGTCTGAGCCGCAGCAAAGCCAAAGAGAAATGTCAGGCCGATGATCTTCATGCAGCCCCTCCGGCCACAGCATATCCCCTGTGTTTTCATCTTCCTTCTCTCCCTTCTGTTATTCATACCTGAGAGCGTCAATCGGATCTGCCTTTGCAGCCTTTAAGGCCGGATACAATCCAAAGAAAATTCCAACAACCGCTGAAAATGTAACCGCAATAAGGATCACGGAAGGCTTTATCACTGTTTTTAAGCCCAGAACCGCTCCTCCCAACGCCACAACGCCCGTTCCCAAGATCACTCCGGCAATTCCTCCGCAGGCAGACAGGATGGCCGATTCGGTCAGAAACTGGATCAGCACATCCCTTGTCCTTGCTCCCAGGGCCTTTCGGATGCCGATCTCACGGGTGCGCTCCGTCACCGACACCAGCATGATATTCATAATGCCGATGCCGCCTACCAGCAGTGAAATAGCCGCAATCCCGCCTACTGCTGCAGACAGCCCTCCCATAACAGAATCCACGCTGTTCATCTCATCCATGGCTGTCTGGATATACATATCCTCCGGCTCCCTGCCGTGAAGCCCTGCGGTATAAGTCTTAAATTCTTCAAAAAAGCGGTTCAGATCCACATCCTCCTCTGCAAATACATGGAGCATATAAAACCGGTCATTGGGCCAGGTAAGAAGGGTATAGGGAAGAAAGGCAGAGCCTGTATCTTTCGTTCCTCCCATCATCAGAGCCTGAAATGCATTCACTTCCTTCCGGTAGATCCCTACCACGGTGTATTCATCCGTATTGCCGTAAATGGTGGTCCTGAAGGTCTTTCCCACTGCATTTTCCGTACCAAACAAAAGCATGGCGCTGTCCGTATCCATAACCACATTTTTCCTTCTTCCAAGCACATCCCCCTCATTGAGATACCGTCCGTAAACCATATTCACCGGCTGTACCTCTTTATAATTGGAATCAATCCCCTGAAAATCAAAGCTGATGGAGGTGCGCTTATATTCCGCATCTGCCGTCGTATAGGCATTGCTGTCAATATAGGCAATTTCATCCGAAAATGCCTCCTTTGCCCGCTCCATTTCATCCAGATTGAAATAATCGCTGTCCCTTACATCCTCTACCCAGTATCCGATCCCCACATAAGCCTGAGTAATACCCACATCCTTATAGAGCTCAGCAAACATTCCCCGCATGGTATCTCCAATGGAAACAATGGCAATCACAGATCCGATGCCGATAATGATCCCCAGCATGGTAAGAACCGAACGGAGCTTATTGGCCCGGATCGCATTAAAAGCCATCATCATGTTTTCCGCTAACATGGCCGTCTCCTTTCTCCCACACCGGATGATTGATCCGGTCGCTTAAGATTTTCCCGTCTCCAAAACAGATGATCCGTCTGGCAAAGGCAGCAATATCCTCCTCGTGAGTAACCAAAACCACCGTAGCTCCCTCCTGATAAAGCTTTGTAAAAAGCTCCATAATCTCGATGGAGGAAGCCGTATCCAGATTGCCTGTGGGCTCATCTGCCAGGATCAGCGGCGGTTCATTTGCAAGAGCCCTGGCAATGGCCACTCTCTGGCGCTGTCCTCCGGAAAGCTCATTGGGGAAATGATCCATGCGCCCTTCTAAGCCCACCCGGACTAACAGCTCTCTGGCCCGCCTGATTCGTGCAGCTCTGGGAATCCGCGCATAGGTCATGGGAAGCTCTACATTTTTAAGAGCCGACGTACGGGAGATCAGATTAAAGGACTGAAACACAAAGCCGATCTTCCGGTTGCGGATTTCAGAGAGCTGATCTGGCGTCATGTCCGCCGTATCCACTCCATCCAGATAATAATGTCCCAGGGTAGGCCGGTCCAGGCAGCCTAAAATATTCATCAGCGTGGACTTTCCTGAACCGGAATGTCCCATGACAGCCACAAATTCTCCCCGGTGAATCGTCAGGTTGATCTTTTTTAATCCCAGAACCTTAAGTGCTCCCGTATCGTATACTTTTACAAGATTTTCCAGTTGGATAAGGGGCCTTTGTGCAGATTCTCTTTCCTCATATTTCATTCTTATCTGCCCTCCTGACTCCCGGAAACCATAACCTCCATCCCCTCCGTCAAGCCGGGATCCGGAGATGTTACCACAGCCATTCCTTCCTGCAAAACCGTTCCATCTGCCGGGAGCACCTCCACCTTTGTTTCCCCGTCCGCTCCAATGGTTACGGGAATCCAGCAAATCTTTCCATTCTCAACAATCTCTATATAGGAAGCTTCTCCGCTGTCAAATACCGCTGATACAGGAACTGCAAACGCGTCCTTTGATTCCCTGACAAGCAGCTCTGCACGGGCCGTAATCCCTGCCATCAGCTTTGTATCCGGCGTATTGACGCGGATAATCGTGGGAATGACCCGTTCTGTGGAACCGCCTCCCTTTTCTTCACCGGTAGGAGAGATTTTTATCACCTCTCCCTCCTCTTTTTTGCCGTTTAATATATCCGCTCCAATCAGCGCCTTCTGGCCTTCCTTTACCTTTCCGATGGAAAACTCACTGATCTTAACCTCCAGCTCCAGCTGATCCAGATTTTCAATGCTGAATATGGGCTTATCATCCTCTACCTTGTCGGCAAACTGGCCTACCTTGGAATTGACCCGAACTACTGTACCGTCAATCTCACTTTTAATTTCTGTCTTTTCCAGCTCCTCCTGTTTCTTTTCCAGCTCATAAGCCGCATTTTCCACCTGAAGGCCGTAGGAACGATCCGAAACGCCCCGGCCGTTTTCCACCGTATACTTCTCCATCGCCCGTCTGGCGTCATTTAAGGCATTTGCGCTCTGCTCCATATCTGCCTGTGAAATGTCTCCGGCTGCAAACAGCTGGCTGTTTCTGTCATGATCCGTACTTGCTTTTTGAAAATCCTGCACCGCCTTCTCATATCCAAGCGCCGCTTCCTTATCCTGGGCTTCCTTATTGGCCACTGCCTGCTCATAGGCATTGCGGGCAATATTTACCTCCCGTTCCAGCTCTGTGCGGTCAAGCACGGCCAGAACCTGCCCCTTTATAACCTTATCCCCTTCCTTTACGTTCATCTGAAGAATCTCTGCATGGATATTCGACACAACATCCACGCTGTCCGTACCGGATACAGGCCCGCTGATGGAAAGCTTTTCCTGTATATCCTGCTTTTCCAGAGGAATCACAGCTACCACGGGAGTCTGGCTGCCTCCCGTGGAAACCATTTTTATACCTAAAATCCCCAAACCGAGAATCCCCGCTGCCAGGATCCATTTTTTCTTTCCGGGCCGTTTCTTTTTCTCCTGTTTCTGATTGTCCATTATCTGTTCCAGTGTGCGGTCAATTTCCTCACTTTCAGATGCCCGCTCCGGCCCCCTGTTTTCTTCCCGTCTCCCCATTTCTTCGTCTCTTTGTTCCATAACTCCTCCTCACCCGCTCTGTCGGCAGCCCTGTCCTTTTCACTGCCGTTCCTGTCTCATATCATACCAAAGCCTCCCGAATATTTACCTCTGATAACTTCCAATTCTTTCTAAATGAAAATGAAAGAATTTCTAAACACGCAAAAAGGCAGGATATCCTGCCTCAAAACTTTGCCAACACAAGCACATCTCCCTCGCAGACCTTTGTATCTCCTGCCGGGATAATGGTAGAAGTGCCCCTTCGGATCATAACGATCAGCGTCCCCCCAGGAATTGTAATTTCGTGAAGATATTTTCCGTTCCATTTATAATTTTTATCCACCGTTACTTCCTGAAGGGTCATATTTCTCCGGTCTTCAAATTCCTCCGCCGCGGCGATCAGAAGATCCCCCTGCTCCAATATAGTACCTCCGTTTGGAACCAGAAGTTCTTTCCCGCGGATAATCAAAACTACTAAGAGTTCCGGAGGAAGAACGATCTCCTTTAACGTCTTTCCTATAAAGGGGTGGCTTTTATCCAGATGGAATTTCACAAAACTGATGCTGCCCTCTTCCTGATAATCCGTAAAAGTGCGGCGCACATCCGCCTTTTCATCTATCATGTTCAGACGCCTGGAAACCCATGGCAGCAGGCTTCCCTGAATGGAAATGGATAACAAAACAATACAAAATACCAGATTAAACAGGTCGTATTTCATCGGTACTCCGCGCAGCACAGCGTAAATGGCAAATACAATGGATGCCACGCCCCGAAGCCCGGCCCCGGAAACAATTCCGATCTGACCCCAGGATGCTTTAAAACCGCCCAGAAGCGCTGTCACAGCCAGAGGACGTCCGACTAATGTCAGAAATACCATGATCACTGCCGAAGGCAGCAACACCACGCCCAGTCTGGATGGAGTCACTAACAGCCCCAGCAAAAAGAAGATCATCATCTGTGCAATTCCTGTAAGCGCATCAAAAAATTGTACCATATTCCTTTTATGAGGCATGGAAGAATTTCCCATAATGATTCCGCAAAGATACACGCTTAAATACCCGTTTCCTCCCAAAAGCACAGGAACGGCATAGGCAAGAACAGCCGCGGCAAATACAAAAATGGTCTTTCCCTCTGCAATCTGAAACTGCAGGCGGTTTAAGGCCCAGACCGCTCCCTTTCCGAAGAGAACCCCAAAAATCAGACCGAAAAAAAGCTGCTGAAACAGCATAGCCGGAACACGGATGGACGCGCCCGTGAGAAGCCCTGTCAAGATCACTGTGAGCATATAGGAAATAGGATCATTGGAACCGGATTCCATTTCCAGTAAGGAGGCCGTATGCTCCTTTAAGTTCAGATTTTTAGAACGCAGGATGCCGAACACCGAGGCTGCATCCGTGGAGCCGATGACAGATGCGGTCAAAAGGCTTTCCAGCAGAGAAAGCCCTAAAACGAAATGAATAAAAAGACCCGTAAGCCCTGCAGTAAGAACTACGCCTGCGGTAGACAATACCACAGACCGGGCAATCACCGGCTTTGCCTCCTTAATGTTGGTTCCAAAGCCTCCGTAAAACATAATGAACACCAGGCTGACGGAACAGATCATCTCTGATGCCTCATAATCATCAAAAGGAATTTTAAAAATACCGTCCACTCCAAAGCACATGCCAAGGGCAATAAATGCCAGAAGGGACGGTATGCCAAGACGATCCGTAAACCGGTCCGTCAGGATACAGAGCATGATCACAATTCCCGTGAGAAGCAAAAGTTCATTCATAGAAATCAGAATCCTTTCCCAGCAGTATAATGGGTTTTATTATAACAGCCGGAAAAAAAGCCGTCAAATGTTCCAGCGGTCAAAAAGGAACCTTACTGCAATTTTAACGCCTTATTAACGGAGCACTCCCATCAAACAGCCTGAAATCCCTCTCACCGTTCGCTGTCATATGGGCTTCTCCTTCTATTCCAAAGACCTCACGGGTCCGAGCAGAATTCAGCACATTCAGAGGATCGCCAGCCTCCAGAATTCTCCCATCCTTCATCAGACATACCTTCTGACAATAATGGGAGGCCAGACGCAGATCATGAAGTACTATCAGAACCGTCCTTTTGCACTGTCTGAGGTATTCCATAAGAAACAGCTGATGACAGATATCCAGATGATTGGTCGGTTCATCCAGGATCAGCGTCTCTGCTCCCTGTGCAATGGCTCTGGCAATAAATACCATTTTCCGCTCCCCGCCAGACAGCGAAAGGATACTTCTGTCCTTTAAATGCAGAATTCCCAGCTCATCTAATGCCTCTGAAACCACTGTCTGTGCAGTTTTCGATTCTGCCGGCCGCTTTCTGTCTCTGTTTTCAGATCTGGCATACATTGCCATAGATACCACATCCCACACAGAAAAATCAAATACGCAGCCTGCTTCCTGACCTACATAGCCGATCAGAGACGCCAGTTTCCTGTGAGAAAGAGATGCCGCTTCCCATTCTCCGATAAAAACCTTACCCTCCGCTGGCTTTATCAGTCCCATCGCTGTTTTTATCAGGGTGGACTTTCCGCATCCGTTGGGTCCTATAATTCCTGTGACCCTTCCTTCCTCTGTACACAGATCTGCCCCTTTTACAATCTCTTTTCCACCAATACGCACGTGGATTCCATCAAAACGAAGTATCATGTATTTCCACCCCCATATCCATTTCGTATCATAAGGTATAAAAAGAAAGGCGCTCCTGCAAAAGCTGTTACAATACCAAGGGGCAGTTCAGCAGCGCCAAAAAGACTTCTGGCCAGAGCATCTGCCCAGATCAGAT
>OKRX01000085.1_pt1 | contig 61151 bp, 59 predicted proteins | sample 1601241 | NCBI WGS metagenome assembly OKRX01 (sample SAMEA3541500, study PRJEB24748) | human gut metagenome | biome: human gut; feature: human-associated habitat; material: faeces | place: China | collected 2012
AGCCGACGGCGTTCAGAGCCTGAATGATCTCCTGGGGGTCCGCGTCTTCGGCATGGCACAGCTCCTCCAGGCTGGGGTAGTTGTCCCGCAGCTTGGTGTTTACCACGCTCAGCAGGAGAATAGGGTCCTTAGGCAGCATATCCGCTTCCCTCCTCTCTTAGGCGTTCAGGCCCAGACCATAGATCTGGTTGGCGTTGTCGAAGAAGACGTTCTGCCAGTGAGCGCGGGGCACCAGACGCTGGATGTATCGGATGTACTCCTCCAGATTGACGATGGGCCAGTCGGTGCCGAACATCACCCGGTCCCAGCAGCCCACATAGCTCAGCCAGCCGCGGAGCAGCTCGGCATATACGGCACGGTCCAGGAAGTAGGCGTCCAGGTCCACCCGACCCTCCAACAGGCCGGACAGATCAGTGGATACGTTGGGGTTTTTCTCCAGCACAGCCGCCGCCTCCTGGAGGAAGGGGTTGCCGAAGTGGCACATGACGAAGCGGGTGCGGTGGTTGTCGGCAGCCGCCTCATCCAGCACCAGGGGATGGCTGTACTTGAGATAGGCACGGGAGTAGGAGGTGAGGCCCATATGGATGGCGACCGGCTTGTCGTAGCGGGCGGCCAGCTCATAGATGGGCTGGTAGATGGGGTCGGTGAGCCAGATCTTGTTGTAGCCGGGGTAGAGCTTCACGCCGCAGCAGTTCTCCCGCTTCAGGTGCTCCTCCACCTGGTCGGGCAGGTCCTTGGGGATGGTCTCGCCCCGGTCCAGCACCAGGCTGTCCAGCCCGACGCAGTAATGAAACAGGTCGGTGGGGTAGTTGTGAAAGCCCACATCCAGGCTGCGGTTGCCCATGACCACGCCGTGGACGATCTCCAGCTGTCCGTACACCTCCCGCAGGTGGTCCACCGAATTGACATGGCCTACCTTCTCAGCCATGGCGTCGGTGCGGGGTTCGGAGGGGAAAATATGTAAATGCGCATCAATAATCTTCATGGAAAAGGCTCCTTTCATACCATTTCATTATTATAATGCGCCAACCTCCGCTCCGCAACCCCCTCAGCCGGGGAGCGTGGGGGAAATTATGGCCCAAAGTGCGTCTTCACTGAGCCCTTTGCTTGTATATTCCGCCTCCGTCCCGTCGGAGTAGCGGATGGTGAAGTCGATGCGGGGACCATCAATGTCCCCTGCGTCCTGGTAGGAGAGGGAGCGGGCGGACACCACATCCCGGGTCATGTCCTGGGCGCGGAAGATGGGGTTGTCTACCGTCTCCCGGTATTCCTCTGGCACGCTGTCGCACCAGGGGATGGAGTAGAGCCGCACGTCATAGGCGGCCCGGTTGCTCACATCCACCGGTTCTCCCTCCGGCGCGCCACTCTCCGGGAGGGACACCCGGACGGTCACATCGCTGTACCCCCGGCTCCAGCGCAGGAACAGGGTGTTCCGCACCCCCTCCTGGTAGGAGAGTGTGCCCTCAAACTCCCCGTAGCCTGCGGGCGCGGAGGTGGGAAGGTAAGGGGCGAAGGCCGCCTCCTGCCGGGTCTCCTCCAGGCTGGAGAAGGTCTCGGCCCGCCAGGCGGGAATGTCCGTGGTGGTGCGCAGGTGGTCCAGGGTAAACTGGATGCCCTCCCCAGCGAAGGTGCGGTTGACAAAGAAGCGGTTGAAGTCCAGGGCGGTGTCCTTGCCCTCTGGATCAGTTTGGCCGTAGTTGACAAAGCGCACCCCAATGCCGTCCTTCACCGCCTGGATGGTCACCTTTCTCTCAGAATTGCCGTCATCGTTCCAGTCACCGGTGGAGGTCCAGGCGGCGATCTCCGTACCAAAGTAGTCGTAGTAGGCAGGCTCCGGTCCAGCCACACAGGTGGGGGGAAGCTGATCGGGGGCCAGCTGGAGGGAGAAGTGGGCGTCTCCCTTGCTGCCTGTTACCGTTACCCACAGCAAGGAACCTTCCTTGTCATAGATGGCGTCGGCGTTCAGGGTGTAGCCGTCCCAAAAGAGCGTCCAGGGGATGCCGTTTCCCTCGCTGTCGGGCCAGAACAGATCAAATAACTGCTCCTGGGTGAGGGTGCGGCCAAAGGAGCCCTCCTGGATATCATAGCGCAGAGAGCTGTCCACCTCGGTCTCCCACGGGACATAGTCGATCCCCCCCATGCAGAAGAAGTTGGTGGTTCCTTCCCCACTATCAGGCACCAGGTAGCCCGAGGACTCTCCGGGGCCGAAGTGATCCTGGATGCCGGGGACAATGGTGTCGGAGACCACCGGATTGGGGCTGGAAGCGGGGGACAGGCCCACATACAAAGCCAGGCAGGCCGCTGCGCCGCAGGCGGCCAGAGCAGCGATTTGCCCTACATGGGAGCGGCGAGGCCGGGGCTTTAGTTCACACAGGCGGCGGTGAAAATCCGGGGACACCTGCTGGGAATCCATATACTGAGTGTAGTATTTCACTGAAAATCTCCTCCTAACAATCGGCGAAGCCGCTCTCTGGCCCGGGAGAGCCGGGAGCGGACCGTGCCGGGGCGGCAGTGGAGCAGCTGGGCGATCTCCTGGGTGGAGTAGCCCTCGTAGTAGTGCAGATGGATGACGGCCCGGTCCTGGGGCGGCAGAGCGTATAATTCCTCCAGCTCCTCCCGTTCCTCCGGGGAGGGAGCGGGCAGTTCCTCCCACAGGGGCACTGTGGGCCGCCGCCAGCGCAGGCGAAGGCGGCTTTTGCAGCCGTTTACCAGTACCCGCATCAGCCACGCCCCGGGAATCTCTAAATTTTGCGGTGCCTTTTCCAAAAAGGCAAGAAAGGCTTCCTGTACCGCGTCCTGGGCCTCGCTGGGGTCGCCCAGAATGGCCAGGGCGGTGCGGTAGAGACGGTTTTCTTCCTGGGTGACCAGGGTCTCCCAATCCACCGGTGGGTTGGTCGGATGGTTCATCGCTTCACCCCCTTCTACACAGGTTGACGCTTTTTCAGGGGAAATTGTTGCAGGGGAGAAAAATTTTTCAGAAAAAATTCAGCCTGCCGCCCAGAGGGCAGCAGGCTGAAACAGAATAGAAAAATTACTGAGCCACAGTGACGGAGGTGATGTGGGGGTTGACGCCCTCGTACCAGTAGAGGAAGCCCTCCATGTCAATGGTCTGGCCAATCTCCAGAGCCTTCACCGCCGCGTACACGTCGGTGGTGTTGTCGCAGAGATAGGACTCTACGGTGAAGGTGTAGGTCTCGCCGTTGTAGGAGGCGTTGAAGTACAGGTCGTCACCATCGGTGCCGGAGCCGTCCCAGCTGTACAGGAAGGCGGCCTCATTGCCGCTGGCATCCTGAGAGGGCTCCACAGTCAGGCCCTTGAAGGAGACCAGCTGGTTCTGGTGGTCGATCAGGGTATCGGCGCCCAGCAGCTCGGTCACGTCCAGGGGCTCGGCCACGAAGGTGTCGCCGCCCTCCACGATCTGGATGGAGGCGTCGATGATCTCCACCTCGCCGGACCACTCGGTCTTATAGCCAGTGACCTGGATCTTGGTGCCGGGGGTCAGTTGGTCGTAGAGCTCCTGGGAGCAGGCGGCATCATAGACAAAGTAAGCGCCGTCCTGGTCCTGGGTGTACAGGGTGGCCTTGTCCTCCCACCAGGACTGCTTGGCCTGGACGTAGGTCTCCACAGTGACCTGGCTGTCCAGATCGGCGGCCATATACTCCTCGTAGCTCATGACCTCGCCGGCGGTCTGGGAGCCGGAAGCGGAGGACTGGGACTGAGAGGTGGTATCAGAGCCGCTGCCGGAGCTGTTCTGAGAGCTGGTGTTCCCGTTGCTGCCGCAGCCGGTGACGGCCAGGGCCATGGTGAGAGCCAGGGTCAAAAGAATGGTACGTTTCATCTTGCTTCTCCTTTTCAATGGGTTTGGACAGGTTGTCCGCTTTCATTATAGCTGGAATTTTCAAGAAATCAATGGCCAGCCCGCTTTTTCCCCGCGCTGAGGACCACCCACACCAGGATCAGAATCCAGGCCGCAGCCAGGCTGCCCAGCAGGATCACCGCTGTCTGAGGCAGGGGTCCAAGATCGGCGGGACCGGAGGCGGAGGCGCTGGTCTCGTCCAGGTGGTAGAGGGCTTTTACCTCGTCAAAGAGGGAATCCCAGTAGGCCTCATCCACCGTCTCACCCCGGCGCACCGATTTGGCGGTGTTCTCGATGAGCTGTCCGGCAGCGTCCCGCAGGGAGGCCGAGCCGTTGAACACCGGGGTGACAAAGGTGTCGTCGGTGTGGTCCAGCAGCAGCTGGGTGGCCTCGATCTTCACGTCGTAGTAGGTGTCGTTGTCCTCACCGGAGCGGGACAGGTAGTCCTGGTAGGTGGGGTCCTGCTGGGCCTTGGAGGTGACGGGGACGTACCCTTCCGTCTGAGCATAGGGGATCTGCACCTCATTGGTAAGCAGGAACTGAGTGAACAGCCAGGAAGCCAGCACCTCCTGGGGGTCCTCCTTGTTGAAGATACAGATGGAGGGTCCCTGGGAGATCATCTGGGGGTTCTCCGGGTCAAACTGGGGGATGGGCATGACCACCGTCTCAAAATCCACAAAGGCGTCGGGACTGATGTCGGAGAGCGGGGCGTTGGCGCCCATCCAGGTGGAGCCGGCGGTGGAGTCGATGGCGAAGATACACTGGCCGGCGTTGAGGAAGTTGGCGGGGTAGCTGGAGATCTTGAAGGTGGAGAAGGCGCCCGTCTCCACATGCTGAGCGATGGTGGACAGCAGCTCTTTGGTGGTGTCGTTGAAGAGCTGGATGTCTCCGCTGCTGGTGGAGTAGCCTGCGTCCAGCTGCCGGAGCATCTGGATCATCATGTTGTCGGTGGACTTATAGATGAAGGGGATCATCACCTTCTGGCCGTTGACCAGGTAATTGCCCTGGGCGTCCTGTTTGGCGGCGGCCTCCGATACCTCCCAGATAAAGTCCCAGGTGAGGGTTTCCGGAAGGGTGTAGCCCAGCTTCTCCACGTAGGTCTTGTTGATGTAGCAAGCCTCGGTGGAGCGCATATAGGGCACAGCGTAATAGGTCCCGTTCAGGTCGCACTCCTCCAGAAACTGGGGAATGATTTCCTCCTGGGTGGGGCCATCAAATTTCAGGACCGCGCCGCCCAGGCCGTAGTCCGGGTCGGCAAACAGCTCGTCGAGAGGCACCACCACATTTTCACCCGTGAGGTAGGTGGCGATGTGGTCGGGGTAGGTGATGCACACGTTGGGGGTGGTGCCGGTGGAGATGTTGGTGATGACGTCGTTATAAATTTTGCCGTAGTCGGTGTACAGGCGCAGCTCCACCTTGATGTTGGGGTAAAGCTCCTCAAAGTCGGCGATGGCCTGCTTGTAGATGTCGGTCTGGCGCTTGTTGGTGTCGTTTTTGGCCCAGAAGGTGATCTCATAGGTGCGGCTCTCGTCAAAGGTGTCGGGCACCTGAAAGCTCACCGTCTCCTTGGAGCCGTGGCAGCCGGTGAGTCCCAGCAGAAGGGCGGCGGAGAGCAGGGCCGCACAGACGCGTTTTCCTCTCATCCTTTGATCCCTCCTCTGGACACGCCCGCCATGATCTTCTTCCGGAACAGGAAGAACAGCAGAATGAGGGGCACGGAAATGACCACCACCGCCGCCATCATGGCGGGGATGTTTTCCCGGCCAAAGCCGTTTTCCCGGATCTCCTGGATACCATTGGACACCAGGAAGTAGTTGGGGTCGTCGGTGATGAGACGGGGCCACACGTAGGAGTTCCAGCACTCGATGACCTTCAGGATGATGATGGTCACTAGAGTGGGGCGGCAGATAGGCAGCATCACCTTCCACAGGTACTTAAAGTCGGAGGTGCCGTCCACCTTGGCAGCCCGGTAGAGTTCGTCGGGCACCTGCTCAAAGTTTTCCTTCAGCAGGTAGATATAAAACACCGAGGTGACCGAGGGGAGGATGAGGCCGGTAAAGGTGTTGCGCAGCTCCAGGCCGGTGATGGTGGCGTAGTTGGTGATGACCACCAGCTCGGTGGGGATCATCATCAGGGACAAAAACAGGGTAAACAGCAGGTTTTTGCCCCGGAACTCCATCCGGGCAAAGGCGTAGGCCGACAGGGTGATGACCACCACCATGAGGGCGGTGGTGACCACGGCGAAGAACACCGTGTTCAACAGATACCGGCCCAGGGGGACGGAGGTAAAGGCGTCGCGGTAGTTTTGCAGGGTGGGGGAGAGGGTAAAGAAGGTGGGAATGTGCTCGGCGTTGTAGGCGCCGTAGTCCTTCACCGAGGTGAGCAGCATCCAGTAGAAGGGGAAGAGGACCACCACCGCCCACACGCCCAGCAGCAGGTAGGTGAGTAAGCGCAGGATGCGTTTGCGGCGCAGCGCCCGCCCCTGGAGGCGTTCAAAGTCAAAAGATTGTTCCACAAGAATCCCCCCTTAGTAGTGCACGTGCTTTTTGCTGACCAGGAGGTTGATGCAGGTGATGGTCAGCACGATGGCAAACAGGATGATGGCGGCCGCCGAGGCGTAGGACGGGAAGCCGCCGCTGTCGCCGTAGAGCATGTCGTAGACATAGCCCACAATGGTGTTCATCCCCGCCGCATTCAGGTCGGTGCCGAAGAGAGCCACCGCGTCGCTGTACGCCTTGAAGGCGCCGATAAAGCCGGTGACGATGAGGTAGAACACCATAGGGGAGATCATGGGCAGGGTGATGCGCAGGAAGATGCGTCCCTTGGAGGTGCCGTCCACCCGGGCAGCCTTGTAGTAGTCCTGGTTCACCGAGGCCAGGGCGCTGGTGAGAATGAGAATTTTAAAGGGCATGACCACCCAGATGGTGTAAAAGCACAGCACGAACATCTTGGCCCAGTAGGGTCCTTCAATGAAGTCCACGCTGGAGCCGCCGAACCACTGGATCATCAGGTTGATGAGGCCGTCGGTGTACTCCGTCTTCTGAAACAGGATCATGAACACCAGACCCACCGCCAACGTGTTGGTCACGTAGGGCAGAAAGTAGATGGTCTGGAACAGATCCCGGAGAGGCCGGATAGAGCTGAGGGCCAGGGAGATGACCAGAGCCAGTCCGGTGGACAGGGGGACGGTGATGATGACCAGCAGGAAGGTGTTTTTTACCGCCTGCAAGAAGTAGGGGTCGTGGAGCACGTAGGAGTAATTATACAGTCCTACGCCGAAGTAGGTCTGGGAGGCAAAGTTATACCCCTCCTCCACTGAGTAGATAAATACGTCAATGAGAGGATAGACCATGAATGCTGCCAGAAACAGCAGGGCGGGCAGCAGGTAGAGCCAGGCTTTTCGTTGTTGTTTCATCGCGCACCCCGAATCCGGCAGCCGGAGTCAGGCTGGAAGAGAAATACCTTTTCCGGCTTTAGAGCGAAGCGGATGCTCTGGGCGCTGCGGTCCACCGGAGCATCGGCGGTAATGATGGCACGGAGGGTGGGGGACTGACAGGCGGGGTGGGAGGCCACCACGCTGATGTCCCGGCCCATCACCTCTACGCCGCTGAGGGCGCAGGAGAGAGGCCCGTCGGCCTGGGGCAGGAAGCCCTCGGGACGGATGCCCACGGTGACGCTCTGGTCCGGGATGCCGGGGACAGGCAGAACCGCCGCTCCGCCCAGGCAGAGCATTTCATTCTGGATCTGGCCGTCAAAGACGTTGATGGGCGGCGTGCCCAGGAACTTGGCCACAAACAGATTGGCCGGGTCGTCATAGACCTGCTGGGGCTGGCCGATCTGCTGCAAAACCCCCTCCTTCATGACCACGATGCGGTCGGAGATGCTCATGGCCTCCTCTTGGTCGTGGGTGACAAAGACGGTGGTGATTTTGGTGGAGCGCTGGATTTTCCGAATCTCCTCGCGGGTCTGGAGGCGCAGCCGGGCGTCCAGGTTGCTCAAAGGCTCGTCCAGCAGCAGGACGTGAGGCATTTTTACCAGTGCCCGGGCAATGGCCACCCGCTGCTGCTGGCCGCCGGACAGCTCGCTGGGCTTGCGGTCCAGAAGCTCCCCAATCTGTACCAGAGAGGCTGCCTCATCCACACGCCGGGCCATCTCCTCTTTGGTAAGGCGGTCTTTCCCCTTCAAATTTTCCAGAGGGAAGAGAATGTTTTTCCGCACTGTCAGGTGGGGGTAGAGGGCATAGTTCTGAAACACCATGCCCACCCCACGCAGCTCCGGGGGCAGGGCGGTGACGTCCCGGTCGCCGAAGAAGATCTTTCCGCTGGTGGGCTGCTCCAGTCCGCAGATGAGGTTCAAGGTGGTGCTCTTTCCACAGCCGGAGGGGCCAAGCAGGCCGATGAGCTGGCCGTCGGGAATTTCAAAGGTGAAGTCATTCACAGCAACCACTTCGCCGGAGGACTTCCGGCCGGGGCTGTGAAAGGTTTTTGTAAGATGCTCAAGCTGAATATTCATAGGCGTATCTCCCTCCCAATTCCGTTTGATTATAGCTGAAACAAGCTTTTTTCTCAAGGGAGTCAGACGGGGGAAGAAAGCTTGCCGCCGGGTTTTGCGTGAGTCAGCGTGCGCTGGATAAAGGCCAGGTACTGGAAAAAACCGTCCTCGTCTGCCTGGGGATAGGGAAATCCCAGCTGTATCCCCACATCGTTGGCAGTATCGTGGAACAGGCCGCAGGCGGTACGTATCGCCTGCCACATATGTTCATAGTCGCTGTCGCAGTAGATCTTGGTGTAGCGCTGGTAGAGGGAAGGGGACAGGCAGCGCCGGAAAAACTTATTGGATTTCCCGCAGGAGACGGAAAAATCCGTGGCACAGCCCACGTACCAGGCCAGCATCTGTTCCAGCATCGGGCGGGCCTGGGCGTGGTAGGTGGTCATGGCGAAGGGAAGCTCGTTGCGGGCAATGCCCTTGGCCACATCGCACAGGCTCCAGAAAAATTCATTGCAGCATCCCTGAAACTGGCTGGCGGTGGGAGATTTGACATGAAAGTCCTCGTCGCTGGGGGGCGGCAGCTTGGGAAGACAGCCGATTTTGTCCAGCAGGGGCAAAAAGAGCTTGTTCCGGGTGCAGCCCTGCTGCATGTGCTCCACCGTCTCCACACCCAGATCGATCCGGTTTCCATCTTCCAGCAGAAGAAGCCAGGAATAGAGCTGCTGGTAATTGGAGCGCAGGCCAAACCGATCGCCGTATCCAAAGTCGCTGTCCTGTTCCTGGGTCAAAATCCGTGGACCGAAGACATTCAGCCATGCCGGGTCCTGCCGGAAAGAGTCGGTTTCTGTCACCACATACATAAGGTCAAAGTCCTGATAGATATCCTTGGGCACGTTGGGATTTGTGCGGGAGCCTTTCAAATAGGCCGCTAAAATCCGGGAGTCGGATTTGGCCACAGACAAAATCAGGTCCATGATTTCCTGTTCACTGCGCATGGGATCGGTCGCCTCCTTGCTGTACTGTCCAGCGTTCTTCCTAATTATAACAAACGGCGGGGAGACAGGCAAATGGGGAAGTCGGGGCAAAACAAAAGACACCGCCCAAATGGGCGGTGCCTTCAACAGAGTATCAGCACGTTATATACCGGAGAGGGGAGATTTATAATCCTGAGATCAGCATAGGCCCAGCAGATGGCGCACTTCACCGATCATATATAGCGATCCGCAGGCGCATACCACATCTTCCGGTCCGGCCAGAGCCAATGCTTGCTGGATGCCTTGCTCGGTAGTCTCGCAGGCATTGGCCTGGATGCCTAAGCCATGGAGATAATCCGCCAGCTCCTGAGCGCTGAGAGCCCGGGGGCTGTCTGGAGTGATGGTGACAAAGGATTTGGCCAGGGGCAGGATTTTGTTTATCATATCGGGGTAGTCCTTGTCCCCCAATACTCCGGTCAGGAAGATCATTTTCTTCCCCGGATACAGCTCCTCCAATGCGTCGTGCAGAGCGGCCATACACTGAGGATTATGTCCGCCGTCCAGCAAAATATCAGGGTTGCGGCGAACCAGTTCCAAACGGGCAGGCCACACGGCGTTCTCAAGGCCTTGGGCCACGGCCTGCTCCTCGATCTTCCAGCCGCGGTGGCTCAGAGTCCAGATCGTATCCAATGCGGTCATGGCGTTGTACAGCTGGTGGGGGCCCAGCAGAGAGATGTGATAGGGACCCTTTCCGCGGTAACGGAAGGTCTGTCCATCCCGGTTGCTTTCCAGAACCTCCAGAGTTTGCGGCGCGGTCACCGTCAAAGGACTCTCCATCTGCCGGCAGACCTCTTTTACCACATCCTCCACCTCGCCGCTTTGGTGGTAGAGTACGGTGGAGCAGCCCTTTTTGATGATGCCGGACTTCTCTTGAGCAATCAGCGTACGGGAGTTGCCCAGTTCCTGGGTGTGCTCCAAGCCGATGTTGGTGATCACCGCTGCTTCGGGAGCAGGGATCACGTTTGTGGAATCAAGGCGTCCGCCCAGTCCCACTTCCAGCACGACAATATCGCACTTCATGCGCAGGAAAAACTCCAGGCCCAGAGCGGTCATCAATTCAAATTCCGTGGGGGGATCCTCCATTCCCTCTCCGGCTTTGATCACCAACTCGCCCAGCTCGCCCAGCATCGCGTCGGAGATGGGCACGCCATCCACTTGAAAGCGCTCGTGGAACGTCCAGAGATGGGGAGAGGTATAAAGTCCTGTGCGCAGTCCCGCTTGCGTAAGAATGGAAGAAACCATCGCCGCGGTCGATCCTTTTCCGTTTGTACCGGTAATGTGGACAAATTTCAGCTTTTCATGGGGGCTGCCCAGCCGCTCCAACAGGGTAAACGTGCGGCTCAGGCCGGGCTTTCGGCCGGTCCATGCCCGTTCATGAATAAAATTGACTGCTTCCTGACCTGTCATAGCAATTTGCTCCTTTTTGTCCGCTTCTTAGTGGGAATAAATCACTGCCGTGATCAATTGCGCGCCCTGGGAACTCTCCAGACACACCGGCTTATCTTCGGCCTCCCGGCACAGCAGAAACTGACCGGCCGATGCCGTTTTGTGATCCTCAGGCAGCGACACCTGGCCTTGTCCGCAATAGACAGCCAGAGTGCGGCGGGGAAAGGGTTCAGGCGCGGAGACCGGAGCGGTCCAGCTCACAGCGCTCCCAGCCGACAGCGTCAAAGCCTGAAGGGTTCCCTGGCACTGTCCCTTGCGCAGCATTAAATTGAAGTCCGTACAGCATCCCCAGGATTCCACAGATACAGCCCCGTCAAAGGAGTATATTTGATAGGGAGCCAAAGAAAAACGTGCTCCATCGCCTACCTTCATATCCAGCCCGCCTTTTACGGTGGCAATCAGACGGTTGTAGTCAGGAAGTGGAGTGAAATCCGAATGCTCCAGAATGACCTTGGCAGAGCTGAACCGCCAGAGAAAATCCCGGTTTGCATAGACCGACTCCTGGGGTGCGATCGCCAGTTGAGTGGTGGTTCCACCCGACCAGTTGGTGGTGACGTAATCCTCTTCTGTAAGCAGAACCCACTGCATAAGAAGCCGCCCTTTCTTTAACGGTTTTTTGCCTCCTGAAGCGCAGACAATCCGCTGCGGCGCAGCAGTTTCACAAGCGGTATGGAAATGGCCGCCACAACAAATGCGGTAATGATGTCTTTCGGCAGCCGGAAAATCACGCTTCCAAAAACAACGGCAAACGTATAGTAATGATTGATCAGGCTGTCCAGCCACAAAGCCAGCGTATTCATACAGCCGGTGATCAAAGCACCTGCAATGCACGCAGCGTAACACCGGACAGGCCGGTCTTCCAGATGTTTTCCGCAGCGCTTTTCACGCTGGGCAACAAAACCCACCGCCAGTGCCCAACCCATAGGGGGCCAGATCCAGATGATGGTGGTGTGCATGAGGCCGAAGGTCAGCATCTGGCTGAGAAATTCACCAATCAGCGCCACCGCACAACCGCTGCCTGTTCCCAGGGACAGCGACGCTATGATGACAGGCAAAGCGACAAATGTCAGTTTCCAGTTTCCGGTCCGAATCACCAGCGTCATACTCAGCAGGACATATACAGCGATCAGAATTGCGGTTTGACACAGAACTTTAATGTTGGCGTTTTTCATAAAAAACACTCCTCTCATGGCTGATTGCCATGAAAGGAGTACCCTAGTCATGGCAGCGGATGCGATACAGCAACGCGGGAAGGGTCCCTTCGTCCATCGGCAACCTCCCATCCGATGGCACTTGACGCGCTGGATCTACTCTGTCAGTTTCTTCAAATGAAAAGGGTGCGTGCCAACCTGAAATTTGCAGGCACGCACCCCAAGCGATTACATCTGGCTGAGAACGTTCTGGTAAATCTGGTCGGCCAGAGGCAGGGCTTTGGCCAGCATGGCCTCGCCCTTCTTGCGGTAGTCCTCGGCCAGCTCCTTATTCTTCAAAGAGCCGATGTTGATGAGGACGTTGAGCCACGCACCCTGAATGGCGGCACGTATGGACAAAGCGGATACGCCCAGGTCGCTGGCGGCGCTGTCGTTGGTTTTGCCCAACAGAGAAGCGGTCAGCTCCAGGGTCTCGGTAGCTAGCTCCATCATCTCAAAGGGAGTGGCAGTACAAGCCTCCAACCCTTTCTGAATGGCGGCGGAGCGGGCGGCCTTTTCTTCGTCGGTAGATTTAGGCATCCGGAATGCGGCGCTGACCACGTTGAAGGCGTCGGTATCCCGGTCCATCACGTCCACAAAGCGAAGCTTCAGATCGGCAGCCTTCTTCTGGCTCTCCACGACAAATTCCTGATATTCTGCATATTTCTCCTTGCTCTTGCCCACGGTGGTCAAACCGCACACCATAGCGGTGAGCGCGGCGCCCAGGGCGCCCTCCAGCGCAGCGGCAGAGCCGCCGCCGGGAGCGGGAGCGTCAGAGGCCAGCAGGTCGACAAACTCAGCGGTTTGCAGCTCGGCTAATTTTTTCATGTCGCTTCTCTCCTTATCCCTCTTGTGTTTCTTACTTCATGTCCAGGAGGTGATACTCCATGATCTGGTTGTGGCAGTCAAAGTCTCTGGCTTTCAGATAGAACTCCGCGCAGTCGATCATGGCCTTGGCGGGGGTCAGACCCACGATCTCACTGTCAATGATGTAGGTGCCGTAACGCTCAGCCAGGGAACGAACCATCTCATAGACCACATACAGAGGGGTATCCTCATAGTTGACCATGTTCATGGAAACCTGGGCGATGCCCCGGTCCTCCATCATAAAGCCCATGGCCTTGCAGCTGCGGAAACCGCCGGAGGAACCGCGGATGACCTTGGCGATCTTCTTGGCCACTTCCACATCAGAGGTAGCCAGGTTGATGTTGAAGGCGACCAGGGGCATACGGGCGCCGATGGCGGTGATGCCGGCGGTGGGGTGGATCTTGCGCTCGCCGTAATCGGGAGCCCACTCCTCCTGGAGCAGCTTCTCAGGCATACCCTCAAACTCACCCTTGCGGCAGGTGGCCAGGTTGCGGCGCTCGGGCCGGGTGGCAGAGTCTTCGTACAGGAAGGAGGGAACCTTCAGCTCGTCCCAGATACGCTGGGCCACGCGCTTGGAGAGCTCCACGCACTCCTCCACAGTGACGTCCTTGGACTGGGGAACAAAGGGGATGACGTCGGTGGCACCCATGCGCTTGTGCTCACCCTTGTGCTTGTTCATGTCGATGCGCTCGGTGGCAACCTTGGTCAACTGGAAGGCAACCTCTTCGATGGCGTCGATGTTGCCGATCAGAGTAAATACGCAGCGGTTGTGATTGCCATCGGTCTGGGCGTCAAACAGAGTACAGCCGGGGACGCTGTTGGCTGCCTCGACCAACGCGTTATAGGTAGCTTCGTCCTTCTCCTTGCTGCAGCTGAAGTTGGGGATACACTCTACAAGCTTCGCCATGATAAGTTCCTCCATTATTTTTTTGATGATTTCCGGAATGATTCCGGAGTGACCTGCGAAAGACTGCTGAGTCAAACCATAAGGAATGTATTTCTATGGTTTCATTTTAGCTCAGAGAGTTTGGTTCGTAAATGAGTTCTGTTTTTCATTTTTCTTTTCTTACTTTGTTTCGTTAAGTGAAAACGGGAATTCACTTTACAAATAAAAACGCAGAACGTTTCTTGCGTGCAAAATGCACAAAATATCTCACGGCTTATCCTGGAACATAGAGATAAACTGCTTGACACAGTTGGCGTAGTAAATATTTTCGCTCCAGAGCAGCATAGGATACGAGGGAGCGGACAGATCCTGTATGGGTTTTGAGTACAAGGCAGAATGAGGGGTGGTTTCTACAATAGAGCGGGGAAGGTAGCTGATTCCAAACCCCGCCTGTACCATCTGCATGGCCATAGGAGTGTCGTAACACTGGCAGACAGTATTCGGGGTAAACCCTCTGCGCTGGCATTCATTGATCAGATGTGAGCTGTACCCCCACATGTCATCGCTGCGCAGAAGGCACATGGGGACATCCTTCAGAGCCTCAATGGGGATGGTATCCGAATCTGGGGCCGGATCCAGCTCCCGGGACATAACCAGCTCCAACGGGTCCTCGCCCAGAATCTTTTCGTGAAGCTGTGAAACCCGCTCGGCGGAATTGCGCAGAAACAGAACGTGCAGGTTCCCTTTGTTCAGATCATCCAGCAGGTCCTTGGGCGATCCCAGGCGGACATACAACTCCACCCGCGGATATTTCGCATGGTATTCCCGCAAATAGTCCATGACGATGGGGATGTTGGAATAGATAATCCCCACCTTCAGGATGCCGCGAAATCCTTCATTTACATCCCGGACACTCTCGATCATCATGCGGAAATTCTGAAACATGTGCTGACTTTGCTGGTACAGGCTGCGTCCTGCCTCGGTCAGCTCCACGCCCTTGTTGTTGCGCAAAAAGAGGCATACCCCCAATTCGTCCTCCAGCATGGACAACTGGCGGCTGATAGGAGGCTGAGCCACATGAAGGGCTCTGGCGGCTTTGGAAATGCTTTTTGCTTCTGCTACGGCAGAAAAGTATTCTAGCTGTTTAAAGTTCATATCTTGCTATACCTTTTTGATCTATCAAATATACAATATGGGTATTTTTCATTATAGCATATTTCGGTTAAAATACAATCAAAAGGGAAAAACATTTGGCCCATAACTTACGTTTTACACAAAAAATTTTTTATAGGGGGAAGTATCATGACTGGCAACGTAAACGATGCAATGACCATCAAGCTGGACTACGAGCTGCCCGAGTACCCTGAGTTTGACGCTCAGTACCGCCGTGCTCCCCGCCGTGAGTCTCATTTGAGTGAGGCGGACAAGGCTTTGGCCATCAAGAACGCGCTGCGTTACATCCATCCCGATCACCACGAGCAAATGGCCAAGGAGTTTGCGCAGGAGCTGGAAGAGCATGGCCGCATTTACGGCTACCGCTTCCGTCCTGCGGGTAAGCTGTACGGCAAGCCCATCGATGAGTACAAGGGTGCGTGCATTGAGGGCCGCGCCATTCAGGTTATGATCGACAACAACCTGGACTTTGATGTGGCTCTGTACCCCTATGAACTGGTTACCTACGGTGAGACCGGTCAGGTGTGCCAGAACTGGATGCAGTATCGCCTGATCAAGAAGTATCTGGAGGTCCTGACGGACGAGCAGACCCTGGTGGTCATGTCCGGTCACCCCCTGGGCCTGTTCCACAGCCACAAGCTGGCTCCCCGTGTCATCATCTCCAACGGCCTGATGGTGGGCACCTTTGACGACCAGAAGAACTTCAACCGCGCTGCGGCTCTGGGCGTTGCCAACTACGGCCAGATGACCGCCGGAGGCTGGATGTATATCGGTCCTCAGGGCATCGTGCACGGCACCTTCAACACCCTGCTCAACGCCGGCCGTCTGAAGCTGGGTATCCCCCAGGACGGCAACCTGGCCGGCCGTCTGTTTGTGTCCGCCGGTCTGGGCGGCATGTCCGGTGCTCAGGGCAAGGCCGCTGAGATCGCCGGCGCTGCCTCCATCATTGCCGAGGTGGACGACTCCCGCATCGAGACCCGCTATACTCAGGGCTGGGTCAGCCACTGCACCGACAGCCTGGAAGAGGCCTGGAAGATCGCCAAGGAGCACATGGATTCCAAGCAGCCCTGTGCCGTTGCCTATCACGGCAACGTGGTAGACCTGCTGGAGTACCTCTATGACAATAATATCCACGTGGATCTGCTGTCCGACCAGACTTCCTGCCACGTGCCTTACGACGGCGGCTACTGCCCCCAGGGTCTGACCTTTGAACAGCGCACCGAGATGCTGGACAAGGATCCCGAGGGCTTTGCCAAGCTGGTTGACAAGACTCTGCAGCACCACTACGAGATGATCTGCAAGCTGCATGACCGGGGCACCTACTTCTTCGACTACGGCAACAGCTTCCTGAAGGCCGTGTATGACACCGGCGTCAAGAGCATCTGCAAGAACGGCGAGAATGACCTGGATGGCTTTATCTTCCCCTCCTACGTGGAAGACATCCTGGGTCCCTGCCTGTTTGACTTTGGCTACGGTCCCTTCCGTTGGTGCTGTCTGTCCCGGAATCCTGAGGATTTGGATAAGACCGACGCTGCCGCTGCCGAGTACATCAAGGCCCATAACCGCCGCTATCAGGACTACGACAACTATGTCTGGGTCCGCGACGCAAAGAAGAACAAGCTGGTTGTCGGCACCCAGTGCCGCATCCTGTATCAGGATGCTATGGGCCGCATGAACATCGCTCTGAAGTTCAATGAGATGGTCCGCAACGGCGAAATCGGCCCCGTTATCCTTGGCCGTGACCACCACGATACCGGCGGAACCGACGCCCCCTTCCGTGAGACCTCCAACATCAAGGACGGCTCCAACATCATGGCCGAGATGGCGACCCAGTGCTACGCCGGCAACGCAGCCCGCGGCATGAGCTACATTGCGCTGCATAACGGCGGCGGCACCGGAATCGGAAACGCCATCAATGGCGGCTTCGGCATGGTTCTGGACGGCTCGGAGCGTGTGGATACCATTTTGAGAATGGCTATGCCCTGGGATACCATGGTGGGTGTTTCCCGCCGTGCCTGGGCCCGTAATGAGAATGCTCTGGCCACTGCTGCCGAGTACAACAAGCTCTATGAGGGTCAGGATCATATTACCCTGCCTTATGTGGCGGATGACGCCGTTGTTGAGGCTGCCGTTAAGGCGATGAAGGGCTGATTGACCTGAGATACAACGGAAAAGGAGGGGGCGTGTCATCACGCCCCCTCCTTTGGAAAGGATACGAGGGCATGCGTAAATTACTATTGACCAACATCGGTATGCTGGCCACCCCCCAGGGAAGAGCTGCTAAGAAGGGAACGGAGCAGGGCGCCATCCAGATGCTCAAGAACGCCTGGGTTCTGGTAGAGGACGGCGTCATTGCCCAGGTGGGGACAGGAGCTGCTCCCGAGGTGGAGGATGCCAAGGTAGTAGATGCAGAGGGAAATCTGGTTACTCCCGGTCTGGTGGACGCCCACACGCATCTTATTTTCGGCGGCTGGCGTCAGAATGAACTGGGTATGAAGCTCCACGGAAAGACCTACCTGGAGATCCAAAATGCGGGTGGAGGCATCCAGTCCACCACCAATGCCACCCGTCAGGCTACCGCCGAGGAGCTGACGAATAAGGCGGCCAAGGCGCTGGATGAGATGATGGGTTTCGGCGTTACCACCTGTGAAGCCAAGAGCGGCTACGGTCTGGCCACGGAGCACGAATTAAAGGCGCTCCAGGTGATCAAGGACCTGAACGACCGCCATCCCATGGATATTGTAGCTACCTTCATGGGTGCCCACCTGGTTCCTGCCGAGTACAAGCAGAACCGTGAGGAGTACATCCGGCTGGTATGCGAGGAGATGATGCCTGCCGTCAAGGAGCAGGGCATTGCCAAGTTCTGCGATGTATTCTGCGAAGCCGATACCTTTACCGTGGAGGAGTCCCGCCAGGTGCTGGAGGCCGGCCTGAAATACGGCCTGCGTCCCAAGATTCATGCGGACGAGATCGAGGCCATCGGCGGCTCCCAGCTGGCCGGGGAGATCGGCGCCATTTCTGCCGAGCATCTCATCGTCTGCCCTCCCGAAGGAATTGCCAGCATGGCAAAGGGCGGCGTCATTGCCTGCCTGCTGCCCGCTACCAGCTTCAATTTGGGGGCGGTCTTTGCCCCGGCTCGTGATATGATCCGTGCGGGCGTGCCTGTGGCCATGGCCACCGACTTTAACCCCGGCTCTTGTCCCTGCTTGAATCTGCAGTTTGTCATCAACCTGGGATGCCTGAAGTATAAGCTCACCCCCGAGGAAGTGCTCACCGCGGTTACCTTGAATGGTGCCGCCGCCATCGACATGGCGGATAAAGTCGGCTCTGTGGAAGTGGGCAAGCAGGGCGATCTGGTTATTTGGGATGCTCCAGATCTGGATTATATTTGCTACCGCGTAGGCAGCAATTTGGCCAAGACGGTAATTAAGCGGGGCGAGCTGGTCTGACACTGCCCCCGGGAAAGGGAGGGAACCGGCATGGACCGGACCGATTATCAGATCCTCAATATTCTCCAGAAAGATTGCCGGACCACCCTGAAGCATATCGGCGATCAGGTGGGGCTTACTGCCCCTGCTGTGTCAGAGCGTGTGCGCCGGATGGAGGAAAAGGGCGTGATCCGAGGGTTTCGAATCGATGTGGAGCGGGAACGCCTGGATTGCAGTATGACCGGCTTTATCTTTGTTGCCGTAGAGCCGGAAAAGTACAATACCTTCTGCGAGTTTTGTGAAAAAAGCCCGGCTATCGTTAGTCACTACCATGTGATCGGCGTGTTCAACGCCTTGCTGCGCTTTGCGGTGCGGGGGACGCGGGAACTGGATGAACTTCTCTCTTCCATTAAGCGATACGGAGACTCACAGACTTCGGTGGAGCTCAAAACTTATTTTGAGACCAAAGAAATCCCGCCACTTGGCTGATTTGACCTGAAGTGCAAAGAAATAGGAAACAAGCTTCGACTGCTTTGGCAGACGAAGCTTGTTTTTTTATATCAATAGGCCCGTACAGCAAAAGCTGTACGGGCCTGCAGAAAGATAGGGCAGCTGTAATGGTGTATCAGAACAGGCCGGTGATCTTGCCGTTCTCGTCGATGTCGATACGCTCGGAGGCAGGCACCTTGGGCAGGCCGGGCATGGTCATGATATCGCCGGTCTTGGCCACCAGGAAGCCGGCGCCGGCGTTGACTTTTACCTCACGAACCGTGATTTTGAAACCGCGGGGAGCGCCCAGCCGGGTCTGATCGTCCGAGAAGGAAAATTGAGTCTTGGCCATGCAGATAGGCAGTTTATCAAAGCCCAGCTCGGTCAGCTGCTGGATCTGCTTCTTGGCAGCGGCAGTCACAACAACGCCGTCGGCACGATAGACCTTGGTAGCGATGGCATTGAGCTTCTCCTCAATGGTCGTGTCCAGATCATACACAAATTGGAAGGTGTCGCTGGTCTCCTCCTCGCACAGGCGGATGACCTCCTCGGCCAGGGCCTTTCCGCCCTCGCCGCCTTTGGCCCAAACCTCAGACAGGCGAACATTGACGCCCTGCTCCTTACACTTCTCTTCGACCATCTTCAGCTCGGCCTCGGTATCAGTGGGGAAGGCGTTGATGGCTACCACGCAGGGCAGGCCATAGACGTTCTTCACGTTGTCCACGTGCTGCAGCAGGTTGGGCAGGCCCTTTTCCAAAGCCTCCAGGTTCTCATTGTTCAGCTCGGCCTTGGGCACGCCGCCGTGATACTTCAGCGCGCGGACGGTGGCCACGATGACCACGGCGTCGGGGTGGAAGCCGCCGGCACGGCACTTGATGTCCAGGAACTTCTCAGCGCCCAGATCGGCGGCAAAGCCGGCCTCGGTAACGGTGTACTCGCTGAGCTTCATCGCAGTTTCGGTGGCCTGGATGGAGTTGCAGCCATGGGCGATGTTGGCGAAGGGACCGCCATGGATAAATGCGGGAGTGTGCTCCAAAGTTTGAACCAGATTAGGCTTGATGGCATCTTTCAGCACGGCAGCCATAGCGCCCTCAGCCTTCAGATCGTGGGCGGTAACGGGCTTGTCATCCCGGGTATAGGCCACAACCATCCGGGCCAGACGGCTCTTCAGGTCAGCCAGATCGCTGGCCAGACACAAAACCGCCATAACTTCGGAAGCAACGGTAATGTCGAAACCGTCTTCGCGGGGAACGCCGCTGGCCTTACCGCCCAAGCCGCAGACAATGTGGCGCAGCTGACGGTCGTTCATGTCCACAACCCGTTTCCACACGATTTTGCGGGTATCAATATTCAGGGCATTGCCCTGCTGGATGTGGTTGTCGATGAGAGCCGACATGAGGTTATTGGCAATACCAATGGCGTGGAAGTCGCCGGTAAAGTGGAGGTTGATGTCCTCCATAGGAACGACCTGAGCATAGCCGCCGCCGGCAGCGCCGCCCTTCACGCCAAATACGGGGCCAAGAGAGGGCTCACGCAGGCAAACGACCGTCTTCTTGCCCAGGCAGCTCAGGGCGTCTGCCAGGCCGATGGAGGTGGTGGTTTTGCCCTCGCCGGCAGGAGTGGGACTGATGGCAGTTACCAGTACCAGCTTGGATTTGAGAGGCAGATTCTTCATGGCATGGATATCTACTTTGGCCTTGTAATGGCCGTAGTGCTCCAGATTTTCAGGGGCAATTCCCAACTTAGCGGCCACCTGTTCGATAGGCAGCATAGTGGATTCCTGAGCGATCTCGATGTCGGTCTTAAAACTCATAATGACGCCTCCTCAAAATATATATCCAAAAATAAGCCAGAAGTTGGTGCTGAGAAATAATCTGGATTCTGATGTAAATATTGTAGTCTAAATGCCCATGTGTCGTAAACGGATTCTGTTTTCTGTTTTCGAAGCCGGGCTTTATTTCGTTAAGTCAAAACCGCCTTTCTCTTACAGAAAAAAAGCACGGCGCTTTTGATGCGGTTGTGGCAAGTGCATAAGCGAAGAGAAAAAACCAACTGATTTTATGTGTATTATCCACTGAATACGGCGGAGTTTATGGTTTGTTCCACCGTTTGAGGGGAAATTGCATGTGGGGAATAGAGACGACTGCATCTTTGATAATATTGCTTTCTTCATAAGAAGAGGAAAAATGTAATGTCTGGCATATCCTCACTCCAGGTGCAAGGGGCAAAATCATACCCCGCCATAAACAGTCAATATGTTGTATTTTTCTGAAAATTTGCAAAGCGGAATTCTCGATGTAATTTTTATCTATATTGCTTTTGATGAGTTTTTATCAGCACTTTTTTGAAAGAAACGATATACATAGTGCATTATGAAGCCCATAAGAAATGTTCACTTTAGCACTTTAGCAATGCATTTCAATGATGTAATAGTACAATAATGTAAAAAACTTAAAAAAATTAAGAGAATTTTTGTTGATATTTTACAAAGAAGATGGTATGATAGAACACAAGATAAGCTTGTTAAGCAAAAAACGGATTGGGAAAATAATACATAGAAATTGCGCTGCATTCGGCACTTCAATAACGGCCTTTCAGAACTGCTGAATATGGCGTGAAACTTTATAGGAAAGGAGAGAAGTTGGATACCCTGGAAGCGATGTGAATAAGAAGGAGCAGTAAGAAAGGAAGAATATTATGTCTAATACAAAACAGCGTAAAGTCCGGCTCCCTAATTTCTTTGAGGCACTTCTGCCTATTCTGGTCATGATGGGCCTGATGATCTACGGCCTGAACTTCAGCAATGAGGTCTACTACGACGCTCACATGCCGCTGGTCATTTCCATCGTGGTGGCCTGCATCATCGGCTGCATCTGCGGACACAGCTTTTCCGACATGCTGGCCGGTATGATCGAACGACTGAACGCCACCATGGAGGCCATTTTGATCCTGTGTACCGTAGGTCTCCTGGTTGCCTCCTTTATTATGTCCGGTACTATTCCCGCCCTCATTTATTACGGACTTGACCTTCTGACTCCCAAGCTTTTCCTCCCCATTGGCTGTATCCTGTGTGCCATCGTAGGCCTGGCCTGCGGCTCCTCCTGGACCGCTACCGCTACCATCGGTATCGCCATGCTCGGTATCGGTGCTGGCCTGGGCATCAATCCCGCCATCACCGCCGGTATGATTATCTCCGGCGCCTACGTAGGCGACAAGTTCTCTCCTCTGTCTGACACCACCAACCTGGCCGCCGCTGTGTCCAAGACCGGCCTGTTTGACCACGTGACCGCCATGGTGTCCACAACCGCTCCCACCTTTGTGATCGCCCTCATTTTGTATACCATTCTGGGTCTGGTCACCGGCAGCGGCAACTATGATCCCACCGTAGCCACCGAGCTGCAGGCCGCTCTGAAAGAGGGCTTCAACCTGAATCCTCTGGTTCTGCTGCCCATCCTGGTGGTTATTGCTGCTTGTATCATCAAGCTGCCCGGCCTTGTTGGTATCGCCCTCTCTGTGGCTTCCGGCGTTCTGTTCGCCGTTATCTTCCAGGGCGTCGGCAGCCTGGCTGAGCTGTTCAGCATCCTGCACTACGGCTACTCCTTTGAGACCACCAACGAGCTGGCCAACGAGCTGCTCAACCGCGGCGGCATGGACCACACCATGTGGACCATCAACCTGATCCTTCTGGCCGTGGCTTACGGCGGCGCGCTGGAGCGCTGCGGCTGCGTGGAGGCTCTGTTCGGCAAGCTGAAGCACCACCTGCACTCTGTGGGTTCTCTGATCCTGGCTACTCTGCTGACCTCCCTGTTCTGCGACGCCACCATGTGCGACCAGTTCCTGGGCATCGGCGTTCCCGCCCCTCTGTATGAGGACAAGTACGATGAGATGGGCCTGAGCCGCAACATGCTCTCCCGTACTCTGGAGGACTGCGGCACCCTGTGGGCCGTTATGTTCCCCTGGACCGGCTGCGGCGCCTATCAGCAGGGCGTTCTGGGTATGAGCCCCTTCGTGTACTTCCCCTTCGCGTTCGTAAACCTGCTCAACCCCATCTACGCTGCCATCACCGCCTACATGGGCCGCAATATCTTCTGGGCTGACGGTGCCTATACCAACATTTTCGGTAAGACCACCATGCACAAGCCCGCTGCAGCCCCTGAAGATGCGCACGAGCGTGCCCTGAAGAACCTGGAAGCCCTGCGTGCGGCCGGGAAGGCTCCTATCCCCGTAGGTAAGAACGCTTCCAAGGTGTAAGGAGAAAGGAATTTATTATGCGCACGGAACAACTTCCCTGGGATTCGGTCCCTGGTCCCCATTATGCTGCCCGTGAACTGAAGCCCCGCAAAAAGTGGGTGACAGTAGGAGGGTGGATTCTGGTTGCAGTATTGTTGCTTGGCGGTCTTGCTACCAGGTATCGCGTACTGCTGGTGTTCAGTGCGCTGTACGCCTTGGCTTTGCTGACAAAAAAAGATGTAGTGGTCACTTCCCGTGGTCTGGAAATTAATTATCAGATGAGGATCACCACTCAGTACGATTTCTGGAGCTGGGATAAGATCGTCTCTGTGACCAGAGAGGACAAAAACAATCCGGAGGTCGTTGCCCTTTACTTCGGAATGGACAACAAAGCCAAACGACTGTATTTTACCCGTCCTGTTGCAGAGCAGGTTCTGAAACTGGCAAAGGAAGTAAAACCCGGCATCACCATTCAGGAAGCGTAAGATAAATTTTCGCCTGACAGTATCTGAGACGCGGCAAGTATATTTTAAACTTCTGGGACCCTGTTTCCTCCTTAAGCTCTGGTTCAGGGGAGGCGTGTCCTCTGGACCGGAGCTTACAATAAATTTGTACGCGGCTCACGGGTTATGGTCGATATCACGGATCAAGGAAGGAGACATTATCATCATGTACAACCCAAAGGAAATTAAGCACATTGTGCTGGATGGGCATAGTCTTACCCTGGAAAGCTTTGTTGCTGTCGCCCGTTATGGCGCTACGGTTGAACTGGCAGATTCCGCTTTGAAGGCTATGGAAGAGTCCCGCGCTCTGGCAGAGAAGATTGCGGATGAAGGACGGGTAGCCTATGGTATTACCACAGGTTTTGGCGATTTTCAGCGTGTGGCCGTCAGCAATGAAATGAGCAACCAGTTGTCTACCAACCTGATCCTCAGCCATTGTACCGCCACGGGAGAGCCTTTTGCAGAGGATGTGGTCCGTGGTATGCTTCTGCTGCGTGCAAACGCACTGTGTGTTGGCGTATCCGGCGTTCGCCCCATTCTGGTTCAGATGATGATCGAGATGCTGAACAAGGGCGTGCATCCTGTCGTACCGCAAAAGGGTTCTTTGGGTTCTTCCGGCGACCTTGCGCCTTTGGCTCATATGTCTCTGCCTTTGCTGGGCAAGGGCATGGCCGTGTATCAGGGAGAGAAGATGACCGGTGCAGAGGCGATGGCCAAAGCCGGGATCAAGACTCTGGATACTTTGGTGAGCAAGGAAGGCCTGGGTCTGACCAACGGTACATGTGCGATGACCTCTGTGGGTTCCCTGGCGCTGTATGATACGATCTGCGCCGCTCAGCTGGGCGATGTGATCAGCTCTATGGCCTTTGAGGGACTCACTGGCCTGCGCAATGCCTTTGATCCTCGTATCCACGCAGTACGCGGCCAGAAGGGCCAGATGCTGGTGGCCAAGAATATGAAGATGCTGCTGGAAGGCTCCGAGATTCTGGATAATTGCCAGAACGACCGTGTTCAGGACGCCTATGCCCTGCGCTGCATCCCTCAGCTGCACGGTGCTGTCCGTGACGCATTGGACTATGTCCTGGACAAGGTGGAAATCGAGCTCAACGCAGTCACCGATAACCCCCTGATGTTCCTGGAGGACGAGGCGGTGATCTCCGGCGGTAACTTCCATGGCGAGCCCATGGCCATCCCCTTTGATACCCTGGGCATTGCATGCTCCGAGATCGCCGACGCTTCCGAGCGCCGCACCGAGCGTATGGTCAACGCCGCTTTGTCCAACGGCCTGACTCCCTTCCTTACCACAGAGGGCGGCGTCAACTCCGGCTATATGATCGTCCAGTACGCTGCGGCCTCCATGGTGTCCGAGAATAAGGTGTATGCGCATCCGGCTTCCGTGGACTCCATTCCCTCTTCTGCCAACCAAGAAGACGTTGTGTCCATGGGTACCACGGCTGCCCGTAAGGCCGGTATGATCGTTCAGAATACCTTGTCTGTTTTGGCTATGGAGCTGCTCACCGCCTGCCAGGCGATTGATATTCGCCGTCGGCTGAACACCCATGGACAGGGCATTACACCGCTGCATGAGGCGCTGTACCAGCATGTGCGCGAGAAGGTTGCCTTCTTTGAGGTTGACCGTGAGATCTGGCCTGACATTGCTGAGGTAGAGAAGATGGTGCGCAGCGGAGAGCTGCTGGAGATTGTAAAAGAGTACATGCCGGAATTCCAGTAAGACGATTCGGCAAGTTTCAATGAAAACAGAACGGGGAAAGGAGACTCAGTCTCCTTTCCCCAAATTTTTTTGGTGGGCTATTTTGAAATCTGAGCAATAAAAAAGGTGCCGTCCGGATGGACAGCACCTTGGAAAAGCAAGGGATAAAATCAGCGCTTGTGGAACTGAGTCCGCGCGTCTCGGGCAGCATGCCGGGGGCATGCTGCCAGCGCGGTTGGGCCGGAGGACCCGGCGGGCGGCCGGCCGTAGTGCAATAAAAAAGGTGCCGTCCAAATGGACAGCACCTTGGAAAAAAAGCAAGGGGTAAAATCAGCGCTTGCTGAACTGAGGAGCACGACGGGCGGCCTTCAGACCGTACTTCTTACGCTCCTTCATACGAGGATCGCGGGTGAGCAGACCGGCAGCCTTCAGGGCGGGACGGTACTCCTCGTTGGCCAGCAGCAGGGCGCGGGCCACACCGTGACGGATGGCGCCGGCCTGGCCGGTCACGCCGCCGCCGGTGACGGTAGCAACGATATCCATCTTGCCCAGGGTGTCGGTGGTAGCCAGGGGCTGACGGACCAGCAGCTTCAGGGTCTCCAAACCAAAGTACTCGTCGATGTCACGGCCGTTGATGGTGATGGAGCCGGTGCCGTTGGGGAACAGGTGAACACGGGCCACGGAGGACTTCCGACGGCCGGTGCCATAGAAATAGGGCTTCTTGCTCTGATACATGATCGTCTACCTCCTGATTACTGAGCGTCCCAGAGCTCGGGCTTCTGGGCAGCGTGCTCATGCTCGCCGCCGCGATAGATCTTCAGGCGGGTCAGGGCACTGTTGGACAGGGAGTTCTTGGGCAGCATACCCTTCACAGCCAGCTTCATGGCCAGCTCGGGGCGCTCGCTCATCAGGGTGCGGTACTTGACTTCCTTCAGACCGCCGACCCAGCCGGAGTGACGGCGATAGTACTTCTGATCCAGCTTCTTGCCGGTCAGCACGGCCTTGTCAGCGTTGATGACGATGACGAAGTCGCCGCAGTCGGCGTTGGGAGTGAACTCAGGCTTGTGCTTGCCCCGCAGCAGGGTGGCGGCGGCGGCAGCGGTCTTGCCCAGGGGCTTGTTCGCGGCGTCCAGGATATACCACTTACGCTCGATGTTCCCCTTGTTGGCCATAAAAGTGGACATAGGTGAAACCTCCATTTTCGTGTGCTTATGTTGAACCACGGTGTTTGGAATAAAATCTTGGGCTCCACTGTACAAGCGGAGCGTTTTGTATTATAGTATTTGGGCGGTCAAGTGTCAACGACTTTTTTGACCATTTTTTACTGAGTTTCAAAAATCTCTTGTATTCTCGCGAAATCTCCTGATATCTCTTGATATCTCACGTTCAATTTTTAAATTGTTTTGCGGGAAATGTTGTGAAACGGGGCTGTTTTGCCCGGAAGGAGACAGAAATGAACCGTATTCTATCCCTGGTCCGACGCTGTGTGGAGGACTATGAGATGATCGCCCCCAATGACCGGGTGGCGGTGGGTGTTTCCGGGGGAAAGGACTCCCTGATGCTGCTTACCGCCCTGGCTAAGCTGCGGGAATTTTACCCCATCCCCTTCGAGGTGGAGGCCATCACCTTAGATATGGGCCACGCCGACGGCCGTCCGGGTATGGACTTTACCCCTGTGGCCCGCTACTGCGAGGAGCTGGGCGTCCCCTATACCCTGATTCCCAGCGAGATCCACCATATTATCTTTGATGTGCGCAAGGAGAAGAACCCCTGCTCTATGTGCGCCAAAATGCGCCGTGGCGCCCTGCACAACGCCATGAAGGAACGGGGGATCACCAAGATCGCCCTGGGACACCACTATGACGACGCGGTGGAGACCCTCTTTATGTCCCTCATCTTTGAAGGACGCCTGTCCTGTTTCCAGCCGGTGACCTGGCTGGACCGCATGGGCATCACCCAGATCCGCCCCATGCTCTACTGCGGGGAGCAGATGGTGCGCCACACCGCTCAGCGGCTGGCCCTGCCTGTGGTGGAAAACCCCTGTCCTGCCAACGGCAACACCAAGCGCCAGGAAATCAAGGAGCTGATCTACGAGCTCAACGGCCGCTATCCCGGTTTGAAATCCCGGGCCTTTGGGGCCATGCAGCGCCTGCCCCTGCCCGCCTGGGGTCCCGTGGAGCACCGCAGACGGCCTCTGCCCGAGGAACCGGAGGATTTTCAGTAAAAATGACCGAAGAAAATTTCCGTTTTTGCTGGAATCCATGAAAATAGGGTGCTATAATGTGACGGAACGTGGAACAATACTTTGATACAGCGCGGGAGTTCTCCCGCCTGAGAGGAGTCGAATTGATATGAGCGAAGAGACCGTTTACAGCGCCAATCCGGGCAAGCAGCTGATCCGTACCGTGGACGGAGTGGACTACCAGCGCATCCCCATCAAAACCCACCTCATCACCAAGGCGGACAGGATGGAGGACGTGGTGTGCCGCTATGCCAAGGAGCAGATGCAGCCCGGCGACATCCTGTTTATTTCGGAAAAAGCGGTGGCCTGCACCCAGAGCCGTGCCATCCCCATGGAAGACATCAAGCCCCGGAAACTGGCTGTCACCCTCAGCCGCTACGTCACCAAGACCCCTGCCGGTATCGGCCTGGGCATCCCTGAGACCATGGAGATGGCTCTCCAGGAGTGCGGCACCCCCCGCATCCTGTTTGCCGCTTTCTGCAGTGTGATCGGTAAGATTTTGGGCAAGAAGGGCTGGTTCTACATCGTAGCCGGTCCCAAGGCCCGGGGCATTGACGGTCCCACCGAGGGCACCATCCCTCCCTATGACCACTATGTGGTCCTCACCCCTGACGACCCCATGGGTACCTCCAAGAAGCTGGCCGCCGCTCTGGGCCACCCGGTGGCCATTGTGGACATCAACGACCTGGGCGCCAACATCCTGGGCTTCTCCGAGAAGGAGCCCTCCATGGACCAGATCGCCAAGATCCTGGGGGACAACCCCCTGGGCCAGTCCAGCGAGTCCACCCCCATGGGTATCATTCGCAAAGCCTGATCAAGATATTTCTTTTTCCCTGCCGCATCAGCGGCGGGGAATTTTTTTGCCTTCCGGGGGAATTTTAGTTCTAAAACGGCCATAATGGGCGTAGATTCAGGGAATGGGAAAGGGTTTGCAGGAGACTTTTTCCCTTTACCGTGTTAAAAATACACAAACACATTTGTCCATCAGACACGGAAATTTGGCGGATGCGAAGAAAACTTCCAAAAGGAGGAAGAAAATAATTTTCAGACATTCAATAAAAGCATACAAAACATGAAAAAGCAGAATATTAAAACCGGAAAAGCGGAGCAAAACTCTGAAATTTATGAAAATGCAAGATAAAATGAGTAAACTTGCAAAACGAAAAACCGGGTGCTATAATCTGGAACCACAAACAACCAAGCGCCGACGGGTCGGAAGGTGTGTTGGACGGCGTCGGTTTTCATTAAGGGAGGAATCACTATGGCGATCAAGAATGCATATCTGAACCGTGTATACCAGGACCTGGCTGGACGTTACGCCGATCAGAAGGAATTTCTGCAGGCAGTGCAGGAGGTCTTGACCTCGCTGGAGCCGGTGTTTGAGCGCCGCCCCGAGCTGGAGGAGATGGGCATTATTGAGCGCCTGGTGGAGCCGGAGCGCAGCCTGCTGTTCCGGGTGTCCTGGGTGGACGACCGGGGCAAGATCCAGGTCAACCGGGGCTACCGGGTGCAGTTCTCCACCTCCATCGGCCCCTCCAAGGGTGGCCTGCGCTTCCACCCCAGCGTGAACCTGTCGGTCGTCAAGTTCCTGGGCTTTGAGCAGATCTTCAAAAACTCCCTCACCGGCCTGCCCATGGGCGGCGGCAAGGGCGGCTCCGACTTCGATCCCAAGGGCAAGAGCAACAACGAGATCATGCGTTTCTGCCAGTCCTTTATGATCGAGCTGCAGCGCCACATCGGCCCCGATACCGACGTGCCCGCCGGCGACATGGGCGTGGGCAGCCGGGAGATCGGCTATATGTTCGGCCAGTACAAGCGCATCCGCAACGAGTTCAGCGGCGTACTCACCGGCAAGGACCCCAGCTCCGGCGGCTCCCTGGCCCGCCCCGAGGCCACCGGCTTCGGCCTGTGCTACTTCACCCAGGAGATGCTCCACGAGCGCAATACCTCCTTCCAGGGCAAGCGGGTGGTGATCTCCGGCTCCGGCAACGTGGCCACCTACGCCAACCAGAAGGCCACCCAGTTGGGAGCCAAGGTGGTGGCCATGAGCGACTCCAACGGCTATATCGTGGATGAGAACGGCATCGACTACCGCACCATCCAGCTCATCAAGGAGGTCAAGCGGGACCGCATCAAGACCTATGTGGACTATGTGCCCACCGCCAAGTATGTGGAAGACCCCAGAGGAATCTGGACCGTCCCCTGTGACATCGCCCTTCCCTGCGCCACCCAGAACGAGCTGCCCATCGAGGGCGCCCGGGCGCTGAAGGAAAACGGCTGTATCGCCGTGGCCGAGGGCGCCAACATGCCCACCACCCTGGAGGCCACCAAGTATCTCCAGGACAACGGTATCCTCTTTGGTCCCGCCAAGGCGGCCAACGCCGGCGGCGTGGCGGTCTCCGGTCTGGAGATGAGCCAGAACTCCATGCGTATGCCCTGGAGCTTTGAGGAAGTGGATGAGCACCTGAAGAAGATCATGGTGAACATCTATCACAACATCGACCAGGCCGCCAAGGACTACGGTGCGCCGGGCAATCTGGTGATGGGCGCCAACATCGCCGGCTTTGAAAAGGTGTGCCAGGCGATGATCTGGCAGGGCGTGTCCTTCTGATTGGAATAGAACAAGGAACCCCCGTGCTTGCAGCACGGGGGTTCCTTTTGTACGAAGATGATTTATTCCGCGCTCTGCTTGGACTGGTCAAACAGGGCCAGCACAGAGGCGTCGGGCTTGGGGGTGAGCAGGGAGACCACCACAATGGCGATCAGTGCGCTGAGGAAGGCAGGCAGCAGCTCGTAGATAGCCAGAGCGCCGCCCAGAGGGGCGATGAGGAACTTCCACACAAAGACCATCACACCGCCCACCACAAGGCCGGCCAGAATGCCCTGGCGGTTACTCCGCTTCCAGAACAGAGCGCACAAAATGGCGGGACCGAAGGTGGCGCCGAAACCGGCCCACGCGAAGGAGACGATGGCAAAGACGCTGCTGTTGGGGTCAGAGGCCAGGAAGACCGCAATAATGGCGATGCAGATAACGGTGCCCCGGGCCACCAGCATGGTCTGCTTGGGAGTAAGTTTCATGCCGAAGACGTCCTGGAGCAGGTTCTCCGAGAATGCGGAGGAGGCTGCCAGCAGCTGGGAGTCGGCGGTGGACATGGTAGCGGCCAGGATACCGGCCAGAATGAGACCGGCCACGATAGCGGCCAGCCAGCCGTAAGTAGAGAGCAGGTTGGCGATCTGGACGATGATAGTTTCGGAGGCGCTGCCTTCCAGGGTGGGGATGTGGCCAGCCTTGGAGACGCTGTTGCCGATCATGCCGATGCACACAGCCACCGTCATGGAGATGACCACCCACACCGCGGCAATGCGGCGGGACAGGGTCAGCTCCTTCTCATCCCGGATGGCCATAAAGCGTACCAGAATGTGGGGCATGCCGAAGTAGCCCAGGCCCCAGGCAAGCATGGAGAAGATGTTGATAGCGGGGTAGGGTTTGGCGGAACCGGCAACCGGGTCGTAGGTCTGGAAGAAGCTGAGGTATCCGTCCATAGACTTGGCGTTCTCCACCACGGCGTCCACGCCGCCCGCCTGGTTGATGCTGAACACGGTGATGACCACCAGGGCCACCGTCATAATGATGGACTGGATGAGGTCCATGGTGGCCACGGCGGAGAAACCGCCCACCGAGGTGTAGCTGATGATGACCAGAGCTCCGATAATGACAGCCAGCATGTAGTTCCAGCCAAACAGGCTGTTAAACAGCTTGCCGATGGCGGCCAGGCCGGAGGCCACATAGGGGACGAAGAAGATGAGGATGATGAGGGAGGCGATGCACATAATGATGGGCCGCTTCTCCTGATAGCGCTTGGAGATGAAAGAGGGGATGGTGATGGCGTCCAGCTGCACGCTGTAACGGCGGATGCGTTTGGCCACCAGCAGGAAGTTGAGATAGGTGCCCAGAGCCAGGCCGATGGCAGTCCAGCTGGCGTCAGCCACACCGCTGAGGTAGGCCACGCCGGGCAGGCCCATCAGCAGCCAGGAGGACATGTCGCTGGCCTCGGCGCTCATGGCGGTGACCAGAGGGCCGATGCCGCGGCCGCCCAGATAAAAGCCTTCGGCGCTTTTTTTGCTCCGGCGGCCGATCAGCACGCCGGTGCAGATGACAAAACAGAGGTAGAGGATAATGGTCGCGGTGATAAACATCTGTGCGCTTGTCATGCAGAACTCTCCTTTTGTTTCACTTACCTGCCCTTCCGCACACACTTCGGAACGGCAATGGGGACATTATAGCATAAAAAAAGCCGGAGTAAAATGCAGAATGGTGTATAGAATAAATTCTATACACCGTTCTTGTATATTCCGACAAAATCCTTGAAAATCAAGGAAAATATAAAATACGCTTTTAAGGAATGTTGGTAGACGATGTGCGCCGAAAGCCGCCAAAGAACAGGGGCAGCATGGTCTGGCTGTACTGGGGCAGGGAGTAGCCGCCGCCGGACAGGCACCAGTCATAGATGAGCGCCCGCTCACAAAGGGCGTATACCCGCACCAGCTCGCTCACCGTCACGTCGCTGCGCAGTTCTTCCCGCTGCTGGCCCTGGGCCATGATCTGCCGCAGCAATTTATAATAGGTGCGGTTGTGGTCCAGCAGGTGCTTTTCGCCCCGGGTCACCAGCTGGGAGGAGTAGAGCCGGGCCAGCAGATCCAGGGAGATGGAGTTTTCGATCATGATGAATAGCTCCCGGTTTAAGTACATCAGCTGGTCAAAGCGGTCCTGCTGGGGGTCCAGGGTGGGGGAGAGCTCCTCATACTTCCGGTCAAAGAGGTAGGACAGGGAGGAGAGCAGGGCGTCCTTGCCCTCAAAGTAGTGGTAGAAGGAGCCGCGGGAGGTGCCCGACTCCTGGATGATCTCCTCCACCGTGGTGTCGTCGTAGCCCTGACGGTAGAAGAGGCTCCAGGCCGCCTCGATGATGCGGCCCTTGGTATCCCGGTTGTTTTTCTTGGCCATGGGGAGCGCTCCCTTCCAATATGGAGTAAAATAGAGTGAAAATGTGGGGTGCAACCGTTGGTTGCGGCCCATTCCAAGGGGACTTGGTTGTCCAAAACAGGTCCTTCCTTTATAATAGGGGCAAAGAAAGGAGGGGAGGACCTTTGACTCTGGGAGAAAAAATCTGCACGCTGCGTACCGGGAAAGGGCTGTCCCAGGAGGATCTGGCGGCAAAGCTGGAGGTATCCCGGCAGAGCGTGAGCAAGTGGGAGACGGGCCAGTCGGTGCCCGACCTGGAGAAAATTATCAAATTGGCCGACCTGTTTGGGGTGAACGTGGATGAGATGGTGCGGGAGGGGGAACGCCCCCAGCCGCCCAAACCGGAGACCAAAGTGGTCTATGTGAAGGAGAAGCGGGAGTGGACGGCGGCCCAAAAGGTAGGGATCTGTCTGCTGGCGGTGGGAGGAGCCCTCACCCTGCTTGGGCTGGCTTACGGCGGGGTGCTGTCTCTGGCGGGAATAGCGCTGGTGGTACTGGGCCTGCCCTTGCTGCTGGCAAAGAAACACCCCTGGATGGCGTTGGGGTGGACATGTGTTGCGCTGAGCCTGTTGGTGCTCAACCCCCATACCTCCGTTACCCCCTGGGGACTGATCGGCGGAGTGCGGATGTTCCTTGCCTGCTACCCGGAACACTGGTACTATGCCACCCAGCTGGGTGTATCCATCTCGGTGGTCCGGGGTCTGCTGACTCTGGTGCTGATGGTTTTGACCTGGCGGGCCTGGAGAAAGAAAAAACAAGAAAAAGAGCTGCCTTGAGCGGTTCTTTTTCATTATCCCCAATTTTTCTGCCTCCGTCAACCGGATTCTGCCCGGCCCGACGGTTTACATCTCTTTACCCTTGTGATAGAATGATTTCCATCTTTGAAAGGGGGCGGGACTGTGGCCTACCACTTTTTCCCCATGATTGCCCGTATGCGGTACATTAACCGCTGGGGACTCATGCGCAACACCGATCCGGAAAATATTCAGGAGCATTCCCACATGGTGGCCGTCCTGGCTCACGCCCTGGCAGTTATCCACAATGAAAAGTTCGGCGGCCAGGTGGACCCGGGTACGGTGGCGGTGGCTGCCCTCTACCACGACGCCAGCGAGATCCTCACCGGCGACATGCCCACCCCCATCAAGTATGACAACCCGGATATCCAGTCGGCCTATAAGGCGGTGGAGGCGGTGGCGGAGCAGAAGCTGCTGAGCATGCTGCCTCCCGACCTGAGGGGAGCCTACGACGAGGTGCTTACCATCCCTGACCCGGAGGTGCGCGCCCTGGTCAAGGCGGCGGATAAGCTCTCTGCCTATCTCAAGTGTGTGGAGGAGCTGAAGGCGGGCAACAACGAGTTTAAGAAGGCAAAGGAACAGACCTTGGCCGCTCTGGAGGAAAATACCCTGCCAGCCCTGCAATACTTTATGGAGGAGTTTCTCCCCGGCTTTGAACTCACCCTGGATGAGCTGCAAGACAGCGTAAATCGTTGATCCATAATATTTATATATAAGGAAAGGATTCAAGACTATGAAAGCCATTGTTACTGTCATCGGCAAGGACCAGGTGGGCATCACTGCCGCCGTGTGTTCTCTGCTGGCCCAGCACAACATTAACATCCTGGACATCAGCCAGACCATTCTGCAGGACTACTTCACCATGGTTATGCTGGTGGATACTTCTGCCTGTCAGTTGTCCATCGGCGAGCTGTCCGACCTGCTGGACCAGGCGGGCAAGGAGCGGGCTCTGTCCATCCGTATTCAGAGAGAAGATATTTTTAATGCTATGCATAGAATTTAAGCGCGGAGGATAGGCACACAGGGGAGACAGACTCCAGAGCGGATGGGCAGAGCCCAGGAACCGCTGTAAGCGGAGCCGGGTCTGCCCGAAGTCGGCGGAGTTGTCGACCCGGCCGTGTGCTCAATCCGCAGCGTGATAGCACGAAGCGCATAGGCGTGCGGAGCAGCGCGGATGGACCGAAGCGAGGGCGAGAAACCAAGCCGCTGGAGGCGACTGTTTCGAGCCTGAGATGGAGGGAAGCCGCGCGTCGCGCAGCCGCCGCAGCGTGATATCAGACATATTCCACCTTTTAGGAGGACAACCATGCTCAATCAAAATGAAATTATGCAGACGATCCAGATGATTGACCAGCAGCATCTGGATGTGCGCACCATCACCATGGGAATTTCCCTGCTCTCCTGCGCCCGCAGCGACCCCAAGGCCGCCTGCGACGCTATTTATGATAAGATCACCCGCTATGCCGAGAATCTGGTGGCCACCGGCGAGGCCATCGAGAAGGAGTTCGGCATTCCCATTGTCAATAAGCGCATCTCCGTCACTCCCATCGCCCTGGTAGCCGCCGCGGCGGATACCGACAACTACGCCCCCTTCGCTGTGGCCCTGGATAAAGCGGCCAAGACCACCGGAGTCAACTTTATCGGCGGCTTCTCTGCTCTGGTGCAGAAGGGCATGACCCAGGCCGACCGCAATCTCATCGCCTCCATCCCCGAGGCCCTGTCCACCACCGATCTGGTGTGCTCCAGCGTCAATGTGGGCTCCACCAAGGCGGGCATCGACATGGACGCTGTGGCCCTCATGGGCCGCACCATCAAGGATCTGGCCCAGCGTACCGCCGACCAGGGCGGCTTCGGCTGCGCCAAGCTGGTGGTGTTCTGCAACGCCGTGGAGGACAACCCCTTCATGGCCGGTGCTTTCCACGGCGTGGGCGAGCCCGAGCGGGTCATCAACGTGGGTGTCTCCGGCCCCGGCGTGGTGTACCACGCCCTCCAGAGCGTGAAGGGACAGCCCTTCGACGTGGTGGCTGAGACCATTAAGAAGACCGCCTTCCGCATTACCCGCATGGGTCAGCTGGTGGCCCAGGAGGCCTCCCGCCGCCTGGATACCCCCTTCGGCATTGTGGACCTGTCCTTGGCTCCCACCCCCGCTATCGGCGACAGTGTGGCCCGCATCCTGGAGGAGATGGGCCTGGAGGTCTGCGGCACCCACGGTACCACCGCGGCTCTGGCCCTCTTGAACGACGCGGTGAAGAAGGGCGGCGTCATGGCCTCCTCCCACGTGGGCGGCCTGAGCGGCGCCTTTATCCCGGTCAGCGAGGACGAGGGCATGATTGCCGCCGCCTCTTCCGGCGCTCTGACTCTGGACAAGCTGGAGGCCATGACCTGCGTGTGCTCCGTGGGTCTGGACATGATCGCTGTCCCCGGCGACACCCCCGCCGAGACCATCTCCGCCATCATTGCCGACGAGGCGGCCATCGGTATGGTCAACTCCAAGACCACTGCCGTGCGCCTCATCCCTGCCCCCGGCAAGAAGGTGGGCGACATGGTGGAGTTTGGCGGTCTGCTGGGCTCCGCCCCCGTGCAGCCCGTCCATCCCTTCTCCGCCAAGGCCTTTGTGGACCGCGGCGGCCGCATCCCTGCTCCCATGCAGAGCCTTAAGAATTAATCAGCTTTCTTGAAAGAAAGCTGGGCAAAGAACTTTCTGCGAAACTGCGTTTTGCTTCGTTGGTTCTGCTCAGCACGCCTGGGAAAAGCAGATACAAAAGACAAACAGCCGCCTGGGAGCGCACAGTGCTCCCAGGCGGCATTCTCTTTTCTTACCAGAATTTTTTCTTCTTCATGATCCACAGGCTGATGAGCACCACCAGTACGCTCACGATGATGACTGCCGGATAACCGTATTTCCACCCCAGCTCCGGCATGCCCACAAAGTTCATGCCGTACCACCCGGCCACCAGGGACAACGGCAGGAAGATGGTGGTCACAATGGTGAGGATCTTCATGATCCGGTTTTGCCGGATGTCGATTTCCGCCTGAAACAGTTCACGGACCTGGAGGCAATACTCCCGCAGCAGCTGGGCCTCTTCCCGCAGTCGTCCGGTGCGCTGCTCCAGCAGACGCAGCAGCCGGGCCTCACCCAAGGGGAACAACCCGTCTGGATCCTCTTCCAGGGCGCGGAACATGTTGTTGAGCTGCCCGTAGTACCGCATCCAGCCCAGTACCTCTTTGCGCAGGTCGTTCATGGGGTGGTTGAAGTGCTCCAGGCTGCCTTCCATTACCTCTTCCTCCAGCTCCACCAGCCGGTCCTCCAGGCTCTCCAGGTGGCGGGAGTCCTTAGCCATTAAAAGCGTGAAAAATTCGTAAAAAAAGCGTCCGGCACTGCCCTGTACGTTCCGCTTTTCCCGCACCAGCCGCTGTACCAGGGTGTGGGCCGCCCCACTGTCATCGCACAGTACCACCTGGGTTCCCGTGAGCAAATAGCCGAAGGCGATGGGATTTCCGGTGCGGGTGTGCCGGGGCGTAGTTACCGTTCCGCACAGACAGCCCCGCCGCCACTCACCCTTGCAGCCTCGGGCGTCCCGGGCCAGCGGGGTGTGATGCAGAGTACCTTCCAGCCCCGGCAGAGAGGTACATTTGTCCAGCTCTTCTGAGGTGAGCAGTACCAGAGTACCTTCACCGGTTTCGGGCATCTGTTCCAGTGCAGCCAGCGTCTGACCAATACGATAGATCTTCATAGCAGCCTCCTGCCAATGGGTTTTCTTCATTGTAATCCCAGGGAAGAAATCCCGCAAGTGGGACTTGTCTGGCCGGGTTTTTCTGTGCTATGATGAGACAAAATGTGGATAAAGGAGTGTGTTCCATGTATATTGATCCTGTCTGCCACACTGGCCGTCCCTCCGACCAGCGCATTCCCCAGGAGGAGGCCGTCTACGATAAACTGGAGGAACTGGGGATTGAATTTGCCCGGGTAGATCACGACCACGCCGACACCATGGAGGACTGCTTGAAAATCGAGTCCATCCTGGGAGCCAAGATCTGCAAGAATCTGTTCCTCTGCAACCGGCAGCAGACGGAGTTTTACCTGCTGATGATGCCGGGAGACAAACCGTTTAAGACCAAGTTTCTCTCCGCCCAGCTGGGTTGTTCCCGCCTCTCCTTTGCCGATGAGAACCACATGCGGGACTACCTGTCTACCATTCCCGGCTCTGTCTCCGCCCTGGAGCTGCTGTTTGACAAGGAGAACAAGGTGCGCCTGGTGATTGACCGGGATCTCATGAACGACGAGTACATCTCCGGCCATCCCGGTATCTCCACCTCCACCATCCGCCTGAAGAAGGAGGACCTGCTTAAGTATGTCCAGGCGGTGGGCCATGAGCCTACCTACATCGACCTGCCCGATCCCCGCACTATGGAGGAGTAAGAAAATTGGCACTCTAAGATGGAAAGTGTAAAAAAATTATGAACTCCCTTGCAATTTGATCAGGACTGCGCTATCATATCGTTAGCACTCATAGAAAATGAGTGCTAACGATTTTTTTGTTTACAACTACTTTTATATATGGAGGCGTCAATTATCATGGCAAAGAAACAGTTTAAGGCAGAATCCAAGCGCCTGCTGGACCTGATGGTCAACTCCATCTACACCCACAAGGAGATCTTCCTGCGGGAGCTCATTTCCAACGCCAGCGATGCGGAAGATAAGCTGGCCTACAAGGCTCTCACCGATGACCAGGTGCCTGTGGACCGCAGCGAGCTGAAAATCACCATTGTCCCCGACAAGGAGATGCGCACCCTCACCGTCTCTGATAACGGCGTGGGCATGAGCAAGGAGGACCTGGAGAGCAACCTGGGTACCATCGCCAAGAGCGGCTCCTTCCAGTTTAAGCAGGACCTGGCCAAGGAGGACAAGCCCGAGGACATCGACGTCATCGGCCAGTTCGGCGTGGGCTTCTATTCCGCCTTTATGGTGGCCGACCACGTCACCGTCATCTCCAAGGCCTACGGCAGTGACCAGGCTTATATGTGGCAGTCTGACGGGGCCGACGGTTATACCGTCACCGAGTGTGAGAAGGACACCGTAGGTACCGACGTCATCATGCACATCAAGGCCAATGTGGAAGATGAGAACTACGATCAGTATCTTGAAACCTATAAATTACAGGAACTGATCAAAAAGTACTCCGATTACATCCGCTACCCCATCGTCATGGAGGTGGAGGACTACCGCCAGAAGGAGAAGCCCGCCGACGCCGGCGAGGACTATAAGCCCGAGTGGGAGACCGTGAAGGAGTGGAAGACCATCAACTCCATGGTGCCCCTGTGGCAGCGTCCCAAGGCTCAGGTCAAGCCCGAGGAGTACAACAACTTCTACAAAGAGAAGTTCATGGACTGGCAGGACCCCCTGGCCGTTATCCACACCAGCGCCGAGGGCGCGGTGACCTACAAGGCCCTGCTCTATATCCCCGAGAAGGCCCCCTATGACTTCTATACCCGGGAGTACCAGAAGGGTCTGCAGCTCTACTCCTCCGGCGTGCTCATCATGGACAAGTGCGCCGACCTGCTGCCCGACTACTTCCGCTTTGTCAAGGGCGTGGTGGACTCCGCTGACTTCTCCCTGAACATCAGCCGTGAGGTCCTCCAGCACACCCGTCAGCTCTCCGTCATTGCCAAGGCCCTGGAGAAGAAGATCAAGGCCGAGCTGCTGAAGATGCAGAAGGAGGAGCCCGAGAAGTACGAGAAGTTCTGGGCCGCCTTCGGCAACCAGATCAAGTACGGCGTGGTGGCCGAGTACGGCGCCCACAAGGAGATGCTCCAGGATCTGCTGCTGTTCTGGTCCTCCAAGGAGGGCAAGAACACCACCCTGGCCGCCTACAAGGACCGGATGAGCGAGGATCAGCCCTATTACTACTACGCCTGCGGCGAGAGCGTGGACAAGATCGCCAAGCTGCCCCAGGTGGAGCGCATCCTGGACAAGGGCTATGAGATATTCTACTGCACCGAGGACGTGGACGACTTTGTCATGCAGGCTCTGGGCGAGATTGACGGCAAGAAGTTCAAGTCCGCCACCGCCGAGGACGCCCTGCCCCAGACCGAGGAGGAGAAGAAGGAGTCCGAGGAGAAGGCCGAGGCCGGTAAGCCTGTGCTGGAGGCCGTGAAGGAAGTGCTGGGTGACAAGGTCAAGGAGGTACGTATCTCTAAGATCCTCAAGACCGGCGCGGTGTGCCTGTCCGCCGACGGCCCCGTCTCTTTGGAGATGGAGCGCTACATGCGCAAGCTGGAGGGCGGCGAGCACATGAAGGCCGAGCGGGTGCTGGAGCTCAACGCCGACTCCGCCCCCTATGCTGCCCTGAAGAAGGCGGTGGACGAGGGCGACAAGGAGACGGTGGAGAAGTACTCCAAGCTGCTCTACGGTCAGGCTCTGCTGCTGGCCGAGCTGCCCCTGGAAGACCCTGCGGAATACGCCCAGCTGGTTTGTAGCCTGATGGTGTAAGAAACGGACGAAAACGCGGTGTGCTGGTATGCACACCGCGTTTTCTGATAGAAAATCGGCAGAAATCCTGGAAAATCCGTTGGATATGCTGTTTGCAATCCTGGGAAAACTATGATATAGTACATTACTAACCAGCGCAAAAAATTTATTAAGAAAGTGGAGTTGATGTGTCCAACATGGACAGTACCAGTATAGGCATGATTGCCGCCCTGATTTTTCTTGTGATGATGTCCGCCTATTTTTCCGCCACCGAGACGGCCTTTACCTCTCTCAACCGCATCCGCCTGAAAAACCGGGCGGACAACGGGGACCGGAGAGCCCAGCGTACCCTGGATCTGGCGGAGGACTATGACAAGCTTCTGTCTACCATCCTGATCGGCAACAACATCGTCAACAACGTGGCCACCACCATCGGCGCGGTGCTTTTTATCAAGCTCATCGACGATGTGCGGGGTCCCACGGTGTCCGCTACGGTGCTCACCATTGTGATCCTGATTTTCGGCGAGGTTTCCCCCAAGAGCCTGGCCAAGGAACACCCGGAGGCCTTTGCCATGTTTTCGGCCCCTCTCCTGCGGGTGCTCGTACTGATCCTCACTCCGCTTAACTTCCTGTTTGCCCAGTGGAAGCGCCTGCTGTCCCTGGTGTTCCGCAACAGCGGAGAGGACGGTATTACCGAAGAGGAACTGGTGGGCATGGTGGACCAGGCGGAGAACGAGGGCGGTCTGGACCAGCACGAGAGCGATCTGATCCGCAATGCCATCGAGTTTAACGACCTGGAGGTGTCCGAGATCCTCACTCCCCGGGTGGACTTGGTGGCGGTGGAGGACGACGCCACCATGGAGGAGGCGGCCTCCCTGTTTGTGGAGAGCGGCTACTCCCGTCTGCCTATTTATCACGACAGCATTGACAATATTATCGGCGTCATCCATGAGAAGGACTTTTACGCCGCCCGCTATCGCGGCGAGACAGACCTGACCAATCTGAAAGCGCCTGTCCTGTACACCACCGGAAACACCAAGATCTCCGAGCTGCTGCGCATCCTCCAGAAGAACAAGGCCCACATGGCCGTAGTGGTGGATGAGTACGGCGGCACCGAGGGTATCGCTACCCTGGAGGACATCGTAGAGGAGCTGGTGGGTGAGATCTGGGATGAGCATGACGAGGTCATCGAGACCTTCCAGAAGCAGCCCGACGGCAGCTATCTCATCGCCTGCTCCGCCGATCTGGACGATATGTACGATCTGTTCCAAGTGAAGGGCAGCTGCGACGCGGCCACCGTGTCCGGCTGGGTTATGGAGCAGGTAGGCCGGGTGCCCGAGGTGGGCGACCACTTCCAGGCTGAGGGTCTGGACGTCACCGTTACTCAGGTGGAGCACCGCCGGGTGCTGGAGATTCAGGTCCGGGTCCTGGAGGAGCCGGAGGAAAAAGAGAGCAAGTCCAGAGACAAACGGGAAAAAGAGAATAAATCCAAAGAGTCCCGAGAGAAATAAAAAATGTGCAGAGAGGTTTCCTCTCTGCACATTTTTTTATCCGTTAGGAAGCGGTCAGTCTATGGGAATATCCACCCCGCAGACGGTCACATAGTCCACCTGGTCCGGGTCGATGACCCGGTCAGGCATACCATAGATTGGTGTTGCCTCATATTCCATCCTCCGCTCCACATAGCACTCCCCTGCATAGACATGGCCCTCTGTGTCAAAGCCATCCTGACATTCGGATAGCACCGCACTTCGTGGTATAACGACAGTTCCATCCTTCATGTGGAATTCCACCGTTAGGTTGCTCCAACAATCAATCGTTCCATAGGCCAGCCGGTAACCATCACGTTCAAGTCCCCCTACATTGGAATCTCCAGCCGTGACGGTAAAGTCCCCTTCATCCGAGGTAACCGTAGTCCCTTGCTTTTGAGATTGAACATTCTCTTCTTTTACCCAGTAGTGGTGATGGAAATAACAGGAGCCTCCATCCACCCGAGCAAAGGCCCGGAAAGGGGAAAACTCCAGTTTGGTTAGGGTAGCGGTGCCATCCAGATAGGGAACCTCCACATTGGGGGTCAGGCGGATGGTCTGATCTGGATAGTCCAGCTTCACATCCTCAAATACCACATCGCCTTCCCAAAGGGGGAGTTTGACCCATACCTCCGATTCTTGGTTCCAACCGTCCCAACTAAGAGGTTCCAGAACAATATCCGCCACTTTACCTGCCACTGAATTTTGGGTGGGCCATCCGGAGCAGTAGGTGAGGGTTCTCGTCGCCTGGTCCCAGGTGATGTTAGATATTCCGCTGCCGCCATTCTGTTGGACGCCGTTTACCATCAGGTCCCAGTTCGCCTGCAAGTCCAGGTAGTCCTCTGGGGGCTCATAGACAAAGCTATCCGGAGCCTTCATATCCATCCAGATATAGAGCATGGTGTCATCCCCAGCGCACCGGCTCAGGGTAATTTCCCAGCCGTCCACTGTCTTCGTCTCTCCAATCTCATAGGTCAGCTTTTCCAGCAGCTCCTGCTCCTTGGAGGACTGGAAGGAGAACAGCCCGCCCCAAGTGGGGTTCAGGACGGCCGCCAGAGCGCCTACCGTCAGGATCGCGGCAGCGGCAAGACCCACTACCATGCCCCGGCTTACATTTCGCACCTTTTTCTTGGTGTTGTCCGTCATAGTCTCCTCCTGCTCCGCCGCCTGCTGTAAACGCTGGGCCAGCGCGGCCTTTTCATCCTGTGTAAATTCAATATGGGAAAAATCCTGGGTAAATTTGCTCATAAGACCAACTGCAGCTCCTTTCTCAGCAAATTCCGGCTTCGGCTAAGCCGTTTTCGGGCAGTGGCTGGGGTGCAGCCGCATAGTTTGGCGATTTCATCCAAGCTGTATCCCTCATAGTAGAAGAGATATACCACTGCGCCGTAGTGTTCCGGCAGCGCTCGGATAAGCTCCATCAGGTCTTCGCTGTGTTCCTCCGGAGCTGCTACCCGCTCGGCCTGGTCCATGGGTACCACCCGCCGCCGTCCCGCGCATTTTAAACAATTTTTGCAGGCGTTGATGGCCATGCGCAGGATGAAGGCCCGTTCATGCTCTGCGTTTTCAAACTGCTGTTTTCGTTCCAGCAGCTTGAGAAAGACGTCCTGGCAGATGTCTTGGGCGTCCTCCCAGCTTAGGGAATAGGATAGACACAGTCGAAGAATTGGGTCGGCATAGACCGTTACAAAGCGCTCCGCCTGTTGGGGAGCGTTCCATTCAATCATGTTCCTCTGCCTCCTTTCACCCTTAATACAACTCAAATAGCAAAAATGTGACTGGAATGGCCGCTTTTTGAGAAAGAAAAAATGTGCAGAGAGGGTTCCTCTCTGCACATTTTTTTATGGTCCGTCCGGGGTGAAGAGCACCCACTGACCGTCAATCTCCACCGCGATACCCTCGTCGGTGCGGGCGTAGAGGGTTCCATCCCGGTTGAAATTGGCTTCGCCGTCCTCGTCGGGCAGGCCGTCGGTGTAGGTGGTGGTGCCCAGGATGGCGCTCTCATCCACTTCGCCGGAGATGGCCTGGCCGGTGGACCAGTAGAGCTGCCCGTCAACCCAAATGGCCGGGCAAACATCGCCGCCGGAGCCTTGGGAATTGTCAGTGATGCCGGAGTTGGAATTTTGCTGGGACTCACCGCCTGCGGCGCTGCCGCTGCCGCTATTTGCACTGCCCATGCCCAGGTTATTCATCCCCCAGTACAGTCCAAACACCACCGCCAGGCAGGCGGCCAGTCCAGCCAGGGGACGGCGCAGGGAGGGACGTTTTGCCGGGCGGTATTCCTCTGCCTCAGCGATCAGGTCCTCATCGATGTGCCCCACAGCCTGGAGCAGAAATTCCTCGTTCATATTGCGATCCCCTCCTGTTCCAGCGCGGCTTTCAGCCGCTGGCGGGTGCGGAACAGCCGGGATTTGACCTGGCTCTCCCGCAGGTGGAAACTCTGGGCCAGAGCGGCAATGGACTCCAGGTGCCAGTAGCGGCGGATGAACAGAGCCCGGTCCAGCTCCGGTTGGCTGCGGAGAAACTGGGAGATGACCCGGCCCGTCTCCTTCTCGTCCAGCGCCTGCTCCGGCCCGCCGGGAGCGGGAAGACAGTCCCCCAGCTCGTGAAGGGCAAGCTCCACCTGACTGCCGCCCCGCTTGGCTGCCCGGTTGCGCCGCCAGCGGTCTAAGGACAGGTTGCGGGTCAGTTTCCCGAAAAAGGCGGAGAGAATACTGGGGCGCTGGGGAGGCATGGCGTTCCAGGCGTGGAGCCACGTGTCGTTGACACACTCCTCCGCGTCCTCCTCCACCGCCAGGATGCGCCGGGCGATGGAGCGGCAGTAGGAGCCATATTTCCGGTCGCTTTCCCAGATGGCCTGCTCCCGCCGTTCCCAATATAACTGGATGATCTGCTGGTCTTCCATGGCGGTCTCCTTTCTTCCAATGGGTTCTCTATCCATATAGACGCAAGGGGAAGGGGATGGTTGCAAAATTCAGAAGGGCAGGGCGATAATGGCGGGGATAAACAGGGGAACCGACAAAGAGAGGATGACCCCCGAGGTAAAGGAATAGATGGCCATGCGCTGGTCGGTGGCGCTGACCACCACGGGCAGCACCGTATCCATGGCGGCGGCGCCGGGAAGGGCTACGGTTTCGATATATCCAAATCGCTGAGCTACTATGGGAGCAAGGACAATGGCGAACAGCTCATGCAGAACGTTGGAGAGAAAGGCGGTGGCCGATACGGTGAGGGAGTAGGGGGCCAGCAGGGTGGGGGCCAGGGAGTACCACCCAAAGCCGGCCGCGGCAGCCACACAGTCCTTGGGACCAAGGGGGAGCAGCAGCCCTGCCAAGGCGGTCACCGTAAAGGTGCCGACCATGACGGCCAGCGGGACCAGAACCACCCGCAGACCAGCCTGCCGCACGCTGGACAGCATGCCCTCCTGACGTCCCAGGTCCAGTCCTACCAGGAACAGCAGCAGGTACAGACCGAGCTGGATGATCTGACCGCAGTGGACGGCCAGGGCATCGGGCAGGACAAAGTGGCCCAGGACCATGCCAAGCGCCACAGTGAAGACAATGAGCAGGGTGAGGGTGTGGTCCACCTTGACCTTTTCTCCATGTTTCTCCTGGGTCTGAGCGGAACCGGCCGGCTGCCCGTGTTTGTCCAGCTTCAAAATATACTTGCGCAGAATATGTACGGCCAGCAGGCTGCCCGCCATGGCGGCGGCGGTGATGAGGAAGGCGTTAAGGCCAATGACGCCCAGAGAGGCCACGATCTCCTCGTTCGCGCCCAGCTCCGCACCTAAGGTGAAGATGAGCAGAAGCAGGGCGGCGGTCTGAAAGCGGCCCAGCCAGGGGAGCGTCCGGGAACGAAGTACAGGGCGGGAACCCAGAAAGGCGCCCGCGGCCACCAGAGCCAAATAGGTAGCCAAGCTGACCAGGGTGCCGGTGATTTGCTGCATGAAGGGAAAACCTCCTTAATGTGAAAAATGGCCGGAGGGCGGGAACCGTCCTCCGGCCATGTGAAAAGCGATTTAGTTCAGCTCCAGGGACTTGGAGTCCACCACAGCCTTGAGCTTGGCGATAAAGTCGGCCATAGGCATGGCGCCCAGATCCTCGCCGGTGCGCAGACGCACGGACACGGTGTTGTTCTCCATGTCCCGGTCGCCCACCACGATCATGTAGGGGATCTTCTCCATGGTGGCCTCGCGGATCTTCTTGCCGATCTTCTCGTTGCGGTAGTCCACATCCACCCGGTAGCCCAGGTCGGAGAGCTGGCGGGCCAGGTCGGCGCAGTAGTCGCAGGCGCGGTCGGTGACGGGCAGGAAGCGTACCTGCTCGGGAGCCATCCACACGGGCAGAGCGCCGGCGAACTCCTCGATGAGGTAGGCCAGGGTGCGCTCGTAGCAGCCCATGGAGGTGCGGTGGATGATATAGGGCAGCTTCTTTTCGCCGTTCTCGTCGATATAGTACATGCCGAACTTCTCAGCCAGGAGCATGTCGATCTGGATGGTGACCAGGGTGTCCTCCTTGCCGTAGACGTTCTTGTACTGGATGTCCAGCTTGGGACCGTAGAAGGCGGCCTCGTCGATGCCCACGGTGTAGTCAACGTCCAGGTCCTTCAGAATCTGAGCCATGACCCGCTGGGCCTCCTCCCACTGCTCGGCAGTACCCTCATACTTGTTGTTGGGGTTGGCGGGATCCCACTGGGAGAAACGGAAGGTGCACTTGTCCAGCAGGCCCAGGGTGCCCAGGCAGTACTTGGCCAGATCCAGGCAGCCCTTGAACTCCTCCTCCAGCTGGTCGGGGCGGAGGATCAGGTGGCCCTCAGAGATGGTGAACTGGCGCACACGGATCAGGCCGTGCATCTCGCCGGAGTCCTCATTGCGGAACAGGGTAGAGGTCTCGCCCAGACGCATGGGCAGCTCACGGTAGGAGCGCTGGCGGTTGAGATAGACCTGATACTGGAAGGGGCAGGTCATGGGACGCAGGGCAAAGCACTCCTTGGTCTCATCGTGGGGATCGCCCAGGATGAACATGCCGTCCAGATAGTGATCCCAGTGGCCGGAGATTTTGTACAGGTCCCGCTTGGCCATCAGGGGGGTCTTGGTCAGCAGGTAGCCCCGCTTCTGCTCGGTGTCCTCGATCCACCGCTGCAACAGCTGGACCACACGGGCGCCCTTGGGCAGCAGCACGGGCAAGCCCTGACCGATCACGTCCACGGTGGTGAAGTACTCCAGCTCACGGCCCAGCTTGTTGTGGTCACGCTTGAGAGCCTCGGCCTGCTTGGCCAGGTACTCGTCCAGTTCGTCCTTCTTGGGGAAGGCCACGCCGTAGATGCGCTGGAGCATCTTGCGGTTGGAATCGCCGCGCCAGTAGGCGCCGGTGGCGCTGGTGAGCTTGATGGCGTTGCCCTTGATGCGGCCGGTGGAGTCCAGGTGGGGACCGGCGCACAGGTCGGTGAAGTCGCCCTGCTTGTAGAAGGAGATGTGGGCGTCCTCAGGCAGGTCCTGGATGAGCTCCACCTTGTAGGGCTCCTCCTTCTCCTCCATGAACTTGATGGCCTCCTCACGGGGCAGCTCAAAGCGCTCCAGCTTCAGCTTCTCCTTGCAGATCTTGCGCATCTCAGCCTCCAGGGCGGCCAGATCCTCGGGGGTGAAGGGGCGGGGGGTGTCAAAGTCATAGTAGAACCCGTTCTCAATGCTGGGGCCGATGGCCAGCTTCACCTCGGGGTGCAGCCGCTTCATGGCCTGAGCCAGCACATGGGAGCAGGTGTGCCAATAGGTCTTGCGGTACTCGGGATTTTCAAAGGTAAATTCGTTCTTGACTTCTTCAGACATGGTGTGTTCCTCCTTACAAATTTGATTGGTTTTCGGGGGCGGAGGACATAAAAAACGCCTCACCCCTGCGTTGTGTCAGGGGTGAAGCGAAAAAAACTCCACGGTTCCACCCTGCTTGTTAGAAGCGCGGAGTCCCTGGGAGCAGGACAACAGCGACACACGCAGACCGAAAAACAGGACGGGCGCAGCCCGGCGGCATGTTCGGCGAAGTGTGGAGCAGTTGGCTGTTGCGGAAGGGACGCAGCGTGACATCTAACCGCTTGTGACCTCTGTAACGGGAGGACCCGTCCCGGTTGTTTCCCGGGCGGCTCAGGAGTGGTTGCGGCCGCCGGCCTGCGCAGAACACTTTCAGCAAGCTGTGTTCCTCTCTGGGCGGGGCAAGGGCGGCTTGGTCTCCGTCTGTGCCAATTTTACGCAGAAAATATATCACCAATATCAGGTGCTGTCAAGAGGAAAGTAACTTGTATAGGAGGAAAACAGAGGGTATAATGGACAAAAACGCCACAGGAGGTTTTTCTATGGATGAACAAAGCCGTGAACTTCAATTTCACATCCAGTGCGCCCCCGGACAGGTGGGCAAATACTGCATCCTCCCCGGCGACCCGGGGCGGTGTGAGGCCATTGCCCGGCACTTTGATGACCCGGTTTATGTCCAGACCAACCGGGAGTACACCACCTACACCGGAACCCTCCTGGGGGAGAAAGTGAGCGTGGTGTCCACCGGAATCGGCGGACCCTCCGCCGCCATTGCCATGGAGGAGCTGTGCAACCTGGGCTGCCACACCTTTGTGCGGGTTGGGACCTGCGGCGGCATCAAGCTGGAGGTCCAGAGCGACGATGTGGTGGTGGCCACCGGTGCGGTGCGCATGGAGGGTACCAGCCGGGAGTATGCCCCTATGGAGTGGCCCGCCGTCCCTGACTTTACCGTGACCCAGGCCCTGGTGAAGGCGGCCCAAAACCTGCAAAAACCCTGGCACGCGGGCGTGGTCCAGTGTAAGGACTCCTTTTATGGACAGCACTCTCCTGCCCGTATGCCGGTCAGCTGCGAGCTGGAGCAGAAGTGGGAGGCCTGGAAGCGCCTTGGGGTGCTGGCCAGCGAGATGGAGTCGGCCGCTCTGTTTGCCGTGGCCGCTACGCGAGGGGTGCGGTGCGGCTCGGTATTCCATGTGATCTGGAACCAGGAGCGGGAGAAAGCCGGGCTGGACCAGAAGGAGTCCCACGATACCTCCGCCGCCATCCAGGTGGGAATCGAGGCCCTGAAGCTGCTGATCCAGGAAGATAAGAAGCTGTGATTTTTTGGAGCCGCAGCCAGCGGCTCCAAAAAATTTTCGAATTACACTTGACTTTGTCAAGTTGTGTGATATACTTGACTAAGTCAAGAAAAGGAGTTGACCGTTTCATGTTCCAGACTCTGGCTTACTACGCCACCGTCTTTCACCGCGGCTTTACCGCCTACACCACCCAGCGCCTGCAAAAGCTGGGGCTCAATTTTGGCTCCCTGTTTCCGGTGATCTATGTGGGCAAGCACCCGGGCTGCACCCAGGCTGAGCTCACCGCCGCCCTTGGGCTGGACTGGGGATACTCCCAGCGCACCGTGACCAAGCTGGTGGAGGAGGGGTTCCTCACCCGGGAGAAGTCGGGCCGGGCCTACCACCTGGACCTGAGCCCCAAGGGGCAAGAGGCCTTCCAGGTGAGCCACCAGGTGTTTTTCGACTGGGACAAGCAGGCCCTGGCCGCCCTGGATGAGAACGAGCGGGAGCAGCTCTTTGTCCTCTTGGCAAAAGCCACCAAGAAAGAAGCGAATTCCACATGTATGAGACCATCAACAGCCCCCTGAATTACGGCGGGCTTACCTTAAAGAACCGTATCCTCTTTGCGCCCACCAGCTTGGGACTACCCCAGGAAGAACTGCTGGAGCGGATGAAGAAGATTGCCGCCGGGGGCTGCGCCATGATCATCATCGGCGATGTTCCGGTACTGCCCCACAGCTTTGGACCATCTCTGTACACCAAGAAGGGGATGGAGTTTTACAAGAGTCTGGCAGATGCCGTCCACCCCTATGGGTGTAAGCTGTGTGCCCAGCTCCACCAGTCCGACTCCAACCTGAAGGGGATGATCAAATACATTCCCGGTGTGCTCACCAAGCGCATCTCCATGGAGGAGCTGCGGCCTCTGCTGAACCAGCAGGTGGGGCCTTACATTACCGGCCTGCCGGAGAAAAAAGTGGAGGAGATCACAGACGCCTTCGGCAAAGCGGCCGAACTGGCCATCCAGGCGGGATTTGACATGGTCCAGGTCCACGGGGACCGGATGTGCGGCAGCTTCAGTTCCTCCGTCTTTAACCATCGTACCGATCGCTACGGCGGCAGCCCCGAAAACCGGGCCCGCTTTGCGGTGGAGGCGGTGTCCGCCATCCGCCGCCGTCTGCCCGACGTGCCCATTGACTATAAACTGGCCGTGCGTCAGGAGAATCCACACTATGGAAACGCCGGCGTGCTGGAGGAGGAGCTGCCCATCTTCGTCCCTCTGCTGGAGCAGGCGGGGGTTACCAGCTTCCATGTGACTCTGGCCAACCACGGAGAACTCAGCGACACCATCCCCCCGAAGAATCACCCGGAATTTGGAGCAGAGGGCTGTTTTCTGAAATTCTGCGACCAGGTGCGCAAGCTCACCAAGCTGCCCATCTGCGGTGTGGGCGGGCTCACCGATCCCGACTTTGTGGAGGAACAGCTGAAAAGTGGCCGCATCGACTGTGCCGCCATGAGCCGTCAGCTGACTGCCGACCCGGAGTGGCCCAACAAGGTGTGCTCCGGCCGGGCCGGGGAGATCCACCGCTGTGTCCGCTGCAACAAAAAGTGCCTGGGAGGCATGATGGCCCACCAGGGCGTCCACTGCATTTATGAAAGGAAGGAAACGAAATGAGCTATTCCATCGTTTACAGTAGCCGCACCGGCAACACTGCCCTGCTGGCCCAGGCTATCCGGGAAGCACTGCCCCAGGAGGAGTGCAGCTACTTTGGCGCGCCTCACGCCGAGGCCCTCGGCGCTGACACCATCTATGTGGGATTCTGGACGGACAAGGGTACCTGCGACGAGCAGACGGCCCACTTTCTCCAAAGCCTGACCAATCAGAAGGTATTTCTCTTCGGCACGGCCGGGTTTGGTGGTGCGCCCGCCTACTTTGAGCAGATCCTGGGCCGGGTGAAGGAGAATCTGGCCTCCGGTGTGCAGGTGGTTGGGACCTACATGTGCCAGGGCAAGATGCCCCAGGTGGTGCGGGACCGCTACGAGGCCATGGAGGACAGCCCCCGGCGTACCATGATGCTGGAAAATTTTGACCGCGCCCTCAGCCATCCCGACCAGCAGGATTTGGATGGGCTGAAGCAGGCAGTGACGAAATAAATATAAGGAGAAGGAGCCGCCCGATTTTCGGGCGGCTCCTTTGCCGCTTTTTGGGACAAATGGACATAGGGACGGGCCAGGGCGGAATACAGTGGGGCAGGAGGTGTCTGTCTATGCTTTCTCCAGTGATCTATCTGGTGCTCAACGGCCTGTTTTTTACCCTGCGGCTGTCAGGAGGCGGAGGCTCCTTCCCCCGGCCGCTGAAAGCGGAGGAGGAGCGCAAATATTTGGAGCGGTGCGCCCAGGGGGACCTGGAGGCGCGGAATATTCTGGTGGAGCACAATCTGCGGCTGGTGGCTCATATAGTCAAAAAATATTACGCTCAGAGCGGAGACCAGGACGACCTGATCTCTATCGGCACTATTGGCCTTATCAAAGGGATCTCTACCTTTAAAGCGGATAAGAACGTGCGCCTGGCCACCTATGCCTCCCGGTGTATTGAAAATGCTACACTATCGCAGCGGACTTTTTACCTCTCCATGTGGCTGATCGCACCGACTTAAGGGATAAATGGCGTGTGTTTTGCCAACCTACGGAACGCATGATAGTCATGACACGCTATGCTCTCAATGTGGTCAGTTACGCGCCCTTGTATATTCATAGTTTCCGGCTTGTCCAGCCCCACACGCTGGTGGAGGCGGAGAAGTTCAATCTTATCTACACAGATCCAACTCAAATCGACAATATAGCGGACAAGCTGCGGTGGTACCGATACCAGCATGGTCTGCTGCAAAGAGATGTGGCAGACTACGCCGGTCTGGACCGCAGCACATATTCCGGCTATGAGAATACCCGGCGGGACTACTACCCCATCGAGAAGATGCAGAAGATTGCGGAGCTGTTCGCTGTGCCGGTCACGGATTTGCTGGACGAGTTTAATTTGTTCCTCTACAATGGTCAGGGACGACAGATTAAAGAAATGCGCCGGCGGCGTCAGATGACCCAGGTGGAATATGCCAGGCGACTGGGTGTCCCCTTTGGTACGCTGCAAGGGTGGGAGCAGGATCGGGTACAGATCTGCAAGCAGACATGGCGCAGACTGAAAATCAGAGGATAACACAAAGGGATGGGGTTATGCCCCATCCCTTTGCTGATGTATTCGTTTGATGGCCTCAATCAACTCCGCTTTCTGCTCCACAGGGCAGGGCATGGCTTTGATTTGTTCCATGACCGTCTGCGCATGGACGGCGGCAACTTTCTTGGAAAGTTCTTCCTGCTTTTCCGGAGTTGTCGGATAATGCATAATAACGCCCAACGCACATACCCTCCTCCTTGGTAAGGCAGTATATGCGTCAATGCTTGTCCTTCATGTTCTTTGTGGACAGTGAAGCCAGGTAAATATTGGTTACATCCGCCCGCTCATGGCCCAGCAGCCGGGACACCGTGAAGTGAGCGTCCAGAGCGCCCATGCCCTTGTCCATCAGTTCCTTATACTTCTCCGCTGCAAAGGTGTGGCGAAGTCCGTGAAAGGTCAGGGGAAGGTCAGATTTTACTTGAATGCTGTTTCGATGCGCCACGATGAACAGCTGCAGGCGGTGGATGGCCTGGTCGGTGGGCATATCGTCCGGTACCAGCAACTTGTGGCCCCGCTGGGTGTGTGTCAGTTGACGCCGCAGGGCAATGGCGATCTGCTCGTTGATGGGGACGGTGCGGATCTTGCCGCCCTTGCCCTTGACGGTGACGGCATTCTCCCGAAGGGCCTGCTTTGCCGCGGCGGTGTCGATGCGGAAACACTCGTGGATGCGGAGCCCAGCGTAACGGGCCAGATAGAGAGCCAGAATGTAATCCCAGCGCTCCGCAGCCAGGGCCCTGCCCAGCATGTGGTTGAACTCCTCTGTGCTCCATGTGCGGTCCACACCGCCGAAGCGCCGGCGCTCCAGCTCGACTCCCAGTTCGCTGTTGGTGGGCAGCGCATACTTGGGGTTGCTCACTTTGTCATGGAAGAAGCGGATGGCTGCCAAATCTGTTTTTATGGTGGAAGCCGACTTCCCATGCTCCTGCAAATACAGCACATAGCCAACAAGGTGCTTGCCACTGATGTTGCTCAGTTTCTGAAGGTGGTACTCGTCAGCCAGGTAGCCGCAGAACCGCTTGCACGCTTCGTAGTAGCGATCCTTGGTGCGGAAACTGCCTTGACGATTATGGCGGGCCAGTTTGTTCAGTTGACTCACCAGGGCCAGATAGAGGCCCTTGTTTTGAATGGATCGTGTCATATCGTAAAATACTCCTTTTCTTTCATAGGTAGTTCAGATGGGCGCAGTTCGCCCATTGGCAGAGCCGTTTGTTTCCGCCGGATCTCCAGGAAAATCTTCCTGGAGCCTGGGGGCAATCGCTTCGGAACCCATTGCAGCAGAGGCGTTTCCAGGAAGCGAGCCATGAACGGCGAATCTCTGTCTCTTTTTCAATTGGAACCAGGTCAGTACGAGCGCAGTATGGGGATAGACCCTGCCATCGGCGGGCATTGCTCCGATGACGACTGCCGACACAACCGCTGAAACTCGGCTGCAAGCTGCGGTAAAGAACCACGGCCTGCGTGTGTCTGTTGATCACTCCGGCTGGGATCAGGGGAATTGCGTCCTCCTTGCTGCCGAACCGGCACTGTGCCGGAACAAAGAGGGGTGAGCCTGCTGCCACAGGCTCCGAGGTGCAGCACCCCAAGTCACTCCGCACACCTCAACGCGGAGAAGGGGGACGGCCATGTTTTAGAATAAGTTCTTCTGGCACCATACCGCAGACTGGCAGGGTCTGGGGTAACTCCCATCGGGAGTGCGGGGCTATGAACGCACAAAAAGAGGGTGCGAAAAGTTCCTTCTGTGCCTGATCTACACAGGCAGCAAACTTTTCGCACCCTCAAACAAGTGCTCGTATTCTTTCTCATGGCCATCCGAAGAAGAAGTCAACATCTTCGGCGCAACACCACATCATCAAAGGAAAAGACAGCCGATGAACATGGTTCCCTTGTTGTCCACTGAAACGGAGACAACAGCCGCAGGGCATTGCCCTGGCGGAAAACGGTTGAAGCGTACAAACCTAACAGCGTGCGCAATGCAAGATGCCCCTCTCGCTCACAGGTGAATCCTGCCCCGGAGTTCCACCGAGTACGCGCAAAGAATCAATATCACTTTCTATATAACACAATATATTGTGTTTGTCAATAAGATTAAGCTAATATATAGACAATTTGGGAGGAGATTTTCTCGTCTTTTTTCGACAGACAGGCCTACGAGGCTGAGGACCGCCATGCCGTGCAAGACGAGCAGTGGAGCGTTTTTACCCGGGAACAGATCGTGGAGAAGGACAATAGTTGGGACCTGGGACTCATCCGGGACGACTCAGTGCTGGACTACAACGACCAGCCAGACCCGGTGGATAGCGGGGAAGAGGCCGTTGACCTGCTGATGAGCGTGGTGAAGGAGCTGCGAGCCCTGGAGGTGCGGGACCGATGGCGAGAAAAAAGAAAACCTAACGTCTTCAGAGCACTTGGAGGAAGCATTAGTACCAGATTGGGAGCAGCCATACAAAGCACCAGCGAATTGATGTTGGGCATACCTTAAACCAATATCTAAACTACGAACAGGTAAAAAAGATGCCAATTATAGTACTGTAGACGGCAAATATCTTTTTTACATGTGCTACAGAGCCAATTTGTTGTCACGGATATTCATTTGACTGTGATGCTATACTGCTCGCAGGAAATATTAATGCAAAAAAACTGGAGTATATAGGTTTGATATGCCAAAGATAAATGGGCGAAGTGAAATTGTCCGTATCCTTGACGATCTCCTCGCCAAAGAGCAGCAAGCTAAGGAATCCACCGAAAGGGTTCTGGAGCAGATCGACCTCATCAAAAAAGCCATCCTCGCCCGTGCCTTCCGCGGCGAACTGGGCACCAATGACCCCAGCGAGGAGAGAGCGGAAGAACTGCTTTTCTCTAAAATTTAACAAGACACTACAATTTTTTGTAGTGTCTTGGCAAAAGCGACATTTCGGTGTATAATGTAGAGCATGAGGTGAACCCCTATGAACAACTTAAAACAGATCCGAGAACTGTATGGGGCCACACAGGAACAGATCGCCCAGGCCATTAATGTGAACCGTGTCACCGTGGCAAACTGGGAAAACGGCACATCTGTTGCCTCCAGCAGTAACCAGGAAAAGCTCTCGATTTACTACGGGATAGGTCCGGAGTATTTCTACGAGAAAGAATTGGACGAAGTTGCCAAGAAAATTGTAACTGATACCAGTGCAAGAGCTCAAGAACTTACGGAGAAGTCTGAAGGAAAACGAGTCAAAGAACAAGACTTCCACAAGATGTTTGAGTCCATTACATTTAAACAGGCCATGGAACAGTACATGTTTTCCATGAAGATGCTTTTGGCAACTGCTGATAGTGGCGAACTGGACAAGCTTAAAGCAGCGGCTCTTATCAACAGGAAAATGGGCACCAGGTTAGACGCAATTATCGCTCTCCGAGAGCAGGAAGAAAAATCCGGGGAGCCATCACTGTTTGATCTTATTGAGAAGGTCGAAAACGGCGAATAATAACAATATATAGTATATTTATATAAAATAAATACAACATATAGTTGACACATTCTCCCTGCCCTGTTATAATAGGCCAAGATTCCAGGCAAAAGAAAACAGCGCTCCGGCTGGTACCCGTTGCGCTGCATCTTGCGTCTACACAGAATACGATGCTCAGAAGCATGATATAGACTGTGTTTCCCTTAGACACATTTACTATATCACGTTTCTGGGCTCGGTTCAATATGGGATATTTCACGAAGTTGACTTGTTCCTTGTGGCCGAGTTTTTCTTTTGGCTGTTTTGAATAGATACTCCTAACAACCAATGATGACCGCATCTATGCGGAGAAAGGAAACGTGGCTTTAATGTACGCAACAAAAATCAAAATGAAACCGGGCTGCTACAGTTCCGGTAGCCTCCTGGAGATCGACTCCGTTTACATCGAAGGCTGTGACAATCCCGGCTTTTTCAAAAAGGCTAACCTGTACGACTTTTTGAAAGAGAACCCTGGCACCATTCAGGTGAAAATTTTCCCCTTTCCTGATGTAGTTCCTGCTCTTAGTAAATATGATGAGAAGTATGTGCGCTCCACCCCCAATGATTACACGCACGATAACCTTCTTGACCTGCCGCGCGAATGAAAGAGGGGCTGAAGATGGCTTCTTTTAAGTTTGATAGCAAAAAATTCATGAGGGAACTGGAGAAAGACATTAAGAAGTCTATTCAACAGGATCTTTCGCGGCATCCTGAAAAGGTCTTAAATGATCATGTTGGCGAATGTGTGGATGCATGTTGTCCCCATTGCGACAATCCCCAAATGGAGGTACTTTCAGGAGGCTTTGTCCGCTGTCCGGCATGCGGATTCACAGACCGAGCTAAGATTGAACTCAACTGGAAATAAAAAAGGTGTGGCTTATGGGTACCAGACATAGGCCACACCTTTTATTTCGCTAACTCCAGGAACGCCTCTCGGTATGTTTCCAGAATCCGGGCGGCGGCCGCATCAATCTTCTCATCATCGGTCAGTTCACGCTTGCCAACTTGAGGCGCCAGGGAAGGGGGAGAACCGCTCTCTAACTGCTGGTCACTGTGCAGCATAGGATCAACTTTGTCCGACATCATGATTACCTCGCTTTCCACCTAAAATTATTTGCTTTTATTTTGCCAGATGATCGTCCAAAGTACAAGGGAATTCTATCACGGTAAAACACAATCAAGGGATGCGCCGCGAAACGCCCGGTTTCACGGCATATCTTTTTTGTTTCTCCCACTCCAAGCAAACATCCACCGCAACTCTTTATTGAGAAAACCTTATCCATTTGACATACTTTTGACAGAAAAACGGAGCGCCTGCTTTGTCGCAAGTGCTCCGTTTGTGGTTCTGGTAATTCACTTTTGTCTTGGCTTTGGCAGTCGGTAAGTTCTTTCTGCCTTATTTCGCTCCTCCAGAGGCTGGACAAAGGCAGAGAAGAACTCCTTTATGACGCGCAGGCTCCCATTAATCCCACCAGAAGTACCAAACAGTGGACTGCCGCAGCACATCGGCCAGAGCACCCACGGTGGCTTCCTCCGGGCCCTGGTCTATCACATCGTGGCAGAAGCCGTACTGCTCCACTGCGGCATCCATGGCCTTCTCCTGGGAAACAGGAGTCGGGAGCAGGAACTCCAGTTCATCGTGGGTCATAACTGCGGGCACCGCGCCATATTGCTCAAACCAGTATTTCGCCACTGCCATCAGCGACTGCGTGCCAGGACATTCATTCCAGTCGCCAAGGGGCAGATAGGCAAAGACCTCCCAAGGATTCTTCACTGGGATTTTAGCCAGAATGAGAGGATAAGTCATTTTGCTATCGGAATTCCAGTAGCTTGAAAAACGACGGTTATCATATCCGCCCTCCATCTCGCCCAGGATCTCCTCATCCCAGTCCATATCGTCATCCTCGGCTTCTTCTTTGCACTGCCCAATCATTTCCTCCAGAACCATCTTTCCATCCTTGAGAAAAGAGGTAAGCATCTTTTTGCGGTATTCCGCTACCTTGTCCGGATCAAAGGCGTAATCGTCCTCGCCATCGCTGCCCGGGTCAGAATTCATAATCAGGCATTCCCACAAGATTTCGTCATCCGCCTTAATCAGAACCGGCACAAAGCCCTCTTTGACACTTTCTCGTTTGGCATAGTTATATGCCGACATGATGGGATCATCGTCCGCCATCGCGGGGAAATAGGTACATTCACAGTTCAGATATTCCATCATGGCCTTCGCAAGATCCGAAGGCTCCAGAGTGGCCTCATCGAAATCTTGTCCCTGCCAGTTGGCAAAGCGCTTTTCAATCACTTTTGCCATAGCCTGATAATACTCCTCATCAAAAGGAATGAACAGATAGGCTTCCTCCTGGAACTTGTCGGAGTAATATTGCTCCGAGCCGAAATATGCCAAGGCATAGTTGTCAATGTCACTGGGGAAGTAAGGACTATCCGCTTCCCCATAGTAGTATCCGGCAAAGGCTGCGCCTTCCTTATTAAACAGCGCACCAAAGAGCTGCCCGTTCAGCTGGTCCCGGATAAAGCCACGCAGATCGGCGCGGCTCAAATCCGCCATAAACGGCTGCACCTGCTCCCAGTACCGCTCCATAAATTCCACGCTCATCAGGTCATGCTCCATGCACCAGCGCAGATAGATCGCCATGTGGTTGTAGGCATTGATCTCCTCCACCGGCAGCCCTTTTTCCTGAATGGATTCCAGGTGCCAATCGGCGTCATCCATATCGCCGGCGAAGTTCTCATCCGCCAGGGCACCTCTGGTAATGGCATTCTGACGGGTGGGATTGACCACAAAACTGATGCATGCCATCTTTTCCAGCAGAGCGTCCGCATCATGCTCCAGTTTATACTTCAATTCGTTCCGATAGAGAGGAATTATCTGATAGAAGTTGACCTCCTCGCCGCTGGGCAAAGTGCAGACCTCGCCTCCGTTCCAGACAACATCCTGCGGGCCCACCAGAAGTGCGCCGCAGAGCATCGTGTTCTCCGCAAACGGCGACTGCTTGTCCATCGTGTGACCAAAGCCCAGCCAGGTATCACCGGAAATCGGCAGGCGGGCCAACACCTTCAAGAGGCCAATGGGCCAGTACCACCGCTCATCCTTCAGGGATTCCTCATCCAGTTTCCAGTCCTTCGGCAGAGCGATGGCCAGCTCCGCCCGCTCCAGCTTGTATTCCGCCAGCTCCTCCGGTACATTCATCCGGTGGGCGCCCATGCCCATCGTCACCAGCGTGTAGTAGTCCCGCGCCTCAGAGGGCGGAACAACGCAGATGTCCACATGAATGTCGGGGGAAACCAGCTCATGGAACACATTCTCAAACTCGCCAAAGGTGTTTTTGATGTGCTGCTCGATTGCGGACATCTCATCTTCTGTATAAACCTCCGGGCCCCTGCTATCCGTCGAGGACCAGATGGCATCTGCCTTTGTACCGTCTGGATTCAGAAAAATCTGAAAATACTGATCGTCTCCCGGCTGTTGATAGACAAGGCCGATGCGGCGGGTCTGGTCCACAAGCACCGCCGTCAGGATGCCCTCTGCTTCCCCTTCGGGAGTGTGGGTCAGCCATTCCCCGCTGTCCAGCCGTTCCTTAAGTTGCCGCAGCCAGTCCGTTCCCATCTTGGAGAGTCCGGCTTCGTTCATGCGGAAGGAGAGCTCCACCAAGTGTTCCTTCACCGGGTATCGGAATTCACAGCAGGGGGCATTTTTCTCATAGCCATACCGCTCCGGGCAGAACAGCTCATAAAATTCGGCAAGTCCCGCTTCGTCCACCCGGATACAGGCCAGGGCGCGCTGTTTATCATCCACATCTTGGCCCTGCCCCTGCTGGAGCAGTTGGTCGGCATCGGGGTTGATCCAATGGTACTCCATCTGTTCCAGGGTTGCTCCGGCTTTAATCTCCTCCTGCAAGGTCAAGAACTCATAATCGCCCGGCTCCAGTTTTAATCCTTGCTTGACGGCATCCAGCGCGCCGGCTTGATCGCCAAAATGCGCCCGCAGCTTGCCCACCTGCAGCCAGATCCAGGGGTAGTCCGGTTCCTCCTGGGCACCCCGCTCCGCATATTCCAGTGCTTCTTCCAACCTGCCGCAGTACATCAGCGCCACAGAATACCGGTAGTACCAGGTAGCGCAGCCTGCGGCGTTCTTCTCCGAATCCTTCATCCACTCTGCAGCCTGGTAATAATGGATATAGTCATCCAGATTGTTGCAGGCGAAGGAATACCAGAGGGCGATCTGCAAATCCTGATGAGCCTGCTTTTCGCTGAATCTTCCTTCTTCTACGCCGCTTTTGATAAAATCCTCCAGCCAGCGGAGCATTTTCCCAAAGTAGCCGGAAACGCCTTCATCAAAGGATTCCAGCGTTTTGATATCCTCTGCCGAGAGCAGGGAGCCAGTTTCCTCATGAATATCAGGCTCTATTTCCTCCTCATCCAGCAGCGGCACACCGCCCACATCCCGCCGGAATGCGTGGAAGTGAGCATAGGGCAGGTCCCTTCCCTCAAAGAATGCCTGCGCCGCTGTTAGTACAGCGGGCAGATCCCAGGCAATGAAATCCAGGTACCCGCAATACAGGCCAGTGGCCCCACCCAGGAAGGTCACAGCTTCCGCTCCTGCCTCCCGCAGGATGGCATCCCGCAGGTCATCCCGGAAGTCCAGAATGGCGTTGCTCCGCTCATCACCAGTAAAGCCTTCTAATGGGTAGCAGAGGAACCCCACCGCAATGCCGTCCTTGTGGTATTCGTCCACCGCATCACTGCGGGCAGTCATGTAGTCGTTGATGATTACCGGGAGACGGCAGGTTCCGGTATAGACATCCAGCCGCCAATCGGCCTCCGGGTCCTCCACCGGTTCCAGTTCATAGGCAAGGTAGCTGTTTTCCAGGTAGTCGCTGCCATCCCGCCAGAGAGAAAGTCCCATACTTTGTAGCAACTCCGGCAGTTCAGAAAGCAGCTTGGCCGGTTCGTCTTTCGGCTGAGCATAAACATCAAACCCAGCAACAAAGGCGATAGCGGAAACTTCTCCGATGGTTTGATCCACCAGCATAGAGAGTGCCCACCAGACCTTGTCTGTGTCCTCTTTCAAGATCGGCGTCAGCTTTTCACAGTAAAGGACCAGACTTACCTGATGATCCTCTGTTTCCTCTGCCCACATCTGCACATCATCAGCCCAAACTTCGATCTCTCCAGCCCGCAGTTCGAACCCCTCACAGGGCTGGCGGCCTACCCAGATATTCCAATGCTCAAGCACCGATTCTGGGGCCTGCTTCTGGAAGTACACCAACGGGAACAGGCGGGAGCGAAGGCCCTCTGGACTGAGGATCAATTCATACTTTTCGCCATTGAAGCCCAGTTCAAAAGAAGCATCATGCAGGGCCGTCTTGAGTACATTCCCGCATTTTTCAACCAGTTCTTCGCCGCGCTGGTGTGTTTCGTCCGTATCTATGATTTGACGCAGTTCTGCCTCAATCTGAGAAAAGGCTGCCCATGCTTCCTGCGTCCTTTCACGGAAGTTCTTTTCAAAGCGGGGCAGGGACAAACGGCGGCGGCAATCGTCTATGTACTCCTGGGTATCTTTGTCGCCGGGGCGGGCCTTCAGGGCCTTTTCAAAGTAACGCAGGGCGGGGCCCTCCTCATCCAGACAGTAATAGGCCAAAGCGATTCGATAATTCCAGCAATGATCTTCGGCAAAATACTCCTCATGGGGAGCCAGAAGTTCCAGCGCCTTTTCAAAAGGCTCCCGTTCTCCTATTTCTGCAACGGCAATATATGCCTTGGCCAATTCACTGTCCAGTTCCGGGGTGCGCTCCCCTGCGGGAATCGCTTCCAGGGCGTCGATTACCTTCTGCGCTTCATCCTGTTCAAACCATTGCTGGCATTGTTCCAATAAATCCATATCCGTACCTCCTTATTTCGGCTCTCTATATGGTTGTTGGTTTACCGTAAATTATCATTCAAATATCCCAGTCTATGAAATCTTCACGGTTCAATACAAAGTGCTGATACAG
>OKRX01000087.1_pt1 | contig 60840 bp, 51 predicted proteins | sample 1601241 | NCBI WGS metagenome assembly OKRX01 (sample SAMEA3541500, study PRJEB24748) | human gut metagenome | biome: human gut; feature: human-associated habitat; material: faeces | place: China | collected 2012
AAGCAGGTCTTATTCGCTTTCCCTAATGTGTAACACATCATTGACAAACCCACATAAATCAAATATTTTTTGAGGCAGCAGCGAGGTCTATCTCAAAAACAGTGTCAACTTCAAAATAAAGAAGCTGTCGATCAAATCCCCATAGATATACACGGGGTAAGTTCCTCTGCAGAGGAATGCTACGAATGGGCCAGAAAAATGCTTCTGATCAAATCACATGATATTCTTTCAAAAGTTTTTCAATATCCGTTCCTTTCACTTTTTTGAGAACTTCCTTTAATGCTATTTTTTCCTTAAATCCAAGGTTCATATCAGTGATTTTTTTGCCGTCACGCAACTGAACGGTTGCGTTAAGCAAATCGCGGATATCATACACGCTTCCCCATACCTCCGGCACACCGCGGTCGATATTCAGCAGGGTATAAACAGCCTCCATTCCGGTGCGTATGGAGTATTCCGTTGTAAAAATCGTATCGCGTACGGTTTCGGCAAACTGGCCAAGAAACGCGAAGTTGACTGCTCCGTCCGGTACGACCTTCGGACGATCGCCGGCGGCACGCGGCATAAAGAATGCGGTGATATACGGCATCATGCAGGGAACGGTATTGGCGCTGTTTTCGGCAAGCGTTTCAATCTCGCTCTCCGGAACGCCCAGATGGTAGAGCCATTCCATACAAATTTCCTTACCGGTGCATTCGCGCATGGGCTTTTTGATATAGTTGCCGGGTTTGTCACTGAATAAGCCGTAAATCCAGCCGACAAGCTGCCCTTTCGGTTGCGTACGGAACTGAGGCTGACGGTTGAAGGTCCAGCTCATCAACCAGTTGGAATCCTTGACGGTGACAATGCCGCCGGTGACAACTCTTCCGGAGAAGGGATCACGCTGACAAATTTTCTGGATATAGGGCGGGATTTTATCATCCAGCGTGGTAACCGTCGCGCTCATCCAGTTGCTTTGCTCGGGATCATGGCAGAACTTATCGGGATGGCCGAAAGACGGATCCTGTGCGGCAATCTTGCGCCACATATCCCAGCCGCCGCCCTCTTTGATTTCTTTATTGAATGAAGCGGGAGTATTCTGCGAACCAAGGCTCGAATTTTCAACGCATCCGCCATTTGTGATAAACACAAGGTCGTTTTCGGTCAGATCAATTGTTTCCTCTTTGTCCTCGTGAATTACGACAATACGTTTGGCCTGCTTTCTATCCTTTTGGATATCGAATTCCACATTGACAACTTTCGTGTTGTAGTGGAACTGGACGCCAAAAGATTCCAGATATTTGATCATTGGCAGAATCATGGACTCATACTGATTATATTTTGTAAATCTAAGCGCCCTGAAATCGGGAAGTCCGCCGACGTGGTGGATAAAACGCTTGATATACAGCTTCATTTCCAATGCGCTGTGCCAGTTCTCAAAGGCAAACATGGTGCGCCAGTAAAGCCAGAAGTTGGAATTCAGCACCTCATCATCAAAATAGTCGGTGATGCGCTTGTCATAAAGCTCCTCATCCGGTGTGAAAAACAGCTTCATGATTTCCATGGCGCCCTTGTCGGATAACCCGAATTTGCCATCGGTATGCGCATCCTTGCCGCGATTTACCGTTGCGCGCATGAGTGAATAGTTGGGATCCTTCTTGTTAAGCCAGTAATACTCATCCAGAACGCTCACGCCTTCTGTTTCAATAGAGGGAATGGAGCGGAACAGATCCCACATGCACTCGAAATGGTTATCCATCTCGCGTCCGCCGCGCATAACATAGCCGATTCCCTGATATTGATAGCCGTCACATGCGCCGCCTGGGATGGGCTCCTTTTCGAGCACGTGAACATGCTCTCCCTTCATCTGTCCGTCGCGTACCAGATAGCAGGCCGACGACAGAGCAGCAAGCCCCGACCCTACGATGTAAGCCGATTTACGGTCGACACCCTCCGGCTTTACGGGGCGTGCAAATGCTTCATAGTTACCGCTTGAATAATACATACAACAAACCTCCATTTGATTTGGTTTTTGTTTACGGCTTTATTATAAAGCATCTCCGTTTCGGACTCCAATAAACAGAAAAACCGCAGTGATAAAACTTTTATCACTGCGGGCAATGTGTAAGATATTTTATCATTTCTCGGCATTTGATATACGCCTGTCTGTGCGAAAATTGTTCAGCGCCCGGGTAATATCGCCATGAATGAGGATGCTCAAATGATCGACAATCTGTTGCGGATCGTCCTTCATGCCGTTTTTAATCCAGTTAAGCATAATGCCGACAAAAGCGTATTTGTAAAAATCGGCGATGAATTTTTTATCTTCATCACGCACGACCATATCAGATGCCTTTTCTTCCACTACGCCGATCAACAGGTCATACGTGAGCTTATATAGATACAGTTCAACCTGCTCCCGGCTGACAGAATGATATACATTCATAATGAAAGGCTTATTTTCCAAAACGGCATTAAAAATATTTAAAAATCCCTGTTGCCATGTGTCGTAGGTTTTATTGCCCTCAAGCGCTTTTGCAGCATCCTCAATGCAGGCCCACTCGACCAGATCGTAAATATCCTTAAAATGATAATAAAACGTCATGCGATTGATCCCACAGTCCTCGGCAATATCATTGATTGTTATTTTATTAAGTGGCTTCTGAAGCAGCAGATTTTTCAGGGAAGCTTCCAAAGCCCACTTTGTAGTCTGCGACATCTTGACACCTCAGAATCAGTTTATCAATATAACTGTTATTATAACAAGAAGCCCGCAAAACTATACCATCGTTTTGCGGGCTCTCGCTTCATGGTCGGAGTGACGGGACTTGAACCCATGGCCTCTTGGTCCCGAACCAAGCGCGATACCAAACTTCGCCACACCCCGGTGCTGTAAGCAACGCTATCCATTATATACGAAGCTTCCCGAAAAATCAAGGCCTTTTTCAAAAAATCCGGGGTGTTTTTCGACAATCTTATTCCATGTCGAAAACAACGGCCTCGACAGCCTGTACAATGTCATCTGCCGTCAGCCGCGCCACGCCCAGAGAATCCAGCAGCTGGTCGGTCTGCGTTTCGGTTGCGTCCAGATAACGGAAATTGATGCTCCTCATTGCGTTTTCCAGCACAGTAGCCTCTGCCTGCGTATTTTCCGGCTGCTGCCGCTCTAGTTCCAGCAGGCGCAGCATTACGGCGAGGGCTTGCGCCTTTGTAAAGAGCGCGTTCGGTGCTTCCTGCTTGAATTCGATTACCTTGTTCAGTGTCCTCATAAAAATAGACCTCCTATTTGTATCTGTTTCCCGGCATACGGCCAGGGATGGGGGCGCGGGGTGTATTGAAAGAGATCAATGCTTTTCCGGCAGCGAAAAAATCCATTGCTTTCCGGGAAGCAGGCATATCCCAAGCCTGCTCGGCGTAAGGATAGAGGAAAGCATATTCCAATTCTTGCCGAGTGGAAATCGAAAAATACACGCCGCCAGATGTGCTATCCTTTCAAGACGATGAAAAAATCTGCCGAAAAAAGGGCGCGTTAGCGCATACAGGCAAAATAAACCGCAGTGCATATTAGAACGGCCTGAAGGGCAATTCCCGCCGGAAGCCCCCACATAAATTTTCGATGCAGTGTTTTATGCCGGATAATCCGCATGGTCAGATACATCGCGGGTGCGCCGCCGAGCAGGCCAACCAGCATAAGCGTCCGTTCCGGTATGCGCCGCCCGCGCTGCTTTGCGCGGCGCTTGTCATGGACGGTGAGAAAAACAGCCAGCAGGGAAATCAACAGAGCATAACCGCATGCAGCGAACAGGGCCGTCCTCACAGGGCTTCTCCGTCCTGTGCATTGGCTGTTCCCTTTTTCAGAAGGGTGAGCCTCTCCGCCGTGAGAAAACCAGCATTGCCGTTTTCAAAGGCTTTTGCAGCATTTTCCGCAGGCTCGAATACGCTCGCACACTGCGGACAGACCGCGAAATGGCGGTTATTGAAGGAATGGACCGGAATTTCCAGTATTTTAAAAAGCTCAAAGCTGTTGAAGATCTGCATTTGTACCGTTTGACCGCAGACGGGACAGGCAATTGCCGGCGTACAGCCGGACGGTTTTATCTTGCTGTGAAAACGGGCTGGTGAAAACATGGGGATTTCCTCCGTCCAGATAATTTTTGAAATCTTTCTCTTATCGTATTCGTATTTTGGGCATCTGTCAAGGCAACGTGCGAAATTATGACGGAGAAAAGGGGAACCAATAAATGAAACGCCTGTCTGCTTGTCTCATTGTATTTTTAATGCTTTGCTGCTTCTTGACCTCCTGCGAAATGCATACAGAGGGGAATGGGGAATCGACCGAAGCTTCTGTCTTTCAGGAGCCTGTATCCGATCAAACCGCGCAGACGCAGGAAGAGATGCGTGCGGTCTGGATTACTTATTATGAAATCTCCATGAAAGCGCAGAAGGGCGGCGATCAGGAGAGCTTTTCCAAAAAAGTGGACGAGATGTTTTCCCGCGTTCAAAAGGCAGGTTTCAATACCGTCATCGTACAGGTGCGCCCCTATTCGGATGCTTTTTATCCGTCTAAGATTTTTCCCTGGAGCATGTATCTAACGGGAACACAAGGGCAGGATCCCGGGTACGACCCGCTTGCGATTCTGGTGGAACGGGCGCATGCGCATCAGCTTTCGATCCACGCATGGTTTAATCCGTACCGCGTTTCCTACAATACGGATTTTTCCCTTCTGTCCAAAGACAATCCGGCCCGGAAATGGAAAGAGGATGCAGACAAGTCCAATGATCAATGGATTTTCGTTTTGGACAATGGGATTTACTATAATCCTGCCGCCCCGGAGGTGCAGCGCATGATTATCGACGGTGTGCGGGAGATCGTTGAGAACTATGAGGTGGACGGCGTTCATATGGACGACTATTTTTATCCCTCCACGGATGAGAAAATCGATCAGGCGCAGTATGACGCTTATGTGAAAAGCGGCGGCCAGTATTCCCGCGCGGCATGGCGGCGCGAAAATGTGAATACCTTTGTCAGCGGCCTGTATGCGGCGGTCAAAGCCATCCGCCCGGAGGTGTTGGTCGGGATCAGCCCCGCAGGGGATATTGAAAAAAACAGGGAGCAATTGTATGCGGACGCCGCCCGATGGGGCGAAGAGGAGGGCTATGTCGATTATCTGATGCCGCAGCTCTACTATGGATTTGAAAACAGCGCAAGCCCCTTTGAGGAAACGGCCCGTCAATGGGCGGAGCTGATCCGCTGCGACAGTGTAAAGCTTTATGCAGGGCTGGCAATCTATAAAAGCGGGAAAGAGGATCCATACGCGGGCCCGGAATCTGAGGGCAAACAAGGGCCCCGGTATGAATGGATCAACAATTGCGACATCATTTCCCGTCAAGTAAATTGGGTTCGAAAAACAAAACCATACACAGGATTTGCCTTGTATTCCTATCAATATGCCTTTGGTGATTCCCTTTCAAAGAGCCTGCAAAAGGAGTGGAATTCTTTGAAGAATATTCTATAATAAATAAATGTATCAATATGGCCGTTCTGATCGGCTGTAAAAGAGCTACAAAAAAGTTGTAAAATCAAGCCCTTCATCTTGACAAGCGATATAAAATCGCCATATGATAAAGTAGTATTGACAGCATGTATCATGACATATAATATTCGGATGTTGAATTGGAGGAAATGTCGTGAAGAAGCTGCGGAAAGAACAGTGGATTGCACTTGGGCTGATCGTATGCGTGCTTGGCATTGTCGCAGGCTGTGTGGCCTTAAGGCGATCTATCGGATCGGAAAAGCCGCAGAATGAAGGGGTGTTGGATGCGCTGCAGGAGAGCGTGGGGGAAACGCAGCAGGTTTCCCCCCAGGTGAAAAAAAGCCTGCCGCGCGGCGCCGGGGCCTGGCTGACGGCAGGAACGGATTTTCCCGTGAAAGCGTCGGCTGAACAGGCACGCAATGGAATAGACGAAGCGTTGGATCATGCCGCAGAATATGGGGCAGCTGTTGTGTTCCTCGATGCCGTGAAAAACGGTGAGGCGATTACGGTTTCTTCCGCTGGAGATACGGTAGATGTGCTGCGCTATGCGATCGATCAGGCTTCAAAAAAAGGTTTCCAGCCCGTGGTATGTGTCCCCGCTGCGGACGTGATTCAAATCAGTGAGCAGGGAATTGCCGGCAAACCGGAGGCGCTTGCTGCGCTTTGTCAAACATATCAGCCGGATGTTGTACTTATTTCCGGCCTGAAAAGCCTGTCCCTTGACCTTTGGCAAGCTTCGAACTCTGCCAGGCAGGAGGCGCTGACCAAAGCGGTCGAACAGCTGCACAATGCAGCAGATGAAGCGGCGCCCGGCCTTGTTTTCGGCGTGGAATCCTCTCTGGTCTGGTCGAATAAAGCGAGCGGGACCAAGGCTTCCTATGAAAGTCTGACAGACGGCTTTGCCGATATCAAGGGCTGGATGGAAGAGAAGCTTATTGATTTTGTTTATCTCTCCTGTGCATCCCTGACAACGGATCAGAATGTCCCGCCGAAAACGGTCACCGCCTGGTGGAATCAGGTGGCGGTGGATACCGGAGTCGCGCTTTATATGGAGCACCAGGTATCCGGCAGCCTTTCCAACGAAGCAAACGGGCTTCTGCCGGACGAGCTTGCGGTTCAGATGAGCATAGTAGCTCAAAACGGAGCCTTTTTTGGCAGCGTCCTGGATTCCGTATCTGCGCTCGAAGAGGCGCAATATGGGGATAACGCCTTTGTAAAAAATTATCTGACAGGCGGCGCTGACAATGTGAAAAAGGCGGCGAAGCTATCTATCCTGAATTATCCGGATCTCAAGTTCACGGCAAAAAAGGATAACTTAACATTCTTTGGCACGAGCGTTCCGGGTACAGAAGTGACCTGCAACGGGAAAAAAGTAACGCAGTCCCCCTTTGGCTGCTTTTCATATCCACTCAGCCTGAAAAAGGGAGAAAATACGATTCGGTTTATCCAGGGAAATAAGGAACTCAGATATACAGTCATTTTTGATGAAACACTGATCCGGTCCGTCGCGCCCATGGCAAAGACCTACGCGAGCGGAGGCTCCAAGCTGGAAATTACGGCGATCGCGGTGCGCGACGCCAACGTGTACGCCAAGATTAACGGCACAACCGTCCGCATGAAACCGGGCGGGGGAGACGAGGAGGAACCGAAGCAGGAGGATTCTAACTTCATCTCCTATATCGGTACTTATACGCTGCCCAAAAGCCAGGCGGATGCGCGCAATATCGGCAGCTTTACCGTATATGTGACCTATGACGGGCGCACGGCTCAAATGAAGGGCGGCAGCGTCACGGTGAATGCCAAGCCGCCGGAGATCGATATCCCGATCGTTACGCCGGACACTCCCCCCAATACGACAAAGGATCCCTCTGATACGACGCAGGGAGGCTCGTCCGGCACCAAGCCGGATTCCACTACCGGTGGCGGATCATCAAACGACTATTTTGCCAAGCAACTCACCCCGTATCAGAACAATGGCGTTCCCGGATTTGCACGCATGTGCGAGGTGACCTCCGACGATGCGGAAACGCTGCCAGGGAATACCTCAAATGACGCGTGCGGCCCTACCTATGTGCCGATCCTGAAGGGGACCTTTGATTATATCATTGAGGAGACAAGCTATGGCAGTAACCGGTACTATAAGCTGAAATCCGGACGGCGTGTCTATCAGGAGGATGTCAAGGAGATTGCCAAGGGGCATATGATGCCAAGCAATTCCGTCAAGGTCAAGTCCTCCTCCACAAAGGGTGATACCAATATCACGATTGCGACCAAATGGAAGGTACCGATCGACGTAGCCTTCACGCCGCAGAAATATGTCAACAGCTCCGATAACCGGCCCTATGCCGTCAACAGCTTTACCGCGCAAAGCGTGGATTTTATCTTTCACTATACCGCGTCGGCAAGCGGCAGCGTGAATCTGTCGGGCAGCAATGCCTTCAGCAAGGCGGAATGGATTGTCGATAAGAACAATCTAAAAACGACCCTGCGGCTGCATTTGAAACGTACTGGCGCCTTCTATGGCTATTCCATGAAATATAATGCGGACGGCTCTTTGACCATTTCCTTAAAAAACAGCGGCGGAACTTCTTTGAGCGGCTATACGATCATGCTGGATGCAGGCCACGGCGGCTCAGACCCTGGCGCGGGCAGCTCGGCGGGCTGGGAAGCGCCTGCGACGCTTGCGATCGCCAAGAAGGTGCAGCAGAAGCTGCAGTCTGCCGGCGCGACGGTGATCATGACCCGCTCGAGCGACAGCCATGTATCTCTGGAAGCGCGGCACGATGCAATCCGCTCCCAAAAGCCGGATCTGTTCCTCAGCATCCACTGCGACGCGGCGGATTCGAGCAGCGCGATGGGAACGACCGGGTATTATTATACGCCCTACTCCTACGATCTGGCCTCCTCGATCCATGACCGCCTGGTCAGTACTTACCGGGATCAGATTTATAAGGGCACAAGCGTAACGGTATCGAAAATAGACCGTGGCACCCGGTTCTATCCCTTCCGCGTGACCCGTGTGCAGGAGTGCCCGGCTGTGCTCATTGAATATGGCTTTATTACCAACGCAAACGACCGCGCAGCGTTGACGAACAGCGCAAAACAGGATCTGCTCGCACAGGCCACGGTCAATGGAATCAAGGATTACCTAAAGGTAAGAGGATAAGACAGATCGCAGATTTCAGAAAGCAAATATTGGGCTTGGAAATCCGAAGCGGCAATCTCCCGCATTTTACGCCGTGTAAGTGTAAAATGAAGGGGATGCTGCTTCGGATTTTTGATTTGGATCTGGATCTGCCGTAGAGTGATCGACCGATTGTTTCAACATCTGCTGCCTAAAATTTGTCGACTAAAGTCTGACTTATTGCACAAAACCGACAGCTTTTCCTGCTTCCTTTTCTCTATATTTGGAAGCAGAAGCGATATTGTATCGATAGGAAAAAGATGTTATAATTTTAGTGACTATACATCAACAGGGGGTGGGGCGTATCAAAGGCCGAATTCATATCATCTGCGGGCACTATGGCTGTGGCAAGACCAATCTCGCGCTGAATCTGGCGCTTTCCCTGCGGTCGCAGGGGGAGACGGTCACGGTAGCGGATCTCGATATCGTCAACCCCTACTTCCGCACGGCTGATTTTAAAGAAGTGCTCGAAAAGAAGGGCATCCGAGTTATTAGCCCGCATAGTGCGGGCACAACCATCGACGCTCCGCAGATCAATGCGGAGATTTTTTCCATCTTCGACCGGCCGGAAGGCCATGTGGTGATCGACGTGGGCGGAGACGATGCGGGCGCGGCGGCGCTGGGCCGGTTTAAGCGGCAGATTGAGGCCGCCGGCGGCTGCGAGATGCTGTATGTCGTAAATCACTACCGCAAGCTGGTCGAAACGCCTGAGGAGGCAGTTTCCCTTCTGCGGGAGGTTGAAGCGGCGTCCCGCCTGAAAGCATCGGGAATCGTCAACAATTCCCATCTGTCGTCTCTTACGACACCGGACGATATTCTGGCGGCGCTGCCCTATGCGCAGGAGGCAGCGCGGGAGGCCGGGCTGCCGCTCGTGATGACCACGGCGCCACGGGCTTTGTGCGGGGATCTCGCAGGAAAGGTTGAAAACCTTTATCCGGTCGATATTCTGGTTCAGCCGCCTTGGGCGGAAAATAAGTAAAACTTTTCTTTTGAAATAGAGTGTGATTGGAGGAAAATGATCATGGCGAAAGTAACCATTGACGCGAACGTCTGCAAGGGCTGTGAGCTGTGCGTCGCCGCTTGCCCGAAGCATATTATCGCGCTTTCGGCCGACCAGCTCAACGCAAAGGGATATCATCCCGCCTGCGTCATTGATATCGAGCAGTGCATCGGTTGTGCGGCATGCTATACGATGTGTCCGGATTGTGCAATTACGGTGGAAAGGTGAGTGAATTTCATTGGCGCAGAAAGTATTGATGAAGGGCAATGAAGCCCTCGCGGAGGCGGCTATCCAGGCTGGCTGCCGCCATTTCTTCGGTTACCCGATTACCCCGCAGACAGAGGTCGCGGCCTATATGGCCAAGCGTATGCCCAAGATCGGCGGGACCTATCTGCAGGCGGAGAGCGAGCTCGCGGCCATTAACATGGTGCAGGGCGCGGCTGCAGCCGGCGTGCGCGCGATGACATCCTCGTCCTCTCCCGGAATCAGCCTGAAATCCGAAGGGATTTCCTATATGTGCGGCTCCGACCTGCCGGCGCTGATCATCAATGTGCAGCGTGGCGGCCCGGGCTTGGGCGGCATTCAGCCCTCCCAGTCGGATTACTGGCAGGCGACCAAGGCGCCCGGCCACGGCGACCTGCATGTGCTTGTCTTTGCACCCAACTCTGTGCAGGAGATGGTCGATCTTGTCTCCCACGCCTTTGATAAGGCGGATGAATACCGGATGCCTGCGATGATCCTTGCGGACGGCATGCTCGGGCAGATGATGGAGCCAGTGGAAATGGAGATTTCCGATGAGCAGAAGCCCCTCCCCAAGAAGCCGTGGGCTGTCTGCGGCCACAACAATGAGCGCAAGCACAATGTGGTCAATTCTCTGTATCTGCAGGCGAAGGACCTCGAGGATCTTGTGGTCGCCCGTTTTGAGCGCTACAAGGTCATTGAGGAGAAGGAGCCGATGGTAGAGGAATACCTCGTCGATGACGCAGAATATGTCATTGTTGCCTATGGCGCTTCTGCCCGCATTGCCAAAGCGGCGGTGCGTCAAGCGCGCGAAGAGGGCCTCAAGGTTGGTCTGATCCGCCCCATCACACTCTGGCCCTTCCCCAAAAAAGCGCTTCAGAAGGCGGCTGCCCACACGAAAGGCTTCCTGTGCGTGGAGATGAGCATGGGCCAGATGGTGGACGATGTCCGTCTCGCCGTCGATTGTGCGGTTCCTGTTTCGTTTTTTGGCCGCACCGGCGGTATTATCCCGACGCCGGCCGAGGTCATGGAACAGATTCATAAGCTCACAGGAGGTAATCAGTAATGGCTGTTACATATCAAAGGCCCCATGCATTGCTGGATGTCCCGACGCATTACTGCCCGGGCTGCACGCACGGCATCATTCACCGCCTCGTTGCGGAATGCCTGGATGAGCTGGGCGTTGAGGGGAAGACCGTCGGCGTTGCGCCGGTGGGCTGCGCTGTTATGGCGTATGATTATTTTGGCTGCGATGTGATCGAGGCCCCGCACGGCCGCGCCCCGGCGGTTGCCACGGGCATCAAGCGTGCGCTGCCGGAAAACGTCGTTTTTACCTATCAGGGCGACGGTGACCTTGCCGCCATCGGCACAGCGGAGACCGTCCATTCCGCAACCCGCGGCGAGAATATCACGGTGATTTTCGTCAACAACGCGATTTACGGTATGACCGGTGGCCAGATGGCCCCGACCTCACTGCCGGGTCAGGTCACGCAGACCACGCCTTATGGACGCGATGTCAACACAGCGGGCTATCCCGTGCGTGTGTGTGAAATGCTCTCCACGCTCGATGGCGTTGCCTATGCGGAGCGTGTAAGCGTCGACTGTGTGAAGAATGTCAATCGGGCAAAGAAGGCGATTAAAAAGGCCTTCGAGACGCAAATCGCAGGCAAGGGTTTTACAATTGTCGAGGTCATTTCCTCCTGCCCGACCAACTGGGGCCTTTCGCCCAATGAGGCGCTGGAATGGCTGCGCGAAAATATGCTCCCGTATTATCCGCTTGGCGTTTATAAGGATAAAACTGCTGACGAGGAGGTGGCCGACAATGCGTGATATGAACGCAGTCCTCGCTGGGTTCGGCGGTCAGGGCATCCTCTTCATGGGCAAGGTAATCGCCTATGCCGGCCTTTATGACGACAAGCAGGTTTCCTGGCTGCCGTCTTACGGCCCGGAGATGCGCGGCGGCACGGCCAACTGCAGCGTCTGCATTTCCGATGAGCTGATCTGCTCTCCGCTGGTCAACACGCCCAACGCGCTGATTGTGATGAATCTGCCATCCTTCGATAAGTTCATCGATAAGGTGGTCCCCGGCGGCATTGTAATTGTCGACAGCTCTCTGATCGAGAAAAAGTCGAACCGCACGGATATCGATGTCCACTATGTTCCCGCCACTGCAATGGCAGAGGAGCACGGCCTGAAAGGTCTGGCCAATATCATCCTCATGGGCAAGCTCATGGCGCTGACCGATTTCTGCACAATGGAGACGATGGAAAAGACACTCCTGAAGATTGTCCCGCCGAAGAAGCAGCATCTGGTGGCGAAGAATATGGAAGCGGTCCGCCTCGGCGCAGAATACGTGGAATAGATTTTTGGACATTCAAAAGCATGCAGGCAGCAGTCTGCATGCTTTTTGTTTGACAAGCGCTTTTCTCTGTATCTCCTGAAAGCAATCTGGACAGTTGACGAATGTAAGACCGGGGGAAAATTTTCGTGCAGACTTTGGCGATGCATGAAACTTTTTCAAGAAAATGTATTGACTTTCTTCAAGAAATCGGATATTATATTCAAGTGCCTCACCACTTTACAGAAAATGCTGAAATGATCCATTAGCTCAGTTGGCAGAGCACTTGACTTTTAATCAAGGTGTCCGGAGTTCGAATCTCCGATGGATCACCAAAAGGGTGCAGATACGAGAAAAAGCTTGTATCTGCGCCCTTTTTTTATCTTTTCATGAGGTTATCCAGCGGGCTGTAAGAATGAAAATTGACTGCCAGTTTGGAAGGGATCAAGTGTACATACCGCTTGACCATTTCAAGCGACGTATGACCAAGAATTTGCTGAAGGCTGTAAATGTCCCCGCCGTTCTCCAAGTACCTAGTTGCGAAGGTGTGGCGCAAAAGGTGAGGCTTCAGGCGGGGGATATTTGCCCTTCTTTTCAGCTTGCGGAAAAGGTCCTTCACAGCGTCCTGTTTCAGGGGAATCAAGGTGTCTGTTACGAATAAAGGCGTGCGCTCCGGCAGGGGAGGCAGACGGGAAAGATACCGGAGCAGGGCCCTCTTGCTCTGCAAGCCAATCGGAACCATGCGTTGCTTGTTCCCCTTGCCGTTAACAATCAAATACCCTTCCGGGATGTGGATGCGGCCGGGCTCCAGTGTCACAACCTTTTCTGCCATTGTTGCTTCCTCCTTATCCTCTTGATGATATACCAAAATCTTGAGAATAGGGTGTCAACTTTATTGATACAAGATCACAACGATTTTGAGGGCGATGCCGAGGGCCTCTGCCGGACGACGCTGACCGATGCTAACCAGATTTAATGGTATTTCTGCGACTGTGCTACGGCCAGCTGATCGCAGCGTTCATTTTCCGGATGTCCGGCGTGACCTTTGACCCAGATGATTTCATAATCCTGTGTTTCCAGCAGCTTTAACAGCACTTCCCACAATTCTGCGTTGAGCGCCGGCTTCTTATCCGCTTTCCGCCAGCCGTTGCGGCGCCAGCTCATTGCCCAGCCTTTGGTAATTGCATTGGCGACATATTGCGAATCTGTATAAATTTTCACATGGCAGCGCTTTTTGAGAGCCTTCAGCCCTTCAATTACAGCAGTCAGCTCCATGCGGTTGTTGGTCGTTTCCCTTTCGCCGCCTGAGAGCTCCTTCTCGGCTCCGCGGCAGCGCAGGATCGTCCCCCAACCGCCAGGGCCCGGATTGCCGGAGCAGGCGCCGTCTGTAAATATCTCCACGAGGTCAAGTCCTGTCTGCATGATACAACTCCTTCTATGTTTCTCCTCGATAGAATACATCAGTCCCGGAGGAACGTCAATTTTTCAATATTTTAGCATGCGGGGATTTTGTATACAAGGAGAATTTGATTCTTTGTCCTCCTTCTTTGGTTATTCCGATCCTTTTATGTCCATACTAATGAAAAATGGATGGAAAAGACACACCGTTTGGATGTGGTTTTCCGGAGGAGAGGACTTTTTCATGAAAGCAGTTGTCATGGCCGGCGGAGAGGGAACAAGACTCAGGCCCCTGACCTGTAATATTCCAAAACCGATGGCGCGCTTGTGCGGCCGTCCCGTGCTGTGCTATATTCTGGATTTGCTTGCTCATAATGGGGTGGACGAGGTATATCTGACGCTGAAATATCTGCCGCAGGCTATTACCTCCTATTTTGACAAGGGCGCTTACTGCGGTATGAAGCTTCATTTCATTGAGGAAGAAATCCCATTGGGAACAGCAGGTGGCGTCAAAAATGCAGCGCGCGGCTTTCAAGAACCGTTTCTGGTCATCAGCGGAGATGCCTTGTGCGATTATGAATTGAGCAAAGCAGTGCTTTTTCACAAGGCTTCCGGGGCGCAGGCAACCCTTGTCACCACACAGGTGGAGGATCCGCGCGAATACGGGCTTGTCCGGCTTGACCGGGAAGGCCGGGTGGAGGGCTTCATTGAAAAACCGGGCTGGGGACAGGCGGTTTCCAATCTGGCAAATACAGGCATTTATATTGTAAATCCCGCCTGTCTCGAGCTTGTGCCGGAAGGACGTCCTTTTGATTTTGCGAAAGATCTCTTCCCAGAGATGATGCGGCGCGATATGCCGCTTTACGGATATCAGGCAGAGGGCTACTGGTGTGATATTGGCGATCTGCGTGCCTATCTGCAATGCCAGCGGGATTTGCTGGCAGGCAAAGTAAAGGTGCGTCTGGCGCCGCAGATTGCGCAGGGCGTTTTCGCGAAGGGTGAGCTGCCGAAAGGGGATTTCCATCTGATTCCGCCCGTCTATATCGGAGAGAATGTTGAGATTGCCCAGGGCGCACAGATCGGTCCGGATTGTGCGATTGATGATCACTGCTTTATTGGACCAAACGCAAAAGCCCGTTTTTCCGTTATGCTGGAAAGCGCCTATCTGGCCGCTGACGCAACGCTTACAGGCGCGATTCTGTGTTCCGGCGCTTCGGTCAAACGTGGAGGATCCATGTTTGAGGGCAGTGCTGCGGGGACACAGGCGATCATTGGAGCAGGTGCGAGCGTGCGTCCGGATGTGCTGGTCTGGCCTGGCAAAACCGTTGGGGATGCGGCAGTCGTGTCTGAAAATGTAAAGTACGGAGGCGTCCGGCATGAAATTTTTGATGATGGCGGCATCAGCGGAGAAAGTGGCATTGAGATAACGGCGGAGATTGCCGCTCGCATTGGCGCCTCCATTGGGAGCAGCAAGGCAGGCAAACGGGTAGGAATTGCCTGCGATGCTCAGAAGGGTGCGCAGGCGCTTGCCTTTGGCGTGATGTCCGGGCTGCTGTCCGTGGGCAGCCATGTCTGGAATTTCGGGGAATGTTTTGAAGCACAGCTTTCTTTCTTCACGTCCTTTTGTGGGCTTGGCGTTGGGCTTTTCATCACTGGCGGTGAGAAAGCGGGTATCCATATCTGCGGAGAAGGCGGGCTGCCGATTTCCCGTGCGCTGGAGCGGGCAATCGAAGCGCGGTTTGCAAAGGGCGAGTTCAATCGCTGCGGCAGCGAAAGCTGCCGGGATGTCTCCGATATGAGCAGCATTCAGATGATGTATCAGCAGGAGCTGTGCAGGACGGCACCGGCGGGCCTTTTGGGCCAGAGCGCCCGCGTGCAGTGCGCAAATGACAGGATTACCATGCTGCTGGGCGACTGTCTGGGGCGTCTCGAGTGTAGAGAGGGGGAGATGGTGCTCCACGTTAACCGCCATGGGACCAGATTGAGCGTCAGTACGTCTGAAACAGGGCTCGTGGATTTTGACCGCTTGCTCGCGGTTTGCACTCTGTATGAATTGCAGAGCGGCCATGACGTTGCGCTGCCCTATGATGCGCCGCGCCTGCTCAATACCATTGCGCAAGGCTATGAGCGCAAGGTCCTGCGCTATCTGATCAGCCCTGCGGACAACAGCGACGCGCGGGCTCGGACGGTAAGCGCCTCACAGCTATGGGTGCGCGACGGCCTATTTATGGCGGTCAAGCTCCTGGCAATTATGAAGGAGCGCGGCGTATCCCTTTCACATCTGCTGTCAGAGCTTCCCGATTTCTCTGTTGCGCGGCAGATCGTGGAGGTCGATATGTTGCCCTCGCGCTTGGCTGATTTCTTTTCCGCGCAGGGCGAAGAGGTTGCAAACGCCGAGGAGGGAATCACGCTGAGCAGAGGGGAAGGAAGCCTTCTCATCACACCGTCCCATAGCGGAAAAAAGCTTCGTCTGGTGGCTGAGGCCGCGAATATGGAAGCAGCAAAAGAGCTTTGTGCAGAGATCGAGAAAGAGCTCAAACACGGTGCGTCACTTGACAGAGAGACCGAGGCGGAGTAAAATATTAGAAATAGTGCATGTGCTGCCTGAAAAATTTTTTCAGCAGTATAACGGATTTGTGAATACTTGAACGGGAATGGCAATTTGTACAACAATGGATCAATTGCGCGGCGGTGTCGAAAGGGCACCGCAAACATAAAAATGCAGCCGATCGCTTTTCTATGAGGAAGCGCTGTGAAGCTTTTCGATGGATGTGGAAGCGGCTGCTTGTGCTTTGTTACTCGTTGCGCTTCGAAACGAGTAGATTCATAATAACAATTGTGACCTTGATTCATATCCCGCCTGCGGTATGGCAAGGCGGGTTTTATAAACAGTCCAGATGATCGGAATAGGAAACGACACAGCAGAAATTCTGTAATTGCCGAAGCAGAAGACCTCCTCTGACGTTTGTGAAATGGCAGAGGCTTCGGTTGTTTTTATCCAAATCGATTTTTATGAAGCGGACAGAATCGCTTTGTGCTAAGTTCAATTGTCTGTTTCCACGATCCACACTGCGCTGCGTGAAAATAAAGAAACAGAAGGAGTAGATGGAATGCCCAACCCCAAAAATGAAACAAAGGAATCGAAAACACAAAAGGCGCCAAAGGAGCCGAAGGATAAAATTATTGATGCAAGCGTGCGCGGGAAAAAACCGGCCTCTGCGGAACGGCGGTATTATCAAAGCCGGAAAAGACAGCAGGCGGTTAAAAAGATCGCGCCGGTCAAGATCGCCTTTCTCGGCGGCTTGAACGAGGTCGGGAAGAATATGACGCTCTATGAATACGGGGACGATATGTTCCTGGTGGATTGCGGACTGGCCTTTCCGGATCAGGATATGCCGGGTGTCGATCTCGTCATCCCGGATTTTACCTATCTCGAGCGCAATGCCGATAAAATCCGCGGTATCGTGATCACGCACGGGCATGAGGATCATATCGGCGGCCTCGCCTATCTAATGAAAACGCTGAATATTCCGATCTATGCCACCCGTTTGACGATCGGGCTGATTCAGGGAAAATTTAAGGAACACGGCCTTTTAAACACCACCAGCCTGAATGTGGTTAAGCCCGGTGATCATATCTCGTTCGGCGGCTTTGACGTGGAGCTGATCCATGTTAACCATTCCATTCCCGATGCGGTTGCGCTGGCGATTCGCTGCAAGGCGGGAACCATTGTGCAGACAGGCGACTTTAAAATCGACACGACTCCGATCGATGGCGAAATGATCGATCTTGCGCGTTTTGCGGAGATCGGCAGAGAAGGTGTACTGTGCCTGCTGTCCGATTCGACCAATGCGGAGCGTCCTGGCTATACAGAGAGCGAGCGGAAGGTGGGCGAATCGTTTGAGCGCCTTTTTGCCAAGGCAGGGAACCGCCGTTTGATTGTTGCGACGTTTGCCTCCAATATCCACCGCGTCCAGCAGATCATCGATGTGGCACAGAGCCTGGGCCGCAAGGTAGCGCTGTCCGGCCGCAGCTTGGAAAATGTGGTGGCCATCGGCACGGAGCTCGGCTATCTGCACGTGCCGGATGGGTTGCTTGTGAGCATTGATATGGTCAACCGGTATCCGGCGGAGCAGATGGTGATCATTACGACAGGCAGTCAGGGCGAACCCATGTCCGCATTGACCCGTATGGCGTTTTCCGATCATCGCAAGGTCTCAATTTGCCCAAACGACTGCGTCATCATTTCTGCAAATCCGATCCCCGGCAATGAAAAAACCGTCAGCAAGGTGGTCAATGAGCTGATGAAGCTGGGGGCGGAGGTCGTCTACGAAAAAATGTATGACGTCCATGTATCCGGCCACGCCTGTCAGGAGGAGCAGAAGCTCATGCTCGGCATCATCAAGCCGAAGTATTTTATTCCAGTCCATGGCGAGCAGAAGCATCTGAATAAACATGCGGGGCTGGCACTCAGCATGGGGATGAATCCGAAAAATATTCTGATTGCAGATAACGGCGTAGAGGTGTCAATGTCTGAAAAAGAATTCCGCGTCAGCGGCAATGTCCCATCCGGACGTGTTTTCGTGGATGGTTACGGCGTGGGAGACGTGGGAAGCATCGTCCTGCGCGACAGAAAGCATCTGGCGCAGGACGGCCTGATTATCGTTGTGGCCACGATCGAGAGCAAAACGGGCGAGATTCTTTCTGGCCCGGACGTGGTATCACGCGGATTTGTCTATGTGCGCGAATCGGAAGAACTCATTGAAGATGCCTGCAAGGTAGCGCAGCGTATTCTGGAGGACTGCGCGGTGCATCACGTGCACGACTGGAGCTCCATCAAGCTGAAGCTGCGTGACGAGGTATCTCATTTGATGTATGAGCGTACAAAGCGCAGCCCCATGATCCTGCCAATTCTGATGGAAGTATAAAAACAAAAATCAATCTGTGGATTTAGGGGGGATTGGATGAAGAATCTGTGGAAAACCTATCCGGTTGCTGTGATTTCGCTAGGCGTGTGCCTGATTTTTGCGGGTGTTACCTTTGCATTTTCATGGCAGCTGGCCACAGCGGAGCTGCTTTTCCTGTTTGGCGGCCTGGCGTTTGAATTGCTGCGTTTATATTTTCATGGACGCAGGGTGAAGAAAACCGTGCTGCAGATTACCAATTCCCTCTCTTTTTCCGATCAGGAGTCAGCGCAGACCTTTCCGCTGCCATTGCTTGCGGTCGACAGCGGGGGACGGGTGCTCTGGTATAATGAGCTCTTCCGCACCCGTGTTTTGGGCGGCAAAAAGCTGGAGGATGCGCGCGCAAGCCAGTTTACCTCGGGCATCCCGGTGGAGGAGCTTCTTGCGCAGGACAGCGTCCCTGTGGAATATGACGGGCTGCGGTATACCGTCTATGCCAACCGTCTTTCCGAGCGCAGCGATGCAGCGTCCGTCCTTTATTTCATAGACGATACGCAGCTGAAAAAGCAGGCGGAAGAGTATCAGTCCAGCCGCCCGGCGGTTTTGCTGGTGGCGATGGACAGTCTGGATGAAATTGCCCATGGCCTGCGGGACAGCGAAAAAGCGGCGCTGACTGGCGGCGTGGAAAAAATTATTGAGACCTGGTCCTCCCAGTTTGACTGTATCATGCGCAAATATGACAACAGCCGCTATATGATGATTGTAGAGGAGCGCGCCCTTCAGACGATGATGCAGCAGCGATTTAACGTATTGGACAGCGTCAGGGCCTATACATATGAGGAACTGACAGGCGTTACGCTTTCGATCGGCGTGGGGCGAGGTGACAGCCTGCGTGAATGCGAAGACGCAGCGAGACAGGCGCTTGATATGGCGCTTGGCCGCGGCGGCGATCAGGCGGCGGTCAATACGCATGGGCAGTTTACCTTCTACGGCGGCGTATCCCAAAGTGTCGAAAAGCAGACTAAGGTGCGCACTCGGATTGTTGCCTCTGCTATTGCGGAGCTCTTTGAGGGCAGCGACACGATTTTGATTATGGGCCACCGGTTTGCCGATCTGGACGCGTTGGGCGCTGCAGTCGGCGTGTGGAGTGCAGCGCATTTTTTCAAAAAGCCGGCCTATATCGTGATGTCGCGCGGTAAGTCGTTGGCAAAGGCGCTGACCAGCCAGCTGGATGAAGGTGGCATGCGGGATTTCATGATTGAACCCGGGGACGCTTTACAGCTGATCGGAAAGCGGACACTGCTCGTGGTGGTGGATACGCATCGTCCGGATTTTGTGGAATATCCGCCGCTGCTGGAAAAGATCAACACGGTTATTGTCATCGACCATCATCGCAAAACGGTCAATTTTATTGATAACGCGGTGATTTTTTATCATGAACCGACGGCTTCCTCCGCCTCTGAGATGGTAACGGAGCTGCTGCCTTATATGAGCAACAAGCCGTTTATTGATAAGCTGCAGGCGGAGGCACTGCTTGCGGGGATTATGCTGGATACGCGCAATTTTGTTCTGCGCACTGGGGTGCACACCTTTGAAGCGGCGGCTTATCTGCGCGGCCGCGGTGCGGATACGGTGCGTGTCAAGCAGCTGTTTTCCAACAGTATGGAGGATTATCAGTTGCGCAATGCTGTAACCGCCAGCTTTGATACCTATCGCAGCTGTGCGATCGCGATTGCCGATATCGAATCGGAGGATATCCGCATCATTGCCTCGCAGGCGGCAGATGAGCTGCTGAATATCAGCGGAATCCAGTCCTCCTACGTCCTTTACCGGACCGGAGATATCGTCAATATTTCCGCTCGTTCCATGGGCGCGATGAATGTCCAGTTGATGATGGAAATGCTCGGCGGCGGCGGTCATCAGACCATGGCGGCCGCACAGCTGAAGAATATCACGGTCAGTGATGCAAAGGTACGCCTTCTACAGGTGATCGATCAGTTTTACGCACAGATGAGTACGTCGGCGGACAATCTGGATGAACAAGCAGAGAAAAATCAAGTTTGAAACATAAATCGTTTCAAAAATCAGAGCTTGCTTTCTATATGAAAGTTTCTGTTTTTCAGTCGGAAAGGCAGGTCGAAATTCGGCTTCGTGAAACCGCCCCAAACTTTAACCTCGCATGGAAAGGATGATCATGAGAATGAATGTCATTTTAAAACAGGATGTAAAGGGCCTTGGAAAAAAAGGCGAGATGGTAAAAACCTCGGATGGGTACGCCCGCAATTTCCTTTTCCCGCGCGGCCTTGCAATGGAAGCGAACAAGCAGGCGTTGAGCGAGCTGAAAAACCGCCAGGAGGCGGAGAGCTACCGGATCGCTACCGAAACGGCAAAGGCGAAGGAATCGGCCGCCAGGCTGGAGGGAAAAACGCTGAAGCTGACTGCCAACGCTGGCCAAAACGGGCGGCTGTTCGGCTCCGTCACCTCAAAGGAAATTGCAGAACTGATCGCCAAGGAATTTGGCATTCAGGTCGACAAGCGTAAAATTACAGTTGAGGATATCAAGAATTACGGCACATATCCGGTGGAAATCAAGCTGTATAACGGCGTTTCCGCCAAGCTATATGTGATGGTGGGCGAATAAAATCCGTATTGTCGAAAGAACGGAAAGGAATGGTCAAAAGCATGGATGAAATCAATGCACTTTCGAGCTTTGACGGCATCAAAATGCCGTTCAGTCTCGAAGCGGAGCAGGCTGTGCTGGGATCCATTCTGATTGACCCGGCCTGTATGCCGCAGGTGCTGATGCTAGTCAAGGGAGAATATTTCTATCTACCGCAGCATCAGGCGATTTTTGGCATTATGGTCAATATCGACGCGATGGGTGGGAAGATCGACCCGTTGCTGGTGCTCGACCAGCTGAAGAAAGACAACGTCTATGACGACGCGGGCGGCAAAACGTACCTGTTCCAGCTTGCGCAGGCGGTGCCGTCCACTGCGAATGTGGAAGCGTATGCCCGCATCGTGCGCGAAAAGTTTTACATGCGTACGCTCATCAATGTCTCCCGCGAAATCATTCAATCCGCCACAACAGAAGAGGCGGACGCAGATTTGCTGCTGGATGCTGCCGAACAGCGTATTTACGATATCCGTCAGGGGAAAAATACAGTCGGTCCATCCCGCCTGAGCGATGTGATCGTCAATGAGGTGTACGACAGGCTTTATAAGCTGAGCTCTCCGGACCGGGAGCAGTACATGGGTTTCACCACTGGCTTTTCCGATCTGGATCGCGTGATTTCCGGCCTGAATAAATCCGACCTCATCATCGTGGGCGCCCGCCCTGCCATGGGTAAAACGAGCTTTGCGCTCAATATCGCGCGCAATGTGGCGCTCAAGGCAAAAAAGAAGGTTCTGTTCTTCTCCCTTGAGATGACTAAGGAGCAGCTCGCGCAGCGGCTTCTCTCAAGTGAGGCGCGCGTCGGCAGCCAGAAGATGCGCACCGGCCAGCTTACAGACGACGAGTGGAGCCGCCTGGGTGCGGCAACCGTTGTTTTAAACGACTGTGACCTCTATGTGGACGATACCTCCAGCATCACCGTGCCGGAGATGAAAGCGCGTGTGCGCCGCATGCGCGACGTGGACTGCGTGGTCATCGACTATTTGCAGCTCATGCAGTCCGGAAAACGTACCGAAAACCGTGTGCAGGAGGTCTCCGATATCACGCGAAATCTGAAGCTGATGGCCAAAGACGTTAACGTCCCGGTCATCACGCTTGCACAGCTTGCCCGTGGGACCGAAGGGCGTGGCAAATCGCACCGCCCGCAGCTTTCCGACCTGCGTGAATCCGGCTCCATTGAGCAGGATGCGGATATCGTTATGATGCTGTACCGCGAAGATTATTATAAGGATGACAATCCGCCGGAAGAGGTCAATGCCAATATTACAGAGGTCATTGTCGCCAAGAACCGCCACGGCCCTGTGGAGACGGTAGAGCTTGGCTGGAATCCAGATTATACGATGTTTACCACCTTGGAGAGAAACCGTGATGAAATGTAAGGCTCTTGAAACGATTCAGCGTCATCAGCTGCTGACTCCCGGCGCGGCGGTCATTGCCGCTGTCTCCGGGGGCGCAGACTCGATGGCGCTGCTCTTTTTTCTGGATGAAATCCGCGAGGAATTTCATCTGACGCTTTCTGCCGCCCATATCAACCACGGCCTGCGGGGTGAGGAAGCGGACCGGGATGAAGCGCTTGTGCGCGATACCTGTCGGCAATTCGGGATTCCCTTTCATGTACTGCATACGGATGTAGCACGGGAGGCGGCCCGGACAGGCGAGGGGATCGAGGCATGCGGTCGGCGGCTTCGCTACGCATTTTTGGAATCTCTCGATGGGAAGGCGTTGATTGCCACGGCACATACGCTCGACGACCAGCTTGAAACCTTCCTGATGCATTTCGCACGCGGTGCAGGGTTACACGGCCTGTGTGGCATCCCGGCAAAGCGCGGGCGGATCATCCGTCCGCTCATTGATTGCACAAGGGGAGAGGTCGAGGCATATTGCGCAGAGCGTCGGATTTCCTATGTCACGGACAGTACCAATCTATCGCGAGACTATGTGCGTAATCGGGTACGATTAGATATCGTGCCGGTTCTGCGGGAGATCAATCCGAATGTGCATGAGGCGGTGCGCCGCTGTCTCGACACCCTGTCTGCCGATGAAATGCTGCTGGAACAGCTTGCTGTACAATCTATGGAGACGGTCCGAACGGAAAACGGTTATGATGCCGCAAGGCTTCTCAGCCAGCCAAAGGCTTTGCGTTCTCGCATCATAGAGAAAATGCTAACGGAAGGCGGCTGCTCCGCTCCTGAATATCGCCATATCACGGCCATCGAAAGGCTGCTGGAGCAGGGACATGGCAGCATACAGGTCAGTGGCGGGATAGCCGTTCGGGTCTGGCGCGGTGTGATCGACTTTCCAAGAGAAGAGAAGGAATTTCCAGAGGCCTCCTTTTCCGTTGTCCCTCAGCAATGGCCTGCCGCTCAGGTTTGCAAACTGGGGGAAGAAACACTGTCTTTTTCTTTTGTTTACAAAAAAGATTTTGTAAAGATACAAAAAATTCATAAACACCGGTTGGCGAATTGCTTGGATTATGATAGAATACATGGTAACCTGATTTTACGGCCGCGCAGGCCGGGAGACCGTCTGCACCCAGTTGGCAGAGGGTGTTCCAAAACCTTTAAGAATTTGTTTCAGGAGCTGGAGGTTCCGCCGGAAAAGCGTGGCGGCATGCCTGTTTTGGGCGATGCGGCCGGGCCGGTGTGGACCCCGTTTTTTGGCGTGGATGAACGCGTCTGCATCACGGATAAGACAAAAAGAATATTGATGATCAGCGGCGGGAGGAAAGTATAGTGCGTGATGATATCGAAAGAATCCTTCTCGATGAGGAAAAACTGTCAGGCATCGTAAAAGAGCTCGGGGCAAGGATCAGCGAGGATTACCGGGATAAAAATTTATTGATGATCAGCGTCCTGAAAGGCTCCGTTGTCTTCATGGCGGATCTGATGCGTGCCATTACGATCCCATGCCGCATCGATTTTATGGCGGTGTCCAGCTACGGCTCCGGTACGAAGACGAGCGGCGTCGTCAAAATCGTAAAGGATTTGGATATTAATCTTGAGGGATATGACCTTCTGATCGTAGAAGACATTCTTGACAGTGGCAAGACGCTTCAATACATACGCGAAATTTTAACCGCCCGCAATCCGAAGAGCATTCGCATCTGCACGCTGCTCGATAAGCCGGAGCGCCGTCAGGTCGACTTGGCCGCGGATTATGTGGGGGCGTGTGTGCCGGATGAATTCGTCGTGGGCTACGGCCTCGATTATGATGAAAAATATCGCAATCTTCCGTATGTGGGCGTTCTGAAGCCTTTTGTCTATGGCGGTAAATGATTGCATTGATGAAATCTGCCGTTTTGGGCAAGATAGCTGAAGGAGTGATTGATTAACTTGGATAAGAAAAGGAACTGGCGTGTTTTCCTGCCGTATTTATTGCTGCCGATCGTATTGATTCTGGCATTGTCTTTCTTTACCACGACGCAGAACCGGGTGAAGACGGAATATTATCAGATCGTCCAGTATTTTGATCAGGGTGAGGTAACCGCCTATCGTTTTAATTTAAGCAGCCGTGTGTTGGAATACCAGCTCAAAGGAAGCAATGAGTGGCAGAAATACACGGTTCCCAATGCAAATCTGTTCATTGAAGATGTTCATGAGTCCGTGCGCGATTACAATAAAGCGCATCCGGACGCTCCCATTAAATACGATATGGAGGCGGGGAGCGCCAATTCCTGGTGGGTAAGCCTTCTGCCGACGGCGCTGATGATCGTGCTGCTGATCGGCGGCCTGGTCTATATGACGCGCCGCATGAATCAGACGATGACCAACGAAACCAACCGGACAATGAGCTTCGGTAAGGCGCGCGTCAAGCAGGTTAAGGACGAAAAGCGCAAAACCACCTTTGAAGACGTTGCGGGCGCGGACGAGGAAAAGGAAGAGCTTTCCGAAATCGTTGCATTCCTCAAGGAGCCGCGTAAGTTCAACGATCTGGGAGCTCGTATTCCGAAGGGCGTATTGCTCGTCGGCCCTCCCGGCACAGGTAAGACGCTTTTGGCCCGTGCGGTGGCAGGCGAGGCAAACGTGCCGTTTTTCTCGATTTCCGGCTCGGATTTCGTAGAGATGTATGTCGGCGTGGGCGCGTCGCGTGTTCGCGATCTGTTTGAACAGGCCAAAAAGAATTCTCCGGCGATCATCTTCATCGATGAGATCGACGCGGTCGGCCGTCATCGCGGCGCCGGCATGGGCGGCGGGCATGATGAGCGCGAGCAGACGTTGAACCAGCTGCTGGTTGAGATGGACGGCTTCGGCGCAAATGAGGGCGTCATCATTATTGCGGCGACGAACCGCCCGGATATCCTCGACCCGGCGCTGCTGCGCCCCGGCCGGTTTGATCGTCAGGTCACGGTTGGCTATCCGGATCTCAAGGGCCGCGAGGCGATCCTGAAGGTCCATGCCAAGGGAAAACCATTGGCCCCGGATGTCGATCTGAATGTCATTGCGCGCTCCACCGTAGGATTTACGGGCGCAGACCTCGAGAATCTTCTGAATGAAGCAGCACTGCTTGCCGCACGCCGGAATCAGAAGGCGATCACGATGACAGAGATCGAGGAAGCGACGATTAAGGTCGTCGTCGGCACGGAGAAGAAGTCCCATAAGATGAGCAGCAAGGAGAAAAAACTGACCGCCTACCATGAGGCGGGCCACGCGGTGGCAACCTTCTTCCTGCCGAGTCAGGATCCCGTCCATCAGATTTCCATTATTCCGCGCGGTATGGCGGGCGGCTATACGATGTCCATGCCGAAGGAGGATAAGAGCTATACCTCCAAAAACGATATGCTCGATGAGCTCGTCGTCCTGTTGGGCGGCCGTGTGGCGGAAGCGCTGATCCTCGGCGACATTTCTACAGGCGCGTCCAACGATATTGAGCGCGCCACGGAGATTGCGCGCAAGATGGTCACCAAATACGGCATGAGCGAAACGCTTGGCCCGATTGCCTTCGGCTCCGGGAACGACGAGGTATTCCTCGGCCGCGATTTCAGCCATACACGAAATTATTCCGAGAATGTAGCCTCCGAAATCGATGAGGAGATCAACCGCATCATCGTCAACGCCTATAACCGCTGCCGCTCGATTCTGGAGGAGCATCAGGATAAGCTGCATAAGGTTGCCCATTATCTTTACAATCATGAAAAGGTGGATGGCGACCTGTTCAAGGAACTCATGACGAACGATACGCTTCCGATGGAACCAATGGCTGAGGACGCAGAGCCTTCTGAACCGCAGGATGATTCGCATGGGGAGCCGAACGCTTCGCAGGCGTTCGCACAGAATTCGGATTCCATTAAGAATGAGCAGCCTCCTGAGGGCAACTGATTTCTTTTGAATGTTGAAAGAGCCTGAAACCGCTGACAGCTGGCGTGGTTCGGGCTCTTTTTGTAGTATCTATGCCGCAACATGAAATTTCATTTTTTTACAACCTTTGCAGATATTTATTTATCTTTCCCAGCGCGTTGGCCGGATATCTTGCCCTCACCCTTGACACAGACCCAAGATATCGTGTAAAGTAGTATTCTGGAAAAAGGAAATTTTTGTTTTTATATTCCCGAAAAGGAAAGAGGAGACTGTAAGCAAGCTTTTTTATATGGCGCTTGATCCGGATGGAACACGCTTCTTCTTTCTGCGAAAGGATGACCAGTTACATGCCCCCAAAAAAGGCCAGCTATGGAAATGAAAATATTACATCGCTCAAAGGGGCGGACCGGGTGCGCAAGCGTCCGGCCGTTATCTTTGGCTCGGACGGGCTGGAGGGCTGCGAGCACTCGATCTTCGAAATTCTCTCCAACTCCATTGACGAGGCACGCGAGGGCTTCGGCGACAAGATCGTGGTGACCCGCTATATCAACGGCTCCATCGAGGTGCAGGATTTCGGCCGCGGCATTCCGATGGATTACAATGAGAATGAAGGCAAGTTCAACTGGGAGCTCGTTTTCTGCGAGCTCTATGCGGGCGGCAAATACAACACCAACGACAGCGACGGCAGCTATGAATATTCGCTCGGCCTTAACGGCCTGGGGCTTTGCGCCACGCAGTATTCCTCGGAGTATATGGATGCGGAGGTGCACCGGGACGGCTGGTGCTATCAAATACATTTTGAGCATGGCGAGCCCGCAGGAGAGCTCGTCAAGGAGCCATATCAAAAGAAAGATACCGGCTCCACCATCCGTTGGCGGCCAGATTTGAAGGTCTTCACGGATATCAACGTGCCGCTGGAGTATTATCAGGAAACGATCAAGCGGCAGTCTGTCGTGAATGCTGGGGTGCGCTTCGTACTGCGGGATCAGACGGAGAAGGGCTTTGATACCTACGAGTATTTCTATGAAAACGGCATTTCCGATTATGTGAAGGAATTCGCCGGGGAAGACGCCTTCAGCAGCGTGCAGTACTGGCAGACGGAGCGCAAGGGCCGCGATCGCGCGGACAAGCCCGATTATAAAGTGAAAATAAACGCTGCGCTCTGCTTCTCTAATAAAAAGCAAATTAAGGAATATTTTCACAATTCGAGCTTTCTGGAGCACGGCGGTGCGCCGGAAAAGGCCGCGCGCAGCGCATTCGTTTCCCAGATCGACGCCTATCTCAAGCAAAACGGCAAGTATCTCAAGAGCGACAGCAAGGTAAGCTTTCAGGATGTTGAAGACTGCTTGATCCTCGTCATTTCTTCCTTCTCCACGCAGACCTCCTATGAGAACCAGACGAAGAAGGCCATCACCAACAAATTCATCCAGGAGGCCATGACGGAGTTCCTGCGCCATCAGCTGGAGGTCTATTTTATCGAGAACCGCCTGGAAGCCGATAAGATCGCCGAGCAGGTGCTCATCAATATGCGAAGCCGCATCAAGGCGGAGACAACAAGGCAAAATCTCAAAAAAACGCTGCAAAGCTCCAACGATATGACCAACCGCGTGGCAAAGTTCGTCGACTGCCGCAGTAAGGACGTTGCGCAGCGGGAGCTGTTCATCGTGGAGGGCGATTCGGCGCTCGGCTCCTGCAAGCAGGCGCGCGACCCTGATTTTCAGGCGATCATCCCGCTGCGCGGCAAAATCCTCAACTGCCTGAAATGCGAATATGATAAGATTTTCAAAAGCGAGATTATTACGGATCTGATTAAGATCCTCGGCTGCGGCGTAGAGGTCAGAAGTAAGGCGAGCAAGGAGCTCTCCTCTTTCAATCTGGATTTGCTGCGTTGGAATAAAGTGATCATCTGCACGGATGCGGATGTGGACGGCTTCCAAATCCGTACCTTGGTGCTCACGATGATCTACCGCCTGATGCCGACGCTCATCGACGAGGGGAAAGTATTCATCGCGGAATCGCCCCTGTATGAGATCAATTATAAAGGGCAGACTTGGTTTGCCTACACGGAGAAGGAGAAATCCGATGTGCTCACGGAACTGGGCGACTGCCGCCCCAAGCCGGATATCCAGCGCTCCAAGGGCCTTGGCGAAAACGACGCGGACATGATGAACCTCACCACGATGAACCCCGCCACGCGAAGGCTCATCAAAATCGAGCCGGACGCGGCAGAGGAGACTTCCCGGATGTTCGATATGCTGCTGGGCAACAATCTGGCGGCACGCAAAACGCATATTGCGGATAACGGACACCTGTATCTAGATTTGACGGACGTAAGCTAACGCAACAGGCAATCCTGTAGACAAAATCGTTCGCTTTCTTTCCGGCTGCGAAAGGATGGACATTTCATATGGCTCCTAGAAAAGGTAACAAGAATACTGAGAAAAAACCAGAGGTCAATGTCAACGCCCATATTCTGGGCGCGGGCGAGGTGGTCAACCAGCGCATTACAGAGACACTGGAGACAAACTATATGCCCTATGCGATGAGCGTGATTTTATCCCGCGCGATCCCGGAGATCGACGGCTTTAAGCCATCTCACCGCAAAATTCTATACACGATGTATAAGATGGGGCTTTTGACCGGTGCCCGGACCAAATCGGCCAATATCGTCGGCAGCACGATGAAGCTCAACCCGCACGGCGATGCAGCGATCTACGATACCATGGTCCGCCTCTCCCGCGGGTATGAGGCGCTTCTGCACCCGTATGTCGATTCCAAGGGCAATTTCGGTAAGGCGTATTCCCGCGATATGCAGTGGGCCGCTTCCCGTTACACAGAGGCGAAGCTCGACCCGATTTGTAACGAGCTGTTTCGCGATATCGACAAGGATACGGTTGATTTCGTCGATAATTACGACGGCAAGCTCAAGGAGCCGACGCTGCTTCCGGTTACCTTCCCGTCGATTCTGGTCAACGCGAATACGGGCATCGCCGTCGGTATGGCGAGCTCTATCTGCCCCTTTAACCTCAAGGAGGTCTGCGAGACGACGATTGCGCTCATGCAGAATGAGGAGCATGACGTGGCTGATACGCTCAAGGCGCCGGATTTCACAGGCGGGGGCCTGATCCTCTACGATCGCGCGGAGATGGAAAATATTTACCGCACCGGGCGCGGCGGCATCCGCGTGCGCGCAAAATATGCGTACGACAAAGCCAACAACTGCATCGACGTCACCCAGATCCCGCCGACGACCACGATCGAGGCGATCATCGATAAGATCATCGATCGCGTCAAGGCCGGCGTGATTCGCGAGATCAGCGATGTGCGCGATGAAACCGGCCTTTCCGGAATGAAGCTGACCATCGATCTCAAGCGCGGCGTGGACCCGGAGAAGCTCATGCAGAAGCTCTTTCGGATCACGCCTCTGGAGGATACCTTCTCCTGCAATTTTAATGTGCTGATCGCGGGCGTACCGCGCGTGCTCGGTGTGAAGGAGCTGCTCAACGAGTGGATAGCCTTCCGTGTGGAATGTGTAAGGCGGCGCACTTTCTACGACCTGACCAAGAGCAAGGATAAGCTCCATCTCTTGCAGGGCCTTGCCAAAATCCTACTGGATATCGACAAGGCAATCCAGATGATCCGCCAGACGGAGGAGGAGAGCGAAGTTGTCCCCAACCTGATGATCGGCTTCGGGATCGACGAGACGCAGGCGGAATATGTGGCGGAGATTAAGCTGCGCCACTTAAACCGTGAGTATATTTTGAAGCGGACAGAGGATATCGACCGCCTGGAAAAAGAGATTGCCGAGATGGAGGATATCCTGGCCCACCGCCGGAAGATCCAGCAGATCATCATCGGCGAGCTGAGGGACGTCATCGAGAAATATAGCCAGCCCCGCCGCAGCGAGCTGATCTACGCGGCGGATGTGGTCGTCGAGGAGGAAGAGGAGGAGACGCCGGATTACCCGGTGCATCTGTTCCTAACGCGTGACGGCTATTTCAAGAAGATTACGCCCTTATCCCTTCGCATGAGCGGGGAGCAGAAGCGCAAGGATGGCGATGAGATCACCCAGACGATGGAGTCAACGAACAGCCGCGAGCTTTTATTCTTTACAAACCGCTGCCAGGTTTATAAGGCGAAGATTGCGGATTTTGATGATACGAAGGCGAGTGTCCTCGGCGATTTCATTCCCGCAAAGCTGGGGATGGAGGAAGGTGAGAGCGTTATCTATATGGCTGTGACGAAGGATTACAGCGGCTTTATGCTCTTCTTCTTTGAAAACGGCAAGGTTGCCAAGGTGGAACTCTCCGCCTATGAGACGAAGACGAACCGCAAAAAGCTCGTCAAGGCCTATTCCGACAAAGCGCCGCTGGTGGCCGCCCGCTTCATCGCCGAGGATTGCGAGCTGGTGCTCCAGTCGAGCGCGGGGCGTATGCTGCTGCTGCATACGGGAGCGATTGCTCCAAAGACGACGAAGGATACCATCGGTGTGGCCGTGATGACGCTCAAGCGTGGCCAGAAGCTGCTGCGCGTGCGGGATTATCGAGAAGGGGAGTTTGCAAAGCCACACCGCTATCGCACAAAGAATTTACCTGCCGCAGGCGCGCTGCCCAGCGCAGAGGACGAGGGTGAGCAGCTTGCACTCAAATAAGGCAATCAGGCTTGTTTTCATTGAGAAGGAAGGGTTCCTATGGTCATTGATGTACACGCGCATATCTTCCCAGAAAAAATTGCGCGCAAGGCGACCGATAACATCGGCCATTTTTACGGCTGCTCCATGGCGGCGGACGGCACGGTGGAAAACCTCCTGCGCTGGGGCGATCAGTATGGGGTGGATCGCTTTGTGGTGCATTCTGTGGCGACAAAGGCAGAACAGGTCGATTCCATCAATGCCTTTATCGCAGGGCAGGTGCGGCTCCATCCAGACCGCCTGATCGGCTTTGCCGCGCTGCATCCGGATAGCGACCGCATCTCACAACAAGTGGAAGAAGCCATTCAAATGGGGCTTGCCGGCGTAAAGCTCCACCCCGATTTTCAGCAATTCCACATCGACGATGAGAAGGCATTCCCGATCTACGAGGCAATCGAGGGGCGTATGCCGCTGCTGGTACATACGGGCGACAGCCGCACGGAGTATTCGAAGCCCTGGCGGCTGGCCAAAATAATCGACCGGTTCCCGAAGCTAGATGTGATCGCGGCGCATTTCGGCGGCTATTCCGAATGGGAAAACGGCGCGTTAAGCCTTGCGCTCAAGAATGTGTATGTGGATACCTCCAGCAGCCAATTTATATTGACGCCGCATCAGGTACGGGAGCTGATCGATATTTTCGGCGCGGACCACGTGCTGTTCGGCACGGATTACCCGATGTGGAACCCGCAGGACGAATTGGAGAAGCTTCAGCTTGTGCCGATGACAGGGGAGGAGCGGGAGCTGATCCTGCATGGGAATATGGAACGGCTGCTGGCGAAATACCAACGATAAATAGCAAAGGAATCCGGCGGAAACGGCCGGATTCCTTTTTTGTGAGTGGATTTTTATTCACCTTTGCCCAACAGCATAGCGAGCAATTGTGCACAATCAAGATATCCCTGCCTGTACAATGCCTGCTGGAGGATCGCAGCGGTGGTAAAGTCGTTTTCAAAATACTCGCAGAAGTCCATGCAGTCGCCCGCGGTAATGTTGAGCTCTCCACGTCGCTGAATAATCGGTTCAATGTTTTGATACAGCATTTTCTTTTTTTCCATGGCCAGCGCATAGTCACCGTTTGTTTTGCAGAGGTTTTGCATAACGTACTCAATCCGGCCATTCAAGAAATCGGATACAAATAAACTCATGGCTTTTTCCTTTCTAAGTCGTTTTCCAACAAACGCCACAGCCGTTTTTCAAAGGCTTGAAAGGAATTGCCGCGCATGGTATAATATTTACGCTGCAATTCGCCTTCTGGCGGTTGTCGGTACTGGAAGTGGCTTCTGCTTTGACGAGTTGCGGGCCGCTTCCTTTCATTTTTTGAGGTCGTCCTTCAACTTTTTAATTCCCCGGCGAATCGCCTCTGTCCTCGGCATTTGCGTTTGTTTGCAGTATGCATCAAGAATTGTATTGCATTCGGCGTCAAGTCGGACGTGTGTGGAAATACCTTTGGGATTGTCAGTGGGACGCCCCATTTTCTTTTTTTCGGGCAATCATTTCACCTCACTTTTGTAGCCCAAATTCATCTTATCATTTTGTGGCACGAAAGTCAAGCAACTTTTAATATTTTTATTTAATGGGATATGTGACGGTTCTCGCTGGTGTGACTTTATTTCGTTGGTCATCTTAAATTACGGATCGGGAAATCGGTACGCGCTCAGGCCGCGCGGGCCCACGCCTTTTCCCTCGTTGGAAAAGGGTGCAAAAGAACATTGTTTGCACGGCACTGCGGCAGCGGGAAGATGGAGCCACGACCGGACCCGTTCGGCGAACCTTCCCAAACTCAGCCGCTCACGCGGCTTCAAACACATGGGCAGGTTCGTTTTTTGCGCTTCACGCAAAAAATTCCCTCACGAGCCACGCAAGAGGCGAGTGCTGCGCTGCCTTGGCCTTCCATCAACATCTACGCTGACGAAGGCAAGGAGTGAGAAGCGCATCGTGGTCCTATTGATCGGTTACGCAACAGGTTCCTGTGAGAAAAATAACGGTTCCACACAAATCACTTGCACTGCCAACTGCCTGCGGCTCAAAAAGCTTTCGGAAGGCCGAGGCAGCATCGCGCTTTACTCACTGCGTGGCTCGTGAGGGGATTTTTTCATCGCGTCTCGCGCGGTGAAAAAACGGGCGCACAAATTGTTTGAGCGCCGTGAGGCGGCGAGTTTTTGTGCGTCCGCCGAACGGGTTTTAACGTGTCTCAATCTCTCTGCTGCCGAAGTGCCGTGCAAAACGGCCCCTTTTGCTTCCTTTTCCGGCCGAACGGAAAAGGAAGTGCCCGCGCGGCACGAGCGCAAACGCAACTTAATCACGCAGAAATTTAAAATAGGTAAAGAAAATGAACTCGTCTCATCGTGCCCCTGTACAAAGCTGCCATATCCTGCAGCCCGCGCGGTAAGAGCACAAGAGCACATTTTAATTTTAAGCACAAAAGCCCGCAGACCTTTTCGGATAGAGGTCTGCGGGCTTGTTATTTTTTAAGTTAATCCGCCATCATTTGCTGAATTTTTTCCTTCACCGCTTGGCATACCGCCTCTGGCGCAAGCTCCTCCTTGAGCGACTTATCCCGCGCGGAAAATTCTACAATCCCCTTCGCGCAGGTCTTGGGGCTCACCACAATCCGCAGCGGCACGCCCAATAAATCCGCATCCGAGAACATCACGCCCGCGCTCACCGGACGGTCGTCAAAGAGCACCTCCACACCTGCCTTGGTCAACTCCTCATAGAGCGTTTCCGCCGTCTCTTTTACCTGCGGATCGACTGCTTTGAGCGCGCAAATGTGCACCTGCCAGGGCGCGATCGCCATCGGCCAGATCGGGCCGTAATTGTCATGCCGCACCTCACATACGGCGGCGGCAAGCCTGCCCACGCCGATGCCGTAGCAGCCCATGATCGGGTATTGCAGCTTGCCGTCCCGGTCGAGATACTGCATCCCCATGGAACGGGTGTATTTATCGCCAAGCTGGAAGATATTTCCCACCTCGATACCGCGGCTGATGCGCAGATGCGGCTTGCCGCAGACCGGGCAGATGCCGCCCTCGAATGCCTTTGCCACGTCGAAGAATTCCGGCTTCTGTTTGAGGTCGCGCTCGAGCGAAACGCCGGTGAGGTGGTAACCATCCTCATTTGCACCGCATACCGTACACCGGATGCCCTCCATGGAGCGGTCAAAGACCGCCTGTATCTTATCGTTCAGGCCCACCGCGCCGATGGAGCCGGGGACAAGCCCGCTGTCCTCCGCGATCTGCGCGGCCGGATGAATTTCCGTTTTCAGGAGATTGCGCAGCTTGGTTTCATTGACCTCCAGATCGCCCCGGATAAACACGACGACATAACTGTCATCGGTGTTTTTCTGATATACTACGGCCTTGCAGGTCTGCTCCGGCTGAAGATGGAGGAAGGCGCAGAGGTCTTCGATCGTTTTCACGCCGGGGGTGGAGACTTTTTTCAGCTGAGCCTGCTCTGTCACCGGATTCTTGACAATGCATTGTGCAGCCTCCATGTTGGAGCGGTAGCCGCAGCTGTCACACAGGACGATGGAATCCTCACCGATCTCCGTCAGCAGCATGAATTCGTGGGCGATGCTTCCGCCCATCATGCCGGAATCGGATTTGACCGCCACAACCTCCGGCACGCCAACGCGGGCGAAAATGCGCCGATAGGCCTCATAGCATTTTTCATAATAGTGCTCCAGGTCCTCCTGCGAGGTGTGGAAGGAGTAGGCGTCCTTCATCGTGAATTCCCGCACGCGGATCAGCCCGCCGCGGCAGCGCGGCTCGTCGCGGAATTTCGTTTGGATCTGATAGATCATGAAGGGATAATTGGCGTGGGATTTTGCCGCGCCGCGTGCGAGCTGCACGGCCGCCTCCTCATGCGTCATGCCGAGGACAACGTCGCTCCCGCTGCGATCCTGAAAGCGGGCCATCTCGCTGCCGATGCTCTCATAACGGCCGGATTCCTGCCAGAGGGAAGCGGGCATGACCACGGGGAACAGCACTTCCTGCCCGCCAATTGCATCCATCTCCTCCCGGATGATCTGCTCGATCTTGCGGGTGATCCGGCGTGCAGGAGGATAGAGCGAATAGATACCGTTGCATAGCTGGCGCATATAACCGCCGCGCATCATGAGGGCGTGGCTTGCAATCTGACAGTCGGAGGGCGTTTCTTTAAACCGCTCTCCCAAAAGATGACTCATTTTCATCACATGCGCTCCTTTCACGTTTGAAACAATAAATTGGTTTATAGTATACCACAGGTTCCTTTTACTGTCCAAGGAGAAAAGAGCAGAGCCGCGAGAAATGAGGAAATTTTGGTTGGAGGTAGGTCGTAGATCTGATACAATAAAACAGAAAATTCCATTTTTCCCTTGTATCAAAAGCCAGGAAACGAATTTTGGGAATACCTATCACATGGTTGCGATGCGGACTTTGATCAGGACCATCTGATCGTTATCATCAAAAAGAGCCGTCCGAAGCCGGACGGCCTTCCATTACACTTTTACAATTTCATGGCTGTTTCCATGCGGGGCGGAGCATTTTTGGAAGCCTGCTCTTCTTCCTTAGGTGGTTCCAGATAAACGGTTTTGCTGTGTATATCGAGCCGGTCATAATATTGCTTGAACCGGACAGTATGCTGCAGGGGCCGCTTGCAGTGCGGACAAAAAAATTTGGCACGAAAGGCCCTGCAGGTAAAGATCCAATCGCTTTTCTGCTGCGCTTCCCGGCCGCACTGATCGCAGAAGCAGCGCATTCTCTCCGGGTCTACATTTGGGTTGTGGATATCGCTGATGATATATGCCTTAAAACGCAGCCGTTCGTAAAATTCTTCGCCGCACGGCAATGTGAGTTGCTCTACCAGATTTTCAGAAAAGACGCGGCGCAGACATTCTGCCGAGAGAAGGCTGTCATCCAGCGCACGATGCAGGGAGAGCCCATCCTCGCCAATTCCCAGCATGGCGGCAGCAGCGCTCAGGCCCGTCTGCTGCGTCGTGGAGAGATGCAACGCCGCTTGTACTATTTTTTGCAAATCGGCATAATACGTAAGAAAGGGCAGCGTATCAAAGCCATTGAATAATTTGAAATTTTCGATCAGAACGCGAATATCCGTATCGCCCCAAGTCAATACCGTAACCGGGCCATTGCCAATCCATTTTCGAAATTGCGCCATGGTCTGGGTAAAGGGCGTGCCACTTTGTAGATCCTCATTGGTCAAATGGGTCAATTCCCTAACGTGTCCGCGCAGCCGTTTGCCAATTTGCGATTTGATCAGATGAGAAAACGTGTCGATTTCACGAAGCTGCTCGTCCAGACGGACGGCACCAATTTCAATGACTTCGTTCATGAATCCGCTGCGTTTGATGCTGTATACGTTATTCCATTCGAGATCCATAACGACATATTGCATATTAATGGTAACCCCACTTATTTTAGTATTCATTCATACGCATTCGGGAGGGTGGATTATTCCGGTCTGCTTGTCCTGTTTTTGACCGATATCTGCAGGCCCTCCATAACATCAAGCGCTTTTTCATGGAGACTTGGGTCTGCGCTCCCGGTGCAGGCCGCATCCACGATAATCTCCGCCTCCGGCAGAGCGGCCTTGGCCAGAACAGCATTGGAAATGACGCAGATATTGGAGACCAGGCCGACCAATTCAATCCTGTCAAATCCAGCGCGGCGGAGATATTCGGCAAGCTCAAGAGAACCGAATCCGGGCTTTTCAATGAGGACATCTCCCGGCCGGCATAAATCCGCAGCATGGCCATAGAGCTTCCAGCCGGGTGAATCCTTTAGGCAATGCATCACAGGGAGCTTTTTCCCTTCCTGCGTCTGCAGATAATTTTCCAAATGTGTATCAAAAGTAAAAATAACAGTCTGATTTTGCTCGTGATATGCATTGATTTTGGCGCAGATTGCACGCTCCAGGGAAGGGGCCTGTTCAAAACCGAGACTGCCATCCACAAAATCTGTTTGAAAATCCACTACCACCAAGGCCTGCCGCATTCTCAATTTCCCCCTATTACCATATGAGCGTGAAGAACGCCCAGGAAGCACAAAAACGTTTTATACGCGATTCCCGAACAAAAAACAACAGCTCCATCATAGCATAAGCCGACATGCCGGTCAAGCGTGACGAGATGCAACACATAAAATTGGAAACAATTCTATAAAGGAGGAAATCATATCTTGCGAATCGAAAAGAAAGGAGAAAAGAGCGCGGGGATATTTGTCATGATCTTATAACAGCGTTTTGCAAATAGCAGGATCCATCTTCTGCCTTTTCCAATCAGCATCTAATTGCCATCAGGTAAAAAGCATGCCTGATGGCAATTTTTTGTGTTCAATCCAAAAATTACAAGTCCATTACAAATGCATTACGTTTCAAAAAGGAAGTTGACGTTACCATTTTTTTGTGTTATTCTTCTAAGTGTGATATGCGTACTATCACGCATATTGCTTTATTACGTGCAGAGGAGGGCTTGTGTTGATTGATATCATCAATGTAACGAAGCGGTTCGGGAAATTCACCGCCCTGAGTGGACTGACCTTTTCCGTGGGGCGTTCTTCCATCTACGGATTGGTGGGCTACAATGGGGCAGGTAAAACCACGCTTCTGAAGACGATTTCCGGCGTGTATAAGCCGGAAGGGGGAGAGGTACGGATCGACGGCGAGCATATTTTTGACAATGCCAAGATGAAGCAGCGCTTATTTTATGTGCCGGATGATCTCTACTTCCAACCCTATGCGAGTATGGAAAAAATGGCCCGTTTCTATAAAGGCTATTATCCGAAATTCAGCGAAAAAACGTTTCAGAATCTGACGAAGGTATTTGGCCTGGAGGCGACTAAGCGTATCAATGGATTCTCCAAGGGCATGCAGCGGCAGGCGGAGCTGGTGCTGGGCATGTCGGCGCATCCCGATGTTTTGCTGCTGGACGAGTCCTTCGACGGCCTTGATCCTGCCAAGCGGAGTCTGACCAAGCAGCTTCTGGCGGAATACATGGCGGAGAAAGAGGTTTCCATCATCGTCTCTTCGCATAATCTGCACGAGGTGGAGGATCTTTGCGACCATGTGGGCCTGATCAATGGACAAAAGCTCGCGATGAACTGCTCCATCGAAGAAATTAGCCAAAACCGCTGTAAATTCCGTCTGGCGTTTGACCGTGATATGACGGAAAAGGATTTCCCGGAAGTGGAAATCAAGCGATTCCGAGAGGACGGCAGCCTCATCACCTTAACAGCAGTGGGAGAAAAAGAGGCGGTCGAGGCGAAGCTTCGGGCAATGCATCCGCTGGTGCTGGAGCACATGCCGCTTTCACTGGAGGAAATATTCCTGGATGAAATGGAGGGAACCGATTATGACTTCTCAGAAATCTTCAGCTAATCCACGCCTTTATACATTCCGGACGGCTCTCAGTTCCAATTTTTTGCCACCGCTTCTGAACGCCCTGGTGCTGACCTTTGTGATCCCTGTGCTCAATCTGGTTAAGATTACTGCATTCAACGATTCTGCTTCTATGGAACAGGGGAAAGCTGCCGCTACGCTGAAAGAGACCTATAAGTATGTCATGCTTATGGGAGGGACGGAATATTCTATCCTGGCAATTCTGTCCACTGTCGTTTGTTCCGTTCTGCTAGGCGTTATGATTTTTCGTTTTATCGCAAGTAAAAAAACGGTTAATGTTTTCTATAGTCTCGGCATTACGCGAAAATCTCTTTTTGTTTCTAAATATCTGGCCGGTATTCTGATGCTGGTCGTTTCCGTCGCCTTGCCACTGTTGTTTAACCTGATCTTGAATTTCTCCTATTTGGGCTCCTCCTGGCAGCTTTGGAGCGCAACGGCCTATTATTTCTGGAGCTTTTCCATCTTGGCCTGCTTTGCCTTCACGCTGACGGCGGCTGTGTTCAGCTGCGTTGGCACGGTGGCGGAGGGGTGCTTTTTCCCGTTTGTGATTCTGGGCTCTCCGATGATCATCCTGTACTGTTTGCAATACCTGATGGAGACGCTTTATGGCAATCCCTACGGTCATTATCTGATGGGCTATCGTTCAGTCGACCTGCCAACCGCCTTTAAGTCCTTCAATCCCCTTTTGTTTCTCTATGATGGCATTTCCAATCTCTCCGCGCTTGATGCAGAGGGAAAGCTGGTGCCAAGCACGTATGGCGAGGGGACTCCCTGGGCAAAGCCGGATTTCCTTCCGCTGGTTTTCTGGACGGTCGCAATTGTCGCGGTTATGTTCCTGGGAATGTATCTGTTCCGTAGGCGCAAAGCGGAAATCTGCGGGTTCCTTGGCGTCAACCCGGTATTGAATTTCCTGATCACATTCCTGCTGGGCTTCTTCGGATTTGGGCTTGTGATCCATTTCGCGGCGGAAAAGCTCTCTATGGCGCTCGCCATCCTGATTGGCCTGCTTGTATTCACCGTGATTTATTGTATTGTCGATTTCGCACTGATCCGCAACGGGAAGGAGTTTCTGCGCGGATTAGTAAAGCTGCCGGTCCATCTGGGCATAACGCTAATCATAGGCGTCATTTTTGCGACGGGCCTGTTTGGATTCAGTAGCCGGATTCCGGAGCTTTCGGAAATTAAGAGTGCTGCAATTACCGTGCCGTCCGATACCTTCCTTGGCGTTGGCGGCGGCGGTTACTCCGTGGGCGCTTACGATTATGCCTGGGGGGCGCTGGGTCAGATGCTGAATGGGATTACGGACGAAGGGGATCTCCGCCTTGTCCGGCAGATCCATGAAGAAATTATCAAAAGCGGCGATCAGAAGATCACGGCCAATGATAAGGGAATTAACCGCGAAGATCAAACCGTTGGAAGCACGGTTCAGGTCGTTTACGAGCTGAAAAACGGGAAGAGACTGATGCGCAGCTATAATCATGTTCCGATGAAGGCCGTGAATCAGCTTCTGAACATTGAGGATACTAAAGCCGGCCGCGCGCAGATTCAGACGTTTCTGACAAAACCGTTTGATCAAAATAAATATGATGACCGGACTGCTGAAATCGTTCAAAAAACGGGATCGGTGACTCTTGTGAACTCAACCTTGGATCAGGCAACGTCCATTACGCTGTCTGAATTGCAGCGAAAGGTGATGCTTCAATGCGTTGCCGACGATCTGACGTCGCAGAAAGCGGCTGAGCGCTATTTCCCCACGAAGGCATTGCTTGGCCTGATCATGATTCAGGATACGGAAAGAGGTATGGGTTATCTTGACGGTAACAGTTCCGTTTTATCTTTGACGACCTCTACGAATTGGGGCTATACCGTTTATTTAACGGAGGATATGCCAAAAACCATCCAATTTTTAAAGGCAAATGGGCTGTATGATCAGATCGGGCAGCCTGCGAAGGCCGAAAGTGTGGAAGTAATCCGCGCGAAAGATACCAATGACAATTATTATGGATATGATCTAATATATGATTCCTTCTATTTCTTAGGCTCCTGGAGGTCTCTCAAATCCTTTGAAGAGGAAGAAGCGAACGCACAGGAGCAAGGCTACAATCCGAATGCTCCGTTTAAAAACGCGATAAAGATCAAAGACGCCAAGCAGGCGCAGGAAGTGGTCTCCCTCTCCCATATTGCCTATTTCTATGGGGTGGACGGCTATTTCGTCCGGGCAAAGCTGGCGGATGGCAAGGGATACACCTGCATGTTCCTGCCCGAGTCCGTTGCGCCGCAGTATGTCAAAGACGCAGTCAAGTAAATAACCTTGGCAATCGTTTTCAGGCATCAGACGCCTGAATTCGCTTTGCAGCCCGTCCCGCCGGATGCGATCAGCGACCAGCGGGAGCGGGCTTTTCAGACTTTGATATGGAGGGAGGGAAACCGCCGTGATCAACATCGACCTGCGAAGCCGCACGCCGATCTATGAGCAGATTAAAGAACAGATCATGCGCTTGATTCAGCTCGGTGTGTTCCGCCCGCATGAGCAGCTGCCGTCCATCCGTACGCTTTCCCGTGAGCTGAATCTGAATATCAATACGGTGAAACACGCCTTTATGGATCTGGAAGCAGACGGCGTGATTTATTCCATGCCAGGCAAAGGCAGCTATGTCAACGAAAATGCATTTGCCAATACGCGGATCAAGGAAAAGGCGCTGGAGGAAATACGCACCGCGATCTCTTCCGGGCAGTCTAAAGGGGTTACACAGGAGGAAATCATTGATTTGGTAAAAGAAATTTACGCAAGGGGGAATGGCCGATGATCGATGTAATTGACGTAACAAAAAAATTTGGCCGCTTTACCGCCATCAGCGATCTTTCCTTGACGGTCCATCAGGCGTCAATCTACGGCCTTGTGGGATTCAACGGAGCGGGCAAAACGACCCTGCTCAAAACAATTGCGGGCATTTACCGCCCAGAAAAGGGAATTGTGCGTGTGAATGCGGAAAATATTTTTGACAATGCCAAAATGAAACAACGTCTTTTTTATATGCCGGACGAGCTCTATTTTCAGGCCTATGCAACGCTCAGGCGCATGGCGCATTTTTATAAAAGCTACTATCCAAATTTTAGGGAAAAGACCTTTCAGGAGCTGACGAAGATTTTCGCTCTGGATCCCAATAAGAAGATCAACAGCTTTTCCAAGGGAATGCGGCGACAGGCGGAGCTGGTGCTCTGTCTCTCCACGCATCCGGACTTTCTCCTGCTGGATGAGTCCTTCGACGGGCTTGATCCTGCTAAACGGAATGTTGCCAAAAAGCTGCTGATCGAGTATGTTGCAGAATGCGGCGCATCCGTGATCATTTCCTCACACAATCTGCACGAGCTGGAGGATCTGTGTGATCATGTCGGCCTTTTGGACGGGCGTAGGCTCATGCTGGACTGTGCTGTGGACGACATCAGCGCGAGCCGCTGCAAATTCCGCGTGGCGTTTGACCGTGAAATGAACCGTGCTGATTTCAGTGGTTTTACTTTCAAGCGCTTTATCAAGGATGGCCGTCTGATTACCTTTACGGCGCAAGGGGATATTCAGGAGCAGGAAGAGCGGCTGCGCGCCATGAATCCGATCCTGCTCGAAAGCTTCCCGCTCTCACTGGAGGAAATTTTTATGGATGAGATGGAGGGCGAGGAGCACGACTATTCCGAGATTTTTCAATGAATCATTCTGGGGTTTTATGAAAAAGGGGATGTAGAGATATGAAGAGAAAGGCGCAGCCTGCTTCCTTGGCGGCTACTTCGTTTAGGCGGGCGTTGGCTACCGCCCTGCCGGCGGCTTTGCCTTATTTTATTTCAATCCTGCTGTTGTTCACCCTATCAACGTTTATCGATATTCTTGGTTATGACAGCAGAATCGCGCAAGATGCGCAGCAGTATATCAGCGCGGGAGAGCCAGTCCCGACTTTACAGTCGCTGTACCGCTATATTCTGTTCAATACGGAGATGGGGTTTCTTCCGCTCCAGCTTTTTGCGATTTTAATGCCGGTTCTCCTGGGGTTCGTCCTGTTCCGCTTTATGGCAAACAAGCGAACCGTCAACGTTTTTTACAGCCTGGGGCTAACAAGGCGCTCGCTTTTTATGACCCGGTATCTGGCCGGCCAGCTTTTGCTGCTGCTTGCCTCCCTGCTTCCGGTGGCGGCGAATCTGATTTTAAACCTTGCCTTTTTCGGCTCCTGTAGAGAGCTGTGGATTTCGGCTGCCGCTATTTTGGCAGCCTTGATTGTTCTGTCTTCCCTGAGCTTTGCCGTAACGGCGGCGGTGTTCAGCTGCGTGGGCACGGTGAGCGAAGGCGTCGTCTATTCCGTCCTTTCGCTTTTTTCGCCCTCCATTCTGCTCGCCGGGGCGGACGGGCTGATGAGCCGCGTCTGGGGTAGCCCGTTTGGCACTACCTTTGAAACAATGGATTTTGGAAGAAGAATATATTCTCTGCTTCTCAATTTTCAGCAAGTTCAGCCGGTCTTTTTGCTGAAAGCAAGCTGCGGCCAGGTCTGCCAGCTGCCTATGAATGAGAAGTGGACGGCACCCAACGGCTCCTTGCTGCTGCTTTGGGCGTTGCTCACCGTTGGGATCGTAGCGCTGGGGGCGTTCCTGTTCCAGCGGAGAAAAGCGGAAATCTGCGGCTTTTTGGGTAAAAACAGGGTGCTCAATGTGTTGGGGGTTGTGTCAGCCGGCTTTTTGTGCTTTGGCGCGGTTTTTAAGGTGAGCGCACCGCTGCCCGATTTTGTCGCCGTGATTCTGGGCATCTTGGCGTATGCCGCCGTTTATTGCGTTTTTTATCTGGCGCTGACGCGAGATGGGAAGCGCTTTCGTAAAAAGCTGCGCTTCCTGCCGGTGCATCTGAGCGCGGCGGCCCTGCTGGGCGTTTTGGTGGTGACCGGGTTTTGCGGCTTCAGCAGCTATGTCCCCGCAATATCTGAGGTGCAGAGCGCGGATGTGGTGATGCCGAACCAGAGCATCAAGTTGAGCGGCTACAGCGGGACGCGAGGAATCGACAATCAGGTTTTTTCGGAACAGGGGGGCCTTGTGCCCGGCTTTTCCTCCGAACGCGATCTTCAGTTGATTACCAGGCTACACCGCCAACTGGCGGAAGTCGGGCGCCGGGAGCTGAAGAAAGAGGGGTCGCTTAAGGATCGAACCGTCCGGACGGGGATCCAGTTCGTATACACGCTTAAAGACGGCAGGCAGGTAAGGCGGCATTACGAGCGGATTCCCATCTCCTTGCTGACGCAGTTCCTCCAGCTGGAGGACAGTGACCGCTACCACGCGCTGATCCGGGAGGTTTTAACAACCGAACCGGAGCCTGAAGCATACGACAGGCTAAATTATATGAAAGAGCAAGTACAGGCGATCAATACGGTGTTGCTTGATAGCAAGTGGCTGGCAAAGGAACGGGAAATCCCCCTGAGTGAGCTTCAACGCCGGGAATTGCTGCGATGCATCAGTGACGATTTATGCGCACAGCCTGCGCAGGAGAGATACCATCCCTCTGCCCCTGCGCTTGGCGCGATTGCATTTATTCACCGGGACGGGGAGTCAGAGCGGGAAGGCAGCTTCTCCCGGGAAATCTCCGGGACGCCGGCTTCTTTGCGCATCGTGATCACCAGGGATATGACGAATACGCTCGCCTTTATACAGGAGCATGCAGGCGCTGATTTTGTGGAAGAGGACCCTCCCATCCGGAGGTTGTCGGTCATCCACGCAAAATGGAATGATAATCCTGAAATGGAGACGATCGGATCCTTCCCATACACGTTTACTTGGTACGCGGCGCTGGAGTTCAGCGGCGGCTGGGGAAGCGTCGGTTTCCCGAGCGACAATGCCTTTGTGGGCAGCGGACCGACTCTGGATGCCTTTCAATTTTCCTGTGCGATCCGGGATCCGGCTCAGATTAAGGAGATCATGTCGCATGCCTATCTGAATTATTTTTTGGATACGGATGGATATTATGTCCTTGCGGAATTTGAGGAGGGCAATGGATATTCAATCTTTTTCCTTCCCGAGTCCGAGGCGCCAGAGTCGATCCGCAATGCGGTGAACTGATGTGATTTGCTCTATTGTGGAGAGGAGAAAACACTTTGAAGAAGTAAATGCAGAACATTCGAGATTGCGTAGCAGGGCAGAAAGGCTTATAATAATAAAAATTGGATTGACAATTGTTTATGTGAAAGGAGTCCGACGAATGAGCCTGAAAAAGGGGAACAGTGCCGCCGCGGCGGGAGCGGTTGCAACGCTTGCGATTCTTTCCATCGCGGTTTTAGTTATGGTACGGAAATACGGAAGATGATAAAAATCTAAATGAGACAGGCACATTTAAAATCTGTGCGCATAAACTGTTCTGGTATGGAACCTACCGGGGCAGTTTTTGTTTTTATCATCTCATGGAACAGGCAGAAAATATATCCAAAAATTTGCAATCATTAAACGATCTGTTGTTGGTTTTATAGACGTATATGTTGTTTACAATCACCATGATATATGGTATTATAAACCGTGTGATAGGGAATAAGGTGTTTAAGCACAGTAATCGCAAAAAAATTTATTTTTTGTGAACCCCTGAAAATCTTTCCCGTAAAAACGAAATATAAAAACGAAGGCCAATCAAGAAGTGTTTTGAAACCTTTTCGTTTTAAGGCACAAAAAGCCAGAAGGAGTGTTTGATGATGCAAGATACCATGGTGCTGAAATTTCCGATGGATACCCATATGACGGCTGCTCCGGAGAAACCCGGAAAAAAGAGCGGCGATACGATCTCGCATTTTGGCATGCAGAGAAAGATCGTTTCCCATATGACCTCTGAATCATGGAAGACCGTTCCCCATGTTACCTATATGTATGAGCCGGATGTAACGGACTTCATGAAAGAGTATCGAGTCCTCAGCCGGGATTCCAACCGGTCGCACAAAATCACGGTTAACACAATCATGCTCAAAGCAATCGCCGAAGGCCTGAAGGCCGCGCCGTCGCTCAACGCCCATATCGATTACCGAGACAGAACCGTGCGCGGAACCGTTACACAGCTGGAAAGCATTGATATCTCCGTTCCCTGGTGTCTGCCCAATGGTGAGATGATGACCGTCAATCTGCGGGACGTCGGCTCGAAGTCGCTTGATGAGCTTGCCGCATATATTGAGGATGTCGGCCGTCGTATGGAGAATACGGATTTCAACGAAGCCATGTATGAGGTTGCTTTCGCTGAAACGATGACCCATTTAAAGCGTCTGCACATCGTCCGTGTACTGCGCCGTCTATTCGGCACCAAAGTGGGGAAGCACCGGGTAAAAACACTTTCCGGAAAGGCTAAAAGAGCATATCATAAAATACCGGCGGGTGACCGCCTGACAAAGGCAGACCTGGAGCAGGGGAGCGTAACGGTTTCGAATATCGGCAGTATTTATAGGGAACAGCACGGCGCAACGGCCCTGCTTGAAATTGTACCGCCGCAGATTTTTGCGGTAGCAGTCGGTGCGCTGCAGGAAAAGCCGGGCGTTTATACAGATCAAAATGGAATCAAGCAGATCGGCATTCGTCAGGTTATGCCGCTGTGTCTCGCCTTTGATCATCGCGCGGTCGATTTTGAAGCATTGGTTCCCTTCATGCGGACGCTGGACCGGCTATTTGCCCATCCTGCTATCATACACCAGTGGTAAATTTGCCGGTCAGAATCGGTTTCGATTCTTGAATCACAAAGACAGATTAAAAAAGGCGATGCCAAATGTGCGCGTGTACATTTTGCATCGCCCTTTTCGATATGCCGGTTGCTCCCTGTGGAGTAGACTGCATAGTGTGCTATCAGTATTTTCCTTACGAATCGTTCATATTGATTTTGCACATTCTTTTTTTCCATGACACACAGTCGACATAATTGCGGCCTATAGTAGAACCAAGATAAATGAAAGGGGATGGCAAAATGTAAAGGGTTCGTATATGGCAGCCAGTTCCTCTCCCATACAAATGTTGCAGAACGGGCTTCCGTTTTATCTATTGGTTTATGCATTTCCTCTCTTTTTTACACACTGTCCCCGCTGCCGGAATAGAACCCTCCGGCAGGGGAGGACAGACAACCAACAATTCCCTTATAAGAGGGCTTCTATATAGATTGCTTCTTCATTTTTCTCTCCTTTCTTTTCCTCATTTTCAGAAAAATCGCCGGTGTCGCACCGGCGATTTTTCTGCTTAGAGGAGCAGGGAAAGTTGCATTTGGAAACGATATGTCGTATAATGAAAAGCAAGAGTGAAATGGGAGGTATTCGAATGAAAGCTCTATATATGCGTATAGCGGCGGCCATGATGGCGTTTTGTCTTTGTTTCAGCCTGGCGGCCTGTGGGAAAGAGGGCACGAAGGAAGAGAGCAGCAACCCTCCGTATGAATCCAGTCAGTCGCAAGCTGGTACCGCAGAGCATTCTAATTCGATGGGGGAAACCGCATTATCACCATCAGATGAACCAGAAACTGCGCTACCCGTTGGAGGTGGGGACGTAGCTGTGGCGCCTGCAAGCGGAAAGGCGACGGAAAAACCTGCAGCACCCAAAACGACCAGTATCCCTGCGGAGACGGCGGCGTCCCGCACAGTCAAGGTGACGATCCCGGAGGGCTATAATATCATTCAGATTGCCAAGAAGCTGGAGGCAAACGGTGTATGCAGCGCCACTGATTTTATCAATACGGCGCAGACCTATAATTTTAATTATTATCCTTTGGTCGGAAGCATGCCCACAAAACAGTATCGTGCCTTCAAGCTAGAAGGCTATCTATTCCCCGATACCTATGAATTTTATAAAAATATGAAGCCACAGGATGCGGTGGGAAAATTTCTGCGTGGCAGCAAGGCTGTATTAAGCAATTATCCGTCCAGCGCGGCGAATCTGAAAAATATGGACGAGATTTTGACGCTTGCCTCCATTATCGAGAAGGAGGCGCGCACGGATACGGACAAAAAGCGCGTGTCGGCGGTGCTGCACAACCGCCTTTCGCAGGGAATGAAGCTGCAGGTAGATGCTACGCCGGTATATCTTCGTTCCTACATCAAAGGGAGTATCGGAAAATATAAAAATCTAAACAGCAGTTATACAGCCTACTGTAATGCATATAACACTTATAACAGTGCCTGCAAGGGGCTGCCTGCCGGACCGATCTGTAATCCCGGTCGTTCCTCTATCAATGCGGCGATCCATCCTTCCACGGAAGCCAAGTATCGGGATATGCTCTATTTCTGCTCGAAGAACGGCACGATTTATTATGCAAAGACTGATGAGGAACATGATGCCAACTTGAAGAAATATGGAATTGTGATCCCAAGCGTATAATGAGAGTAAGCGTAAACCGCCGCAGTTTTGAAAGTGCGGCGGTTTTCCATTCCGGCCGATAGCGCCTTGAACCAAAACACCTTTCTGGGCATAGGATAGCCTGCAAAGGCATATGAAACGGAGAGGAGTGAGCGCTTTGCAAATGATGCAGCATGCTCAAAGTGTTCCGGAAGTTTTGCGTGCGGGCCCTTACGCAAGGGCTGTGCTTCACGGCGGTACATATGCACCCTGCCTTGGCGGTACCGTCAGCTTTTATCCCTGGGCGCGCGGAACACTGGTGAAAGCGGAGGTGGTGAATCTGCCCGCTGAGGATACGGGGCCGTTCTTTGGTTTCCACATCCATGAGCAGGGATGCTGTGAGCAGGATTTTACCTGTGCGGGCGGCCATTTTAACCCGACGGGGCAGCAGCATCCATTCCATGCAGGGGATTTGCCCGTCCTGTTATCCAACCACGGTTATGCGTATATGACAGTCTATACGGATCGATTCCGTCCGTGCGATGTTATTGGCCGTTCCGTAATCATCCATCAGATGCCGGATGACTATCGCTCTCAGCCTGCAGGTGATAGTGGCAACCGCATCGGCTGTGGTGTCATTCTTAGGTGCTAGCAATTACAGCAAAATATCCGCCCCCTACAAACGGTACTTCGGCTGAAGGGGGCGGATATTCTTATGCATAGTTCGATGGCGGGGGACGAGGGCTACAGCTTGCGCGTAACCGTTTGATAGCCCATAATCCTGCAACCCTTCATTCGGTCAACAACGAGCTTTACATGCTCGCGCGGAACGCCCACAAGGGTGCAGTTATCAAGAATTTCAATTCTTCCAAAGCTTTTCCCGGGCAAACCGCTTTCTCCGGCAAGCGCGCCGAGAATATGGCTTGCGCTGACATGATGCTTGCGCCCGATATTGATGCTGATCTTTTCCATATCTGCATCATCGTGGCGGGGAACGGAGGGGGAGCGCCGCGTGCCTAGCAGACGAGCATTGCCGCGTTCCCGGCGTCGACTATCGCGTTCCATCCGGTTGCGCCGGCTTTCGGCGGCAAACAGCTCGTCGTCCGCGCGGCTCGGCTTGCGGCTCCTGTGCTCTTTTTTCATCAGCATTTTGATCAGCGCAGCGGAGATATCGAGAGAAGCGTAATCCTCCAGGAGCGTATCGATATACGGTGTGTATTCTTCGAGATTTCCCTCTTCTAATACTGTGCGCACACGGTCGAGAAATTTGCGCTCATTTGTCTCGTTTACTTCACTGCTTGACGGAACGGCCTTGAGCGTGATTTTTGATTTGGTAAAGCGTTCGATATCGCGCAGCTCGTAAATCTGCCTGCGGCCTGTGACAAAGGTAAAGGCGCGGCCTTCCTTGCCAATGCGTCCGGTTCGTCCGATGCGGTGGACATAATACTCCACATCCTGCGGGATATCGTAATTGAAGACGGCGGCGATATCATCGACATCAATGCCGCGCGCGGCGACATCCGTCGCAACCAGAATATCGATGAGGCCCCTGCGAAAGCCGTTCATGATCTGGGTGCGTTCTCCCTGCTTCATATCTCCGTGCAGGCCCCGCGCCTGATAGCCGCGTGCATGGAGCTCTTTGACAAGCTCGTCGACCTGCTTTTTGGTATTGCAGAAAACAATGGAACGGCTCGGATTATAGACGTCGAGCAGGCGGCTCAAGACCTCAGTCTTTTTCCCGACGGGCACTTCGTAATAGGTCTGCTCAATATTCGGTACCGTCAGCTGTTCCCGCGTGATTTTGATCAGTTTTGGATCTGTCTGGTACTGTTTTGTAATCCGCATGATTTCCGGAGACATCGTGGCGGAAAAGAGAATGGTCTGCCGTTGCTGGGGGACGTCCTTGAGAATCATTTCAATATCCTCGCGGAAGCCCATGCTGAGCATCTCATCGGCCTCATCAAGGATGATCATTTGGAGGTGATCGAGCTTTAGCGTGCGGCGCCGCATGTGGTCCATCACACGCCCCGGCGTACCCACGATGATTTGAGCCCCGCCGCGCAGAGCGGAGAACTGCCGCTCGATCGGCTGGCCGCCATAGATCGGCACGACCTTGATAAATGGCTTGTATTTGGCAAATTTCCGGATTTCATCGCAGGCTTGTACGGCGAGCTCGCGCGTGGGGCAGAGGATCAGCACCTGTGTTTTTCGGCCCTCGGAAGGATCGATTTTTTCGATCGCTGGAATGCTGAAGGCAGCTGTTTTGCCCGTTCCTGTTTGAGAATGACCGATGACGTCCCGACCGGTAAGGATCATTGGAATGCTTGCCGCTTGGATGCTGGTGGGCTCTTCAAAGCCCATTTCTTCCACTGCGCGCTGTATTTCTGTAGATAGCTCCATATCGGAGAATTGGATTTTTTGCATGTTTTTTCCTCGTTTTCTTAAAAAATTACCGGCCCCGTGTCCGTTTCCTATGCTTCAGAGCATGACAGCCCTGCAAAGGAACGGCCGGGCCCGGCGTAATGATGAGCAGCCACAGCAATGTATTGCAAAAAGGCTTACACGATTGTTTCTGTCAATTGGATACAGAGGATGCAGGCAACCCTTTATCTTTGCAGGGGTCCTCTGCCGGCGAATGCGGTATGTTCTGCTCTGCCATAGATTTCCGGCAGAGCCGTTTTGACGCTTCGATCAGGCCGAGAAACAGCATGAAGTATTGCAGTTCCTTCGGCGTCTGTAGGGAAAATTCGAAGACGGAAAAGACCAGAAAGCCCGCAAGGGAAGAGAGATAAGCAATCCCCATCTTATACCACTTTCCACCGCTGCGCAGCAGGAAAAAAATATCGTAAACCAGAAGGCTCAGTACAACCGCAAAAAATAGAATGCTGATCAGACCGCCTTCAACGAGCAGCTCAAAATAGAGGCTGTGTGCATGGGGCTGATTGATGCCGAAGCGGGTTTGCAGAAGGGTAGTGACGTTTTCCGTCCCGGCGCCGACGCCGAACAGGGGATTTTCCATAAAAATATTGAGACAGCCACCCCAGATGGCCAGGCGTGTAACGGTGGAAACATCAAGGTCTAAAATGGCAAACAGCCTCTGATACACGCTCTGCGGCAGCAATAGCAAGATGCCTGCAAACAGAGCGGTAATGCCGAGCGCCTGCTTTTTTCCCAAAAACATCAGGACGACCAGCATGACAAGGACGGCCAGATACGCACCGCGCGAATAGGTAGCGGCAATTCCACCAAAAATCAAAAGGACACAGAAGGCGGCGGTTACGCGCTGCCATTTTTCTTTGAGTTCAAACAGGCTGTAAATGGATACCGGCAGAATCATGATCAGATAGGCCGCCAGGATGAGCGGATTGTCAAAGGTCGCGCTTGCCCGCGTGGAGACAAAGTCAGTTACAATGGAAAAGGGAAGAAATTTAAAAATAAAATGATCGACGTCTTTCCAGAAAGGAATCGGGAAGGCAACGTCAAGCTTAATACACAGCATCTGGAGCAGAGCGACCACGCTGACCGCCGCGGCTCCCAACGTCAGGAAAAACATCGCCTGGCGAAGGCGCTCTCTCCGGTCAATCAGGTTGGACAGAAAGATATCGCCCAGAAACATCCCCATCCATAAGAGTGGAACAAGGATTGAAAAGATCTTGGTATCCGACCAGAGAAATGAAAGCAGCATATAACACATATAGACGAGAAAAACCTTGCCCACCGTGCCAATGCGGGCCTTCTGTTTCGACTGGCGGAAATACCACTTGAAGACCAAAAAAGTAGATAGAGTAAAAATCGGTGCGATATATTCGGGAAGAAATGCCGCACAGATAAGGGTAGCCAGAGCCATCCGCCAAGGGATCCGGTCGCATGGCAGCCGGGCAGCTCTGTTGGTTTGATTGTTCACACCTATTCTCCTTATATGCAGCCAAATTCCCAGGTCGCAGTAACTGGCCGCACACTTTAAAATTCACAGTGAAATAAAATCAGCTTATTTTACAATACATTCGTGGAAAACACAATACATGCTTCTGAAATGTGACGAAATTGTTATACGGGGCAACCTTTTCAATGCAGAACTGTTGATTTTGGAGAAGAGGCAGCCAGAGCGAAAGGAACCCGTATATGCGCTTTCCAATGATATTATGACGTAATTGTAAACTTTATATTTAAGCCTTGATTTTTCCAGAGGAAACGGCTAAAATATGTCTTAGCACTCAGGAAGTTTGAGTGCTAACCAAACTGCGTAAATTATTTTTTTTAGGAGGAGTCTATATGACAATCAAACCGCTTTCAGACCGTGTCGTCGTGAAACTCGTCGAGGTGGAAGAGACCACAAAGAGCGGCCTCATCCTCGCCGCTTCTGCTCAGGAAAAGCCGCAGATCGCGGAGGTTGTTGCAGTCGGCCCCGGTGGACTGGTGGATGGCAAGGAAGTTGAGATGTACGTAAAGCCCGGTGACAAGGTGATCACCAGCAAGTATTCCGGTACTGAGGTCAAGCTCGATAAAGAGGAATACACCATCGTCCGCCAGAGCGACATTCTTGCGATTGTCGAATAAGAATCCGTATTTATTCATCAATATTGTTGGAGGTAATTGATTATGTCTAAACAGATCATCTACGGCGAAGAGGCCCGCAAGGCTCTGCAGGCCGGCATTGATAAGCTGAGCAACACCGTGAAAATTACGCTTGGACCGAAAGGTCGTAATGTCGTCCTCGATAAGAAATACGGCGCGCCGCTGATCACGAACGACGGCGTGACGATTGCAAAGGAAATCGAGCTGGAAGATCCCTTTGAGAATATGGGCGCGCAGCTTGTCAAGGAAGTCGCCACAAAGACCAACGATGTCGCGGGCGACGGCACTACCACCGCCACACTGCTTGCACAGGCGTTTGTCCGCGAGGGCATGAAGAACGTAGCCGCCGGCGCAAACCCGATGGTGGTCAAGAAGGGCATCCAGAACGCCGTTAACGCTGCTGTGGAAGCGGTGAAGGCCAATTCCAAGCAGGTTTCCAATTCCGATGATATCGCCCGTGTGGCTACGGTTTCTTCCGGCGACGAGACGATCGGCAAGCTGATCGCCGAAGCGATGGAGAAAGTTTCCGCGGACGGCGTGATTACCGTTGAAGAGTCCAAGACCGCTGAGACGGACTGCGATGTTGTGGAAGGCATGCAGTTCGACCGCGGCTATGTTTCCCCCTATATGTGCACGGATACAGATAAGATGGAAGCAGTCATTGACGACGCTTACGTGCTGATTACAGATAAGAAGATTTCCAACATCCAGGAGATTCTGCCGCTGCTGGAGCAGGTGCTGCAATCCGGCAAGAAGCTGGTTATCATTGCTGAGGATATCGAGGGCGAAGCGCTTGCCACGCTTTTGGTCAACAAGATGCGCGGCACCTTCACTTGCGTGGCCGTTAAGGCCCCGGGCTTTGGCGACAGGCGCAAGGAGATGCTGCAGGATATTGCAATCCTGACGGGCGGCGAGGTGATCACCGCTGATCTGGGCCTTGAGCTCAAAGATACGCAGATGACGCAGCTCGGCCGTGCGCGCCAGGTGAAAGTCTCCAAGGAGAACACCATTATTGTGGACGGCGCGGGCGATGCGGATGCGATCAAGAGCCGTATCCACCAGATCAAGGTTCAGATCGAGGAAACCACTTCCGACTTTGATCGCGAGAAACTGCAGGAGCGCCTTGCAAAGCTGTCCGGCGGTGTAGCGGTCATCCATGTCGGCGCCGCAACCGAGACGGAGATGAAGGAGAAGAAGCTGCGTATTGAAGATGCTCTGGCCGCTACGAAGGCTGCAGTGGAAGAGGGTATCGTCGCTGGCGGCGGCGTTGCACTCATCAATGCAATCCCCGCTGTGGAGAAGCTGCTTGCGACCGACGACGCGGATGAGAAGACCGGCGTGAAGATCGTTCTGAAGACCCTTGAAGAGCCGGTACGCCAGATCGCTGCAAATGCGGGCCTGGAAGGCTCCGTCATTGTTGACCAGATCAAGAAGTCCGATAAGACCGGCTATGGCTTCAACTTTGCGACCGAGCAGTATGTCGATATGTTTGAGGCCGGTATCCTTGATCCGACGAAGGTAACCCGTTCTGCGATCCAGAACGCATCTTCCGTTGCGGCAATGGTTCTCACCACGGAATCCCTTGTCACCGATAAGCCCGATCCGGCTGCGGACGCTGCTGCAAATGCGGCAATGGCGGCCCAGGGCGGTGGAATGTATTAATTTCTGATTCCCCTGAACGATTATGATGCGCCGTTTCCCGATGCGATGGCAAAGGGAAACGGTGCTTTTATTTTGCGATTCATAAGTGTTCCTTCTTATTTTTTATCTTAGCATTGCATAAAAATTCTCCTATGATATAATTGAAATTGTTCTAATATACAAATCAGAGAGAGGAGCGATTTTATGCAGCATCAGATTACCAAGCGTACCCGTCTTTTGAACGCCCAGGGGAATCTGGCGGAGCCCGGCTACTGTGTAACAAATCAGTATGATTATGTGCGCAGTGATATCAAGGCCAACCCTCTGCGCATCAAGGAGTGGGATTTTTATCAGATCACAGACGAGCGGTATACGTTGCAGATGACCATCGGCACCCTTTCCTATGGAGGCATGAGCGGCGTAACGCTCTTCGACCGGCAGACAGGGGAGAAATTTGAGTGCAATGACCTGGCACTCTTCCCGTTTGACAAATATCATCTGCCGACCAATACAGAAATTCCGCACACAATTACGATCGAGAAAAAGGGCTTCTATATGTCCTTTGATGTGACGGAAACGAAGCGGCATCTTGTCCTGCTGGGAAAGAACAAAAAGGGCGGCGATTTCAAGGCAAATATCGTTTATGATATGAGGCCAGGGCTACAGTCCATGGTTATGGCGGTTCCCTTTGCGAAAAAAGGATATTTTTATTATAATCAGAAGATGAATTGCATGCCGGTCACGGGCAAGGTGAAAATTGGTAGCCGGGTCATCGAATTCAAGCCGGATACCGCTTTTGGACTGCTGGACTGGGGGCGCGGCGTGTGGCCGTTCGTACAGAGCTGGTACTGGGGCAACGGGAGCCAATGGTTACCGGATGGACGCATGTTCGGCTTTGAGATTGGTTGGGGCTTTGGTAATATGGATGCAGCAAGCGAAAATATGCTCTTTCTGGACGGTGTAGCACACAAGATTGACCAAGTGTATCTTGAAAAAGATCCAACTGACTACATGAAGCCCTGGATCTTTACCTCCAATGATGGCCGGTTTGAAATGATAATGACGCCTGAATATGATCATTTTACCAATCTTCGCTTTTTGGGAATCGGGAACCGCTGCCATCAGGTTTTCGGCAAGTGGAATGGAACGGTCGGTTTGGACGACGGGACGAAGCTGAAAATCAGGGATATGATAGCGTTTTGTGAATTTTCGGATAATCACTGGTAAAAAGAGACTGCCGCACAATGCATGATCATTGTGAGGCAGTCTCTTTGAAAAAGCATTTAGCGAGGCGGCGGTTACTCTCTATGTAATTCACAGGTTCGCCAGATCGTATGGCGTGCGCTGATAGACGAAATAATTGAGCCAGTTGGAAAAGATCATGTTGCCCGCAGTGCGCCAGGTCATCGGCGGCGTGCGCTGCGGATCGTTATCTGGAAAATAATTGAACGGAATCCCGATTGGAAGGCCGCGGTTGATATCGCGAAAATATTCTGTAGAAAGCGTTTCACGATCGTATTCGGAGTGCCCGGTCGAGTAAAAATTTCTGCATTCCATATCCGATACGAGATGGACGCCCGCCTGCTCGGAAAAGGAGAGAATCTGCAAATCCTTCACCAGAGCGATGTCGGAGCGGCGAATTTCCGTGTGTCTGGAATGAGGGACATAGAAAATATCGTCCAGCCCGCGCATGAGTGGATGATAGGGATCAAGCGCATGATGAGGGAAAATGCCAAATAATTTTTCTGCCAGCGGATATTTGGGAATTCCATAATGATAGTAAAGCCCAGCCTGCGCGCCCCAGCAGATATGAAAGGTGGAGTAAACATTCGTCTTGGTCCACTCCATGATCATGCAGAGCTCTTCCCAGTAGTCGACTTCTTCAAAGGCGAGATGTTCAACGGGCGCTCCTGTGATAATCATGCCGTCAAATTTTTCTTCGCATACATCGTCAAAAACTTTGTAAAATTTCAGCATGTGCTCTGCCGAGGTGTTTTTCGACTGATGGGTGGCCGTTTGCAGCAGTTCGACTTCAATTTGCAGAGGAGAATTGCTGAGCAGGCGCAACAGCTGCGTCTCTGTTACGATTTTCGTCGGCATCAAATTTAAAATCAAAATTTTCAAAGGACGGATATCCTGCGTTAGCGCGCGGGATTCCGACATGACAAAAATGTTTTCCAGCTCTAAGCTATGCCGGGCCGGCAGCTGGTTGTCTATTTTGATTGGCATTGCACAGCCCTCCCTTTCCTGCACGTTCTTTCCCCGATTATGCAGAATTTTAGTATAGCAGAATCCGATACTTTTCACAAGGCTTTCAGGAGCCTTCAGCGATAGAAAAAAGAGCGAAGTTGCAGTCGCCCTTATGTAGCCTGCTGATAGCCGAAAAGCCTGTTCAGTGTGCTCTCATACAAATCATCAAAAGTCCTGTATCCATGGCCGTTTGTATGGCCGGATACAGGACTTTTTTCTTCTTCTGTCGATCAGAGGAAAAAGGATTTTATTGTTCCCCGTTATGGACTTCCAAAATTTCGTTTTCACGAAAGAGAAGCGACAGGCACCAGATACCCGCAAGAGCGACTACTGTATAAATGATACGGCTCAGAATAGCGCCCTGGCCGCCACAGATCCACGCGACGATGTCAAACTTGAACAAACCAATGCTGCCCCAGTTGATCGCGCCGATAACAACGAGGATCAGAGAAATTCGGTCCAGCAATTTTTTCAACTCCTTCAATGATTTCATGGATAGTATAGGCCGGAATGAGAAAAATATGCGGATGCAGAATGGAAAATGAAGGAAATATTTTAAATAAAATAACTGGAAAGGTGAAAACAGCCTGACCAAAACCGACAGAAAAGCGATGGCCTGAAAGCTATAATAGGACTATCAGGTTTTTAGGGGGCGGTGGGGTGTCACAGGTCGTATATGTCGATGTGCTGCTCGCGCTCAACCTTTTTATCAATTATCTGCTTTTACTATCCGGAGCCTGCCTCCTGCGGGAAAAGGTGCGGCGCTGGAGGCTTCTGCTGGGGGCTGCGCTGGGCGCCATTTATGCTCTGGTTATTTTTTTGCCCGAGCTTCCCAATGTAGTTTCTGTGCTTTTGAAGGCAGTATTTTGCGTGACCATTGTGTTGGCGGCCTATCCAGTCCACGGAATCCGGCATTTTGGAAAGCTGGCCGCCTGTTTCCTCGCCGCTAATTTTATCTTCGCCGGCCTGATGATGGGCCTTTGGTTCCTGTTTCGTCCCAAGGGGATGGTTTATCAAAATGGGACAGTTTATTTTGATATCAGCATTACGCTTTTGATTTTTACGGCGATCGTCTGCTATGGGCTGACGGTCTTGTTCTCCAGGCTTTTCCGGCATAGAGCACCTGAGAACCGGGTGTATGATTTGCAGATCGAACTGAATGGAAAAACACTGCGGACACAGGCCTTGCTCGACACAGGCAACAGCTTGTCGGATTGTTTCACCGACACGCCGGTGATCCTTTTGGAATATGCACATGCGCAAACGCTGCTGCCGCCTGAGCTAAAGGAATTTTTCCGAAGCCGTCCTTCGAAACTGCATGCGCCACCTGGAGCTTCTGAACTCGGCTTTCGATTGATCCCATATCATTCTGTGGGGGGGACTGGCCTTTTGCCTGCCTTTCGGCCGCAAAGGGTGCTTATTTATGATGCACAAAAACAGATGGAAGCGAAGGATGTTCTGGTAGCTGTCGTCAACGACCGGCTGGCCGCGGGGGAATATGGGGCGCTGCTCAATACGCGTCTGGTGCAGGGAGGCATGCAAGATGGAATCTGTCATAACAATCGTATTACATAAACTGGTTTACTGGTTGTGCAGGCTTTCCTGCCGCACCGGGACGATTTTTTACATCAACGGCCCGCAGGCGCTTCCAGCCCCTCTGACCAAAGACGAAGAGGCAAAGCTGATACAGCGGCTTGCGCAGGGAGATGAAAGCGTGCGGGAGCAGCTGATTGTACACAATCTGCGCCTGGTCGTCTATATTGCACGCAAATTTGAGAATTCGGGCGCTGGCATCGAGGATTTGATTTCGATTGGGACAATCGGCCTCATTAAAGCGGTCAATACCTTCTGCCCGATGCGGAATATCAAACTGGCGACCTATGCCTCGCGCTGCATAGAAAATGAGATCTTGATGCACCTTCGCAAGACCAATTCCCAGCGCTCCGAAGTATCGATCGATGAGCCGCTCAATATCGATTGGGATGGAAACGAGCTGCTGCTCTCCGATGTGCTTGGCAGTGAGCCGGATACGGTGAATATTGGAATTGAAGTGGAGGATGAACGGAATTTACTACTCGAGACGGTCGGCAGGCTGGAGGAGCGCGAAAAGCTGATCATGTGCATGCGGTTTGGAATCGGCGGTGAAAAGGAGCATACGCAAAAGGAAGTAGCGGATATGCTAGGCATTTCCCAAAGCTATATTTCCCGATTGGAGAAGAGAATTATCGAACGTCTGAAGAAAGAATTGGAAAAAGCAATCTGAAAAAGAACCCGCCGTAAATGCCATTCATAGCATTTGCAGCGGGCTCTTTCAAAATATTTTCTGTAAAAATGAGAACTTTTCGCATTAAAAAAGAGCCTATGGAAGAGAGGGCATTGCAGAGATTTTAAAAAAATGAATGCCTCATGGAATGAGTGTTCGGTAAATGCTTTTCTTTTTTCTACGGATTTCCTTTTGCTTTGCAAAAAGACCTTGCTTTTTTCGATATCCTGTGCTAAACTAATTTGGTAAATTAGTAATGAACGGAGGATTTTTCCATGTCCGCACTTCAGATTATTTTAGGTGTTTTGCTGATTATTTCTTCCATTTTGATTATCGTGGTCGTTTTATTACAGGAAAGCCGTTCGACCGGCCTGTCTGGAGCGATCGCAGGCGGTGCGGAAACCTTCTTTGGCAAGAATAAGGGCCGCACGATCGAAGCAAAGCTTGCAAAGTGGACAAAGTATATTTCGATCGCCTTCTTTATCATCGCGCTTGCCGGGACTCTGCTTCTGTTCTTTATCAAATAAGAGAAATTTTTAAGATTACAAGAAACGGCCTTGTTTGAATAGCAAGGCCGTTTTTTTGGCCAATGTATGATCAATGGGAATGCTTCCATCCGTCAATTTTTCTCTCAGTTACAGAAACGCTGTTTCCAGCCGGCCTTTTTCCTGCTCGCAGGTGATCGATACCCAGCAAAACAGGGCAGCACAGAACACATCTGGCATTAGCGTTGCGATGAGCCAGATCCGCAGCCGCTGCTTCTCGTTGATCTGGCCCTCCAGCAAAATCTGCATGGCATATACAGTCAGCAGCTGTTTATTCCAACCGTTGATGGCCGTCCTGAGCAGCTCGAGGCTGAGCCCGCGATCCAGCACCCGGCCGAAATTGCGAATTTCATCCGCATGCTCCTCCAGAAGACTGGTATGGACGCAATCGATGATTTTTTCGGTCATGTCCGCAAACGTATAGATTTCACGCGGATCGAGCCCAAAGATTTCTGCCGCGCATTCTGCGCACGAAAGCACATCCGCACGGTAGCTGAAAGGGCCTTCCTCCGTTTTATCAAGATGTGCAATCACGTTTTGCCGGCCGGAACGCTCGAATCGTGAGGCAGAGGGAAGGATGGAAAAGAGCTGCGAAAATTTTCGATTACAGAGAATTTCCTGCGGTCTGGTCTTGTATTTTTCATCTTTATAAAAGGAATAATAGAAGCCGTCTAAAATGCCGAAGCATTTACAGGTATCCAGATACCCCTGCCGCATATTCTGGCGGGAGATTTCCTGATCAAACAGAAACATTGCCCCAGGCTTTCCATTGTTAAAGGGGCGTTTATTATGAATGTAATGAATCCGCGCGTGGTCGTCCCGCAAGGTCGGTTGATGGGAGAGCCCGCCGCTGATATCGACCACAACAACCTCTGTGGCGCCTGCATTGATGGCCATCTGGACAGGCATATTGTCCGAATAGCCGCCATCGACGAATTTAACGCTGCCGATCTGATAGGATTTCATAAATGGAAAGCAGGCGGCACTGGCCAGCACGTAATCTGCCGCTTCGCCCTGCGGGATATCCTCAATGAAAAGCTCGACCGCCCGGATCGGGGAAAAGCGGGTGGTCACCAGCCCGAAGCGGATTGGGGAGTGGCGAAGCGCGTCTTCGTCCATCATGGATTTCACAAGTTCCTGCAGTGGCGTACAATCAGCGCCGCCATTGCGTAAAACCTCTTTTGCCAAACGTTTGAAGAGCGTTTCCGGGGGCAAATTTTGCGACTGAGTGTCTTCAACAAATTGTGCGAATACGCGATCCGCGCTCATGTTTTCCCAGATGAACAGCGCATCCTCATATTTCCCGAGTGCCATAAGTGCGCCATTGAGCGCGCCGACGGAGGTACCGGTTACAATGTCAGGCACAAAACCGATTTCGCGCAGCGCCTTCCATGCACCGATTTGATAACCGCCCTTTGCACCCCCGCCGCTGAAAACGACTGCACGTTTCACTGATGCCAATATGACCATCTCCGTTTGTTTCCACTGGTAAATTTGATTATGGGTCCGGGTTAAAGCTTATTATATCACAATTTTCTCCATGCCGAAAGGCAGGGTGTGCAACGTAGCCACAGAGGTTGTAGGTTGTACAATGATGTGTTACAAAGGCAGATAAAATGAAATCGTCATTAAG
>OKRX01000089.1_pt1 | contig 60590 bp, 64 predicted proteins | sample 1601241 | NCBI WGS metagenome assembly OKRX01 (sample SAMEA3541500, study PRJEB24748) | human gut metagenome | biome: human gut; feature: human-associated habitat; material: faeces | place: China | collected 2012
CGAAGGTGCATGAGGAGGTCATCCGCACAACGCTGGAGCAGGCGGCCCTGGAGTTTGCGGACGGCGGACTGCGTGGAGAGATCGTCCTGGTCATTGAGGGCGCGGAAAAGCCGGTGCAGGATACGGTGACGTTGGACGAGGCGGTTGAAACCGCACGCAGACGCATGGAAGGCGGGCAGTCGGCGAGCGATGCGGCCCGGCAGACGGCCCGCGAGACCGGCTTGAAAAAGGGCGATATTTATAAGGCGCTGCTGGAAGCGCCTGAGGACACGGATACAAACCGATGACACGGAAGGGATGGCAACACGGATGAATGTCTTTGCAGAATACTGGTATCTGTGGCTCCTGCTCGTTGTGCTGGCTGTGGCAGCTTTCTTCGCCTGGGGAAAGGCGGCTGCTGCTGCGCGCAGGCATGGGGAAAAGCGGGCCGAGATAGAAGAAAAGCTGCGGTATGAAGCGCGGCTTCGAAAGGAATATGCGGTTCTTACGCCTCAGAAAATCGCCGAAGCGCCGCAGGATACGCTGCTCGACGGCGTGGTGTGCCGTTTGCAACAAAGGCTTGAAAAGCAGCCGGATATGACGAAGGCGTTTCAGGCCTGCTCCATGCAGGAGCGGGAGATGTATGCCCTCTATTATGTCTGTGAGGACGGTGCGCAGAAGCTGAGCCGCTTTTTTCGCATCAACGGAGAGCCGCTTCTTGCTCTTGCGCCGCAGGCGCTTCTGCATGTGGATGCGCAGGAGGAGGCGCGTATCGCGGCAGAGGAATATGAAATGTTTGATGAGGGAAATGAGGCGGTCTCTCTGGATCGGGAACGGCTGGATCAGCTCGATTTGGCTTTTAAAAATGTCTTCTGTGCAGCGCGGATCAAATCTCTTGCAGCGGACTATATTCGTGCCGATGCGCAGGCCTTTTTACAGGACTGAATGTCTGGGAAGGACCTGTTGCAAAACATATAACGATGCAGTATCGGCGCGATGCGCCCTCTATCATTAAAATCGTTTTCAGTGATTTTTATGCAATTCTGTCGATAAAGTGGTTGACAGCCTCATGGGAGTATTGTATAATAACGAAGTATCCGTAAAGGACAACAACCCCTGCGTTTTGCCGGAGGGAGGGAATTACAGATGAGCCAGGTCAAAGTAAAAGAAAATGAATCCTTGGACAGCGCCCTGAGACGGTTCAAGAGGCAGACTTCGCGCGATGGAGTTATTCAGGAGGTTCGCAAAAGAGAGCACTACGAAAAGCCCAGCGTCAAGAGAAAGAAGAAGTCCGAGGCTGCACGTAAGCGCAAGTATAAGTGATTTGTTTTTTAAAAGCGGGCTGCGTGCCCGCTTTTTCATTTGTACAAAAAGGGTCGATCCCGCCCAGTATCTATGGGAAAGAAAGGATAACCATTCACGATGAAAAATGATTTAATGCCGCGCTACCGTGTGCACCGTGTAACGGATCTGAAGCCGGAAGAGCTCAAAAGGCTTGGGATCAAGGGCCTTGCGCTCGATATCGATAATACCATTGCCTATGACAGCGTGGAGACGTTTATCGAGGGCGTGCCGGAATGGATCGAAGCGATGCGCGGCAGCGGCATCGGGCTTGTGATCGTCTCCAACGCCCTGCCCGCCCGCGCACGCAAAATTTCCGAGATGGCGGGCGTGCCCGCGCTCGGCATGTCGGTGAAGCCGATGCCCTTCGGCTTCTGGCGTGCGGCAAAGCGCATGGGCATCCGTGTATCGGAGATGGCGGTCGTTGGTGATCAGCTGCTGACCGATATCCGGGGCGGCAATCTTTGCGGCGCCGTGACGATCTTTGTTGACCCCGCCCGCAAGGAGGAGCGCAATGTCCGGATTTTTGAAAAGCGGCGCAAACGGGAAAAGCCTATTTTAGAAGCGTTTGACAAGCGGCATCCCATGGGATTTTATGATTTGAATGCGTAATTTAGGGATGGAAAGGATAGACATAACGATGAAACTGCGTGTTATCAATGGGCCGAACCTAAATATGACCGGCCGGCGCGAGCCGTCCGTCTATGGCAGCGAGACGCTCGACGATATTAACAATCAGCTGCGGAATTTTGCACAAGGGCAGGGGATTACCCTCGATTTTTTTCAGTCCAACAGTGAGGGCGCTCTGATCGACGCTGTTCACGATGTACTGCTCGAAGGATTTGACGGCTGCGTGATCAATGCGGGCGCCTATACGCACTATAGCTTCGCACTACGCGACGCAATTGCTGCGACGGGCAAACCTTTTGTTGAGGTTCATCTGTCCAATATCCACGCGCGGGAGGAATTCCGGCATACGTCCGTGATCGCCCCGGTGTGCATCGGGCAGATCGCAGGCCTTGGCAAGCTCGGCTACCAGCTGGCGGTCGAGGCGTTGGCCGCATATGATAACAAGGGGCCACTTGAAAAATAAATGGTTTAATGCCTCATATGGAAAGGATGGTCATGGCAATGCAGGAACGGTTGCAGGCGCTGGCAGACCTTCTGCCGCCGACTGCGCAGGCGGCGCTGGTCGTCAGTGAAGAAAACAGGCGGTATTTCACCGGATTTCCGTCCTCGGCGGGTGTTTTGATTGTGTCGCGCGGCGGGAGCATTTTCCTGACAGACAGCCGTTATATCGAGGCTGCGCGCCGCACGGTGACCGGCTGCGAGGTGGAGGAGCTGACAAACCTCTCCGCCCAGCTGCCTGTGCTTTTGAAAGCGAATGGAATCAAACGGCTGATGCTGGAGGCGGGGCGCGTTACGCTCAGCCAAGCGGCGCGCTATCAGAAGCTGCTGCCGGACGTCTCATTGGATACGGGCGAAGGCCTCGATGCATGTATTGATTCCCTGCGCATGGTCAAAAACGGGGAGGAAAAAAGCCTGATCGTCCGCGCGCAGCGCATTGCGGAGCAGGCATTTGCGCACATTCTCACAATCATCCGTCCCGGCGTGACAGAACGGGAAATCGCGCTGGAGCTCGATCATTACATGCTTTCGCACGGCGCGCAGGCGCTCTCCTTTGAAACCATCGCCGTGGGCGGCGTGAATTCCTCGATGCCGCACGGCGTCCCGTCCGATTACCAAATCGCCTGCGGAGATTTCGTCACGATGGACTACGGCGCTGTCGTGGACGGCTATCACAGCGATATGACGCGCACGGTCGCGGTCGGTACGGTTTCGGAGGAACAGAAAAGGGTGTATGATATTGTTCTGCGTGCTCAAAGGGCGGCGCTCGATGCCATCCGGCCCGGTATGGCCTGCGCCAATGCGGACCGCGCGGCGCGGGAGCTGATCACACAGGAGGGCTATGGTGATGACTACCGCCATGGAACCGGGCACGGCGTGGGGATTGAAATCCATGAGCAGCCGGTTCTTTCGCCGGTTTCCCAACAGACGCTGGCCCCAGGCCATGTCGTCACGGTGGAACCGGGCATCTATCTGCCCGGGCGATTTGGCGTCAGGATTGAGGATATGGCGTTTGTCACAGAGGATGGCTGCAAAAATTTGACGCGCGCACCCAAGGATTTGATCATTTTACCTGTATGAGGCAGGTTTTCGCAGATAAAGCTTGAAAATTTTCAGGAAGTACGATAAACTAGTATCGATTCAAAGCTATCATTACGTTAATCGGAGGAATCTAGGTATGATATCAGCAGGTGATTTCAGAAACGGCGTTACGTTTGAGATGGATGGCAATGTCTATCAGATCATTGAGTTCCAGCATGTAAAGCCCGGCAAGGGCGCGGCCTTTGTACGCACGAAGATCCGCAATGTGATCGCCGGCGCCGTTGTAGAGCGCACCTTCAGCCCAACGGACAAGTTCCCGACCGCTTATATCGAGCGCAAGGAAATGGAATACTCCTATAATGACGGCGATCTTTATTATTTCATGGATCCGGAAAGCTATGAGCTCATCCCGATCAATGCAAGCGACCTGCCCGATACCTTCAAGTTCGTCAAGGAAAATATGGTCTGCAAGATTTTGTCTTATAAGGGCAATGTCTTCGGCGTGGAGCCGCCGACGTTTGTCACGCTGGAGGTCACCAAGACCGATCCCGGCTTCAAGGGCGATACGGCGACCAACGCCACCAAGCCCGCAACATTGGAAACCGGCGCTGAAATCCGTGTGCCGCTGTTTATCGACGAGGGTGAGATGATCAATATCGACACCCGTACCGGCGAGTATATGAGCCGTGCATAAGCGCCTGTCAGGACGGGTATATTGAAACTGGGTCTGCGGCGCAGCCGGATCAATTTATAACCTTTAAAGGAGATTATCATGATGACAGTTACAGAAAAAGTGGCCTATCTCAAGGGCCTTGCAAAGGGCTTGGACCTTGCGCAGGACAAGGCGGAAACGAAGATGTTTAACGCGATCATGGAGGTGCTCGAGGACATGGCGCTTACAGTGTCTGACCTAGAGGACGAGGTTGCGGAGCTGGGCGAGCAGGTCGACGCTGTCGATGAGGATCTCGCAGACGTCGAGGAGTTTGTCTTTGGCGATGATGACGACGAGTGCGGTTGCTGCGACGATGACGACGACATGTATGAAGTTGAGTGCCCTGCCTGCCATGAGACGATTTATCTCGATGAAAGCATCTTGGAGGACGGTGCGATCGAATGCCCGAACTGCGGTACAGAGCTGGAATTCGATCTCGAATGTGATTGCTGTGGGGAAGAGGACGAGGAAGAGGACGATGAATGATTGCCCAACCGGCTTGTTCCTTTGAAAAGCGTACAAGGGATGAAGGGGTTGCGGCCCTTTCATCCCTTTTTCTCTTTTTTACGGAGGTGTCTTAAATGAAATACTGCATTCTTTATGAAAGCGTTACCGGCAATACCGCAAGACTGGCGCAGGCGGTGCAGCAGGCTTTGCCGCCTCAGGCGTGCGAAGTCTTTGCGTGTACGGCGGACATTGGCGTTTCTGTACCAGAGCTGGACTTCATCGGCTTTTGGACGGATCGGGGAACCTGCCCGCCCACAACGCAGGCCCTGCTTCAAAAATTGCATGGTAAAAAAATTGTATTGTTTGGCACGGCTGGCTTCGGAAGCGGGGAATATTTCACCGGGATTTTGCAGCGTGTGAAATCGCTGATCCCGGCGGATAACCATGTGTTAGGCGGCTTCCTGTGTCCCGGTGGGATGCCGGACAGTACGCGTGCGAAATACCTGTCGATGCTGGAGAAAAACCCGGAGGACGAGCGAGCCAAGGGATTGCTGGCGGCCTTTGACCGGGCCCAGGGCCATCCGGATAAGCAGGATCTGGAGCAGGCAAAGGCGTTTGCGCGCGAAATGTATGATCAGGCGGTAGGTACGTGAACGGATGCCGGAGGGACTTCGATGATACGCAATGTGATTTTGGATTTTGGAAATGTGATCGGCAGCTTCGACGCACAAGCGCTGATGAGGCAGTTTTGCGAGGACGATGCGGACCGCCATTTGCTCAAACAGGCCATTTTTCATAATTGGACAGCACTGGATGCGGGACAGATGGCGTATGCGGATTATATCGCGCAGACACTGGACCGTTTACCCGAGCGCCTGCATGAGACAGCGCAAACCTATTTCCGAGACTGGTACAGGCATCTTACGTATGTCGATGGAATGCCGGAGCTGATCGCGGATTTGAAGGAGCAGGGGGTCCCGCTGTATCTTCTGTCGAACGCGCCGGTCTATTTTTCGCAGCATCTGGACTTTTTCGATGTGTTACAGGGATTTTCAGGCATTGTCGTTTCAGGCGATCTCCAGATGGTGAAGCCGGAGGCGGGAATCTATACCTATCTTCTTGAGAAATATGCGCTTGTTCCCGAAGAAAGCCTCTTTATCGACGATATGGAGGAGAATGTCGAAGCGGCCCGGAAGTGCGGGCTGCAGGGATATCCATTCGATGGAGATACGGAGAGGCTCAGGTGGCGCCTCTCTCCCTTACTGAATGGAGGAAAGCCCGGATCGCTTCCTGTTTGCAAAGATGCGTTGAATGTACTACTTAAAAGCACATGAAAAGGGGGGGCATCATGAAAATACAGGAATCCGGCGAAAATTATCTGGAAATGATCCTCATGCTCAAAAATCAGAAGGGCAGCGTGCGCTCCATCGACGTTGCACACGCCCTCTCCGTTACCAAGCCCAGCGTTTCTCGGGCAATGTCGATTTTGCGCAAGGCGGGGCATATCACGATGGATGACGAAGGTTTCCTCGAGCTGACGGATTCTGGACGGGAGATTGCGGAACGAATCTATGAGCGCCACCAGCTTCTGACGGAATATTTGACGGCGCTTGGTGTCCGCCCGGAGACGGCTGCACAGGACGCCTGCCGGATGGAGCATGTGATCAGCCAGGAGTCCTTTGACAGGATCCGCGCGCATGTAGCCGAAAGAGAACCGTGACAGAAGATGAAAAGAGTTTTGGATGTACAAAGCGCCGCCTGCAGACAGGACATGCGTTTTCAGGCGCAGCATCCGCTGGTGACGCTTGTGTATTATATTGGGGTGTTCATGGCCCTTTTCTTGTTTAATAGCCTGTGTTATACGGCTGTCATTCTGGCCTGGATGCTGCTGCTCGCCTGCCGGACGGCGGGAGGGCGGAAATCGCTGCGCCTGCTTTTTGGCGCGGTTCTCTTTGGCGGTATTTTGCTTTTGATCAATCCCCTTGTTAACAGCGAAGGGCTCCATATCCTTTTTTATCTGGGAGAACGTCCGATCACGCTGGAATCGCTGCTTTACGGCACGCATAATCTGCTGCTGATTGTGGCGCTGCTGCTGGTATTCCCATCTCTCAACCTTTTGATGGACAGCGAGCGGATTTTGTTCCTTTTCTCACGCTTTCTACAAGCGAGTGCGTTGATCCTGACCATGGCAATGCGGTTCGTTCCGCTGCTCACCCGCCGCGCGCGGGAATTGTTGCAGATATACAGGCAGGAGGGCGGCGGCCTGCTTTTACGCCTGCGCCACACGGGGAAATTGCTCGGTGCGCTGCTGGACTGGACGATGGAGGAAGGGATGCAATCCTCCCGTACGCTCCGGGCGCGCGGATATGGAGGACGAAATCGGACCTTTTACAGCGCATTCCGCTGTACGGTACGGGATGCGGGGTCGCTTTGCCTTCTGACTGTAGCTGCGGCTCTGCTCATGGGCCTGCGCTTTTTTGGCGCGGGGAAATGGATGTATTTTCCCGCTTTTACAGCTCCATCGCTTAACGGAATACAGGCGGGTGGCCTGGGTCTCCTCTGCCTTTTTTGCGGCTATCCGTTCCTGCTGGAGGCCGGAAGCCGGATATTCCATGCTCTGGAGACGCACAGAAGGAGGACTATCCTTGTCTGATAAACAGCCATTACTTACCCTTCGGGATTATGGCTTTACCTATGCGCTGGGGACGGCGCCGGCCCTTAACCATATCTCCCTGGAAATCTGGGAGGGAGACTTCATCGTATTGTGCGGTGCATCCGGAAGCGGGAAAAGCACGCTGCTCGAATTGATCAAGCCGGATATTGCGCCATGCGGGACCTCACAGGGTAAGATGGAAACTATGCTCTCCACGCAGGAGACGGCGATTGTCTTCCAAAATCCAGAGGCGCAGCTGCTGACCACCAGCGTGCTCAATGATCTGGCCCTTCCGATGGAGAACCGTGGCCTGTCGCCACAGCTTATGCGCCGCCGCATGGCGGAGACTGTGAGCTTCTTTGGCCTGGAGTCCCTTCTGCATCGGGGGCCTGAGTTGCTCTCCGGTGGGGAAAAGCAGCTGGTTTCCCTGTGCGCTGCGCTGATGGAGCAGCCAAAGCTGCTTCTGCTCGATGAGCCGGCCGCTCAGCTCGATCCGATTGCGGCGCGCGCCTTTTTTGACATGCTCCGGCGTGTCCATGAGGAGCTTGGCGTAACGGTCGTTCTGGCCGAGCATCGGCTTGATGAAGCCGCGGCGCTTGCCGACCGGCTTGTGCTCCTGGAGAGAGGGGAGATTCGCTACGCTGGTACGCCGGAAAAGGTTTTTCGGAAAATCTGGATCGGACGGGATGAAGATTTTTTACCATTTTTGCCGCAGGCGCCGCTCTGTTCTCTGGCAATCGACGAAACGAAGGCTCCTGCCCTGACGCCGCCTCAATTGCGGGAGCGCTGCCGTCCGTTCCTACGGGCGGAACAGAAAACGGCGGATTCCAGAAAAGATCCATTACCGGGCGGAAAAAAGGTACTGGAATTTCGAGATGTGAGCTTTTCCTATGAAAAGGGGAAGCCGGTGCTCCAGAATCTGCGCATGGCGCTGCATGAGAATGAGGTGCTCTGCCTGCTTGGTGGGAATGGGAGCGGCAAGAGCACACTGCTGAAGATCGCCGCAGGGCTCCTGCAGCCGCGCGCCGGGCGGGTGAAGCGCGCGAAGAACCTGCGGGTCGGCTATCTGCCGCAGAGCCTGCACGCCTGTTTCCTGGCGGACACGCTCGAAGAGGCGTTGCAGGACAGCCGGAAAAAAGGCGGCTGTACACAGGAGGAGAAGCAGCGGATGGCAAAGGCTTTTGCGCTGACGGCACTTTTGGATCGCCACCCGTATGACCTGAGTGGGGGCGAGCAGCAGCGGGCGGCCTTCGCGGCGCTTTTGCTGCGAAGCCCTGATCTGTTGCTGCTCGACGAGCCAACCAAGGGACTGGATCCGGCGGCGAAACAATTCTTTGGAACCGTGCTGCGTGGGCTATCCCTGCCTGTTTTGCTCGCGACGCACGATATTCCTTTTGCCGCCGCCTTTGCGGACCGGTGCGCGATGCTTTTTGATGGATCCATCGTGGACATGGCCCCGCCGCGCGGCTTCTTCCGGGGAAGCCGGTATTATACGACTGCCATTGGACAGGCACTTTCTCCCCTTGGCAGCGATGCGATTTTATATGAGGATGTGCTGTCATTATGCGGGCGAGAAGAGCGGGTGTAGCGATTGGAGGCGGTTGCCTGGCGGCAGCGCCGCTGATGGTTATCCTGTGGAAACGGGACTCCTTCTTGCCCGCGCTGCTGCTCGCAGTGTGCGGCGTGCTGCTCCTGCTTTTCTTCAGCTTCGAGCACAGCCGCGCCGGTGCGCAGAAAATCGTGCTGATCGCCCTGCTTTCGGCGGTTTCCTGCGCGGGCAGAGTTCTGTTTGCAGGTATTCCGAGTGTGCAGCCATCCTCCTTTTTGATCATCCTCACCGGGCTTGCTTTCGGCCCGCAGGCCGGTTTCATGACGGGGGCTATGACGGCGCTGACCTCCAATATGCTGCTCGGACAGGGCCCGTGGACGGTCTGGCAGATGGCGGCCTGGGGACTGATGGGCCTGCTTTCCGGCCTGCTATACCGTTCCCTGAAAAAGCATCCGATTGCGCTTTCTGTGTATGGTTTTCTTTGGGGCTTTCTGTTTGGTTGGATGATGAATCTCTGGACGGTATCCGGCGGCTTTTTCGGGCCGGTTTCCCTGCGGGCGGTGATTGCCGCCGGTACGGCCTCTTTGCCGCTTGACCTTGCGCATGCGGTCTGCAACCTGCTGTTGCTGCTCCTGCTTGCGGGGCCTTTCCTGCGGAAGCTGGAACGGATTGCGGTGAAATATGGGCTGAGAAGGCAAGTGGAATAGAATTTGGAACACACACGCGCAGGTAAACCTGTGCGTGTTATTTTGAAAAACTGCAATTATTAAACCCTATTGTAATTTTGAAACGCTCCTGATACAATTCATTTGTAGCATCAGTAAACAAGGGGAAACGGCGCCACCTGGCGGGCGCAAAGCCACATTTTCCGCGTTGCCGGCAGAGGACCCTTGGCATTGCCCTCAAAACCGTTGTTGCCCCTGTTCAGCGATGATGAGAAAAATAATGGAAAATCATAAAGCTTGCTCAATCATATTTCTATAACAGTAGAGAAGGAGGAGAATGATCAAGGAGCTGGCCGTTCCACTGGTGAAGATGCTGATTACGCAGAAGGATGACGGATTTACGGACAAAGCCTCCGATGTGCTAGCGGAGATGCTCTCCGTTAACCGAACGAATCCGGACGGTGCTGATGGAGGGCACCTTCCAATCGGCAGAGACGTGGAATAGGATTGCCAAAACATTGTGTGAGTTTATACAAGGTGCTCGGCCCGCACGGCTTTTCCGATGTGATCTGGCATATCAAATGAAGAAAAGCTCATCGTTTTAGGAGAAAGCGCCGTTCCCGCTCTGGAAGCTGGGCGGAACGCAGGGCGAATAAAAAGAAGATGAAACGAAAAAAGCAGTGGAATCTACCTATAGTGGATCCCACTGCCTTTCTTTTCCGATACGAAGCCGTTCTGAGCTCTGGCTTCCCGTTTGGGCTCGGCGTCAGACGTTAATTTCAACCTCAAGCCCCAGCTCGTCCGCATAGCGGTCGAGAATCGGGCGGATCTGCTCCGTCACAAATTCCTCCACCTGCTGCGGAGCACGGCCGACAAAATTTGCCGGATGCATGAGCGCTTTTAACTCGTCAAGCGTAGTGCCGAAGAGCGGATCGCCCGCGATGCGCTCGAGCAGGTCGTTTTCGCCGCCCTGCTCCTTGACGACCTTCCCAGCCGCCATGGAATGTACGCGGATCGCCTCGTGCAGCTCCTGCCGGTCCCCTCCGCGCTTGACGGCGTCCATCATGATGTTCTCCGTCGCCATAAACGGCAGCTCGGACATCAGCCGCCTTTCGATGACCTTCGGATAGACCACGAGCCCGCTGACAACGTTGATATACAGCTCCAGGACCGCGTCCGTCGCAAGGAAGCCCTCCGCCACGCTGATGCGCTTGTTCGCGGAGTCGTCGAGCGTGCGCTCGAACCACTGGGTGGAGGCGGTCATGGCGGGGTTGAGTGTGTCCGCGATCACATAGCGGGAGAGGGAGGCGATACGCTCGCTGCGCATGGGGTTGCGCTTGTAGGCCATGGCGGAGGAGCCGATCTGATTCTTTTCAAACGGCTCTTCGATCTCTTTGAGATGCTGCAACAGCCGCAGATCGCTCGAGAATTTTGCCGCGGACTGCGCGATGCCGCTTAAAACGAAGAGCACCTGGCTGTCCACTTTGCGGGGATAGGTCTGGCCGGAGACGGGGAAGCAGGCCTTGAAACCCATCTTCTCCGCGATCTTTTGATCCAGCAGCTTTACCTTCTCGTGGTCGCCGTTAAAGAGTTCGAGAAAACTCGCCTGAGTGCCGGTGGTGCCCTTAGAGCCTAACAGCTTCATCTGTGAAAGCTGGAATTCAAGCGCTTCAAAATCGAGCAGCAGGTCTTCGAGCCACAGGGAGGCGCGCTTGCCGACCGTGGTCGGCTGGGCGGGCTGAAAGTGGGTGAAAGCGAGGCAGGGCAGGTCTTTGTATTCCAGCGCAAACTGTGAGAGCTTATCCATGAGGTTCACAAGCTTTTTATGCAGCAGGCGCAGGCCCTGCGTCATCGTGATGATATCCGTATTGTCACCGACGTAGCAGGAGGTCGCGCCCAGGTGAATGATCGGCTTTGCCTTGGGGCACTGCACACCGTAGGCGTAAACGTGAGACATCACGTCGTGCCGCACTTGCTTTTCGCGCTCCTGAGCGACCTCGTAGTTGATATCGTCCCGGTGCGCCTTCAACTCGGCGATCTGCTCGTCTGTAATCTCTAGCCCGAGCTCCTGTTCGCTCTCGGCGAGCGCGATCCAGAGCCTGCGCCAGGTACGGAATTTGAAATCCGGGGAGAAGATATATTGCATCTCCTTGCTGGCATAGCGGGAGTTCAGAGGGGATTCGTAACGATCTTTCATTTCATGCCATCCTTTCATGGAACGGTAAGATAAAGGTCTGTCCGCTCAGTGTGCGTTCGGCTTTTCAAAAGGCTGTTTTGAGAGGAAATTGCCGTTGATCTCATCCAGGGGAATGGGATATTCACCAGTGAAGCAGGCGTCGCAGAAGGTGCGCTCCTGCGTGCCGACGAGGGAATAGAGGCTCTCGCAGCTCAAAAATCCAAGGCTGTCCGCCCCGATGGCCTTGCACAGCTCGTCCACCGTGTGGTGGTTGGAGGTCAGCTCTTCGCGCGTGGGGATATCCGTGCCGAAATAGCAGGGCCAGTGGAGCGTCGGGGAGGAGATGCGCACATGCACTTGTTTCGCCCCGGCCTTTTTTAGCGCGCGGATGATATTCGCGCTTGTCGACCCGCGCACGATGGAATCATCCACCATGACGATGCGCTTTCCTGCAACGCTCTGCCGCAGGACGTTTAATTTGATGTTGATGCTGGCTTCCCGCTCGCCCTGCTCGGGCTTGATGAAGGTGCGGCCTACGTAGTTGTTTCGCACGAAGCCGGTTTCAAACGGAATGCCGCTCTCCTGCGCGAAGCCGATCGCCGCGTCCAGACCAGAATCCGGGACGCCGATCACGATATCCGCATCCGCCGGATGCTCCCGCGCAAGCAGCGCCCCGGCGCGCAACCTCGCCGCATGGACGCGCACGCCGTCGAGCGTGGAGTCCGGACGGGCAAAGTAGATATACTCAAACACGCACATGCGCCTGGGCTGCTCTGCGCAGTGCGCGCGGATGCTGCGCAGCCCCTCGGCATCCACCACCACAACCTCGCCGGGCTCCACATCGCGGATGAATTCTGCGTTGACCGCGTCGAGCGCGCAGGTTTCGGATGCGATCACGTAAGAACTCCCCAGCCTGCCAATGACGAGCGGCCGAAAGCCGAACGGATCGCGCGCTGCAACCAGCTTCTGCGGGCTCATCACCAGCAGGGAATACGCCCCGTGGATGCGGCCCATCATGCGCACGACGGCCTGCTCGACGCTGCCGGCAGTGAGGCGCTCCTGCGCGATGACGTGGGCGATCACCTCGGAATCGATCGTCGTCTGAAACATTGCGCCGCCCTTTGCAAGCTCTTCCCGCACGGTTTCGGCGTTTGTGAGGTTGCCGTTGTGCGCGATGGCGAGGCGGCCTTTTGCATATCGCATCAAAAGCGGCTGGCAGTTTTGCACAAGGCTCCCGCCCGCCGTGGAATAGCGGACATGGCCGATGGCGATCTGCCCTGGAAGGGAGGATAGGACCGCATCGTCGAAAACCTCACCGACAAGCCCCATCGCCCGGTGGACGCTGAGTACGCCCCGGTCGCTCACCGCGATGCCGCAGCTCTCCTGCCCGCGGTGCTGCAGGGCGTAGAGGCCGTAATAGGCCGCCTGTGCCGGAGGTATCTCCTGGCCGCCGAAGATGCCAAATACGCCGCACTCCTCATGTAGCGTATCAAACGGCAGACAATGCTTCAAGTGCGTTCACTCCAAACGGTATCGATTACAGATGCCGGCGCGCCGGTCCGACGTCTGGTATCTGTGATCTGAAATCTGATTTATTTCAGGCCCAGACGCTTCGCCATTTCGTCATAGGCTTCTTCCACGCTGCCCATATCGCGGCGGAAGCGGTCTTTATCGAGCTTTTCATGTGTGGTCATATCCCAGAAGCGGCAGGTGTCGGGAGAAATCTCGTCCGCAAGGATGATCTGATCGTGATAGCGGCCGAATTCGAGCTTGAAGTCGATCAGCTCCACGTTAACGCTCGCAAAATAGTTGCACATAATCTCATTAATCTTAAGAGCCATCGAACGGATCGCGTCGATATCCGCCTGTGTTGCGAAGCCGCATGCGATCGCGTGCGAATCGTTGATCATCGGGTCGCCGAGCGCATCGTCCTTGTAGCTGAATTCGAGGACGGGGCAGAGCAGCTTTGTGCCCTCTTCCAGGCCGAGACGTTTCGCCATGGAGCCCGCCGCCTTATTGCGAATGATGACCTCCAGCGGGACGATCGAAACGCGCTTGACGGCTGTCTCACGGTCGCTGAGTTCTTCAATATAATGGGTTGGGATGCCTTCCTTTTCGAGCATTTTGCACATGAAATTGGACATCTTGTTGTTGATGACGCCCTTGCCGGTAATCGTGCCCTTTTTCAGGCCGTTGAAGGCGGTTGCGTCGTCCTTATAGTCGACGATCAGAATGTCAGGGTCCTGTGTGGCGTACACCTTTTTGGCCTTGCCCTCGTAGAGCATCTCTTTCTTCTCCATTGATACATCCTCCATTTGATTGATAAAAATTTGGGTTCATTGGGATTGAACAATAAGAAAACCGGAAACCGCCGCGCTGATCGGTCGAAGCGGTTTCCAGATTTTAATCAGACTACGTTTGTGATGCGCTCAATAGCCTCCATGGTGCGCGTTGCATCGCAGAACGCAGTCAGACGGAAGAACCCCTCGCCCGCCGGGCCGAAGCCTGAGCCGGGGGTACCGACGACCTGCGCCTTTTCAAGGAGTTGATCGAAGAAATCCCAAGAGGTGAGCCCGTCCGGCGCCTTGAGCCAGATATAGGGGGAATTGATGCCTCCCCAGGTCTTGAAGCCTGCAGCTTGAAGGCCCTCTGCAATCACCCGTGCGTTTTTCTGGTAATAGCTGATGACCCTGCGGACCTGACGGCGGCCCTCCTCAGAATAGATCGCCTCCGCCGCGCGCTGAGTCACATAGGAGACGCCGTTGAATTTCGTCGCTTGGCGGCGTGCCCAGAGGTGATTGAGGGAAACGCCGTTTACCCTTAATGCCTTGGGGACGACCGTATAGGCGCAACGCACGCCCGTAAAGCCTGCTGTTTTCGAATAGCTGCGGAATTCGATCGCGCAGGTTTTCGCGCCCTCGATCTGATAGATGCTGTGCGGTAGGCCTTCCTGTGTGATATAAGCCTCATAGGCGGCATCGTAAAGGATGATGCTGCCCTCGCGGTTTGCATAGTCGACCCATTGTTTCAGGCCATCGAAATCGATCGCCATGCCGGTGGGATTGTTGGGGAAGCAGAGATAGATAAGGTCTGCATGCTCCCTCGGAAGCTCAGGCAGGAATTGATTCTCCGCCGTGCAGGGCAGATAGACGAATTTACTCCACCTGCCGCCTTCTGTCAGGGCGCCGGAGCGGCCCGCCATGATATTGGTGTCTACATAGACAGGATAGATGGGATCGCACACGGCGACAACGTTGTCCACATCGAAGATGTCGCCGATATTGCCGGTATCGCTCTTCGCGCCATCGCTGACGAAGATCTCATCTGCGTCGAGCTCAACGCCGTAAGCTGCAAAATCGTATTTCCGGATTTTTTCCAGCAGGAAATCCTGGCCGTATTCCGGGGGATAGCCGTGAAAGCTCTCAGCCTTCGCCATCTCATCGACCGCTTTGTGCATCGCATCGATCACAGCGGGCGGCAGGGGGCGGGTCACATCGCCGATGCCCAGGCGAATAATATTCGCCTCAGGGTGTGCATCCTGATAAGCCGCTACCTTTTTGGCAATGGTGGAGAACAGATAGCTGCTCTGGAGCTTCAAAAAATTCTCATTGATTTTCATCGCGAAGACCATCCTTTCCCTGCAAATCGAAGGCTTTGGGCGATTTGGCACAGCCGCTGAAAGTAAAAACCTGAATGGAAAATCCTTTCGTTTAACGGCCCAAGATCCCCGGATTGCATTCGCAGTCGCAGATAAACGCGGCGGGCCCGGTCATCCAGACGGAGCCGAATTGCTCCTCCCATTCGATCTCAAGATCACCGCCGCGCAGGTGGACGAGCATCCGGCGGCCTGTCCGCCCGTTTAAGATACAAGCGACCGCCGCGGCGCACGCGCCAGTGCCGCAGGCCCAGGTTTCGCCGCTGCCACGCTCCCAGACGCGCATCTTGATCTCGTGGTCATTGAGGACATTGACAAATTCCGTATTGACACCTTCCGGGAAGAGCGGGTCGCGCTCAAATTTCGGGCCGAAGGCCTCCAGAGGAAATTTGCCTACATCCATATAGTCTTCAAACACCACGCAGTGCGGGTTCCCCATCGAAACGCAGGTGATATGCGCTTGGATGGGCTTTATGGTTTGTGCATTCTCTATTTTAACCCGTTGGTTAATGATTTTATCACCCGGCAGGTTCACCGGGATCTCGGCGGGCGTGAGGATCGGTTTGCCCATATCGACGCGCACGGTTTTGACGGCGCCGCCCTCAATGTTGAGATAAAGCGTTTTGATGCCGCTCAAGGTCTCGACCGTGATCACGTCTTTTTTGACAATCCCGCGGTCGTAGACGTATTTCCCCACGCAGCGTACGCCGTTGCCGCACATCTTGCCGCGTGAGCCGTCGGCATTGTAAATATCCATTTTGCAGTCCGCGACCTCGCTCGGCTCGATGAGGATGATTCCATACGAACCAACACCGAAGTGGATATCGCTGAGCTTGACAGCCAACGATTCCGGGTGTTCGACGGGCGTTTCAAAGCAATTGAAATACAGGTAGCAGTTGCCGATGCCGTGCATCTTGGTGAATTTCATCGGAGCACCTCTTTTCGCAAAGATTTTGCGCCGTACCGGAGTACATGCCGTGCAGTATCCGCCATGCGCAAGCCCGATGCCATGCTGCGCTTCTGGAGCAGGCGGTACGCCTCGGGCTCAGAGAGCGAAAGCTCCCGCATGAGCAGCGCTTTTGCGCGGAAGACGAGCTCCTTTTCGCCGCTGGAGCGGCCCTGCTCGCCGTGAGAGCCAAAGCAGACGCCCGAGGCACTCGCGAGTGTTTGAACTGTGCTGACAAATTCCAGCCGGTTCAGCGGCAAGTGGAGGCTTATCACATTGCTGTAGCCCTGCAAGGGAATCTGGCCGGAGGAAAGCAGCTCCACCAGGTCGAACCCGGAGGGCAGCATCTGGGCCAGCTGCGCAGGGGAAAGATCCGGCAACCGCCCGCAGACCACTACGCCATCTGGCAGTGCACTTGCGGCCGTGAGAACCTCCGCGCCGGAACCATACATGCCGGTCACGGGGATCGATGCGCTCACGAGGACCTTTTTCAACTGCACAGCGGCTTGAGCACGCGGGAGAGCGAGGAGAATGGCTTTCATCACGCCCCGCCTCCCTGCTGTTCCGTTTATTTTCAACCTTTATTATATAGCCTGCCCTATGAGAAATCAATTGTCAGATTGCGCGGGATCGGGCTTTGATCGTTTTCAAAAAATGGGCATGTTGTCAAAGCTGACGGCGTAACTCAAAACGGTTGCCTCCAGTAGATTTGACATCTGAATATATTTGCTTGGCCCTCTTGCCAATGGAGGGTTATGCGGCCGGTGCGGCTGCTGGATTGAAAAACTGCTCTACTCTTCGATTCCTTTGTTTGCAGCATCCATAAAAGGTTCATTTTGAAACGCTATGCAATGTTTATTTATGCGCTAAATAGCGCAAATCATGTATATTTTTTCTACCTGAAACGGATTGATAGAATATTATATGTATAATGCCCGAGAAGGGACGCATCCCGGGAGCATAATTTGTGCGCAATGCCGTTCTTTTGATTTTTCGCTTTTTTAAGCGGATTTCTGTTGAAATCCGGAAAGAAACATGCTAATATTAACGTTTAGAAGAAGGGCGGAGGGACGAGCTTTGCCTCCTTCTTACGCACGGCGTTATGCTTCCCTTGGCGGGAAACAGCGGGGATCGGCAGACGCGCCGAACCCGCTTCTTTTTTGCCCGTTCGGGCCCAACGATTCTAATTCAGGAAGGCACGGTGAAGCCAGTGAGAGCTTATCTGGTTCTGGAAGACGGTTCCATCTTTGAGGGCGAGGCCCGCGGCGCATTCCGCGAAATGGCATGCGAGGTCGTGTTCAATACCTCCATGACCGGGTACCTTGAAATTTTGACCGATCCGTCCTATGCCGGGCAGGGCGTGGTGATGACGTACCCGATGATCGGCAACTACGGCGTCAGCCGCGAGGATTTTGAATCCATTCGATTGCAGCCGTGTGCATTCTTTTTGCATGAGTTGTGCGATACACCTTCTAATTTCCGCAGTACTGCTTCTTTGGAATCGGTGCTCAAAGAATTTGATATTCCCTGCATCGTCGGCCTCGATACGCGCGCGATTGTCAAAAAACTCCGGGAAAGCGGCACCATGCGCGGTATGATGACCGGCGATCTTTCTAATATGAAGCACTGCATGGATGTGATCCGGGATTTCCGCCAGGTTGATCTGGTGGAGTCCGTGAGCATCACGAAGCCCGAGGTGGTGGGCGCGGGCAACACCGGCCCGAAGATCGCGCTGATGGATTTCGGCGTCAAGCGCAATATCGCGCGGAGCCTGGCAAGCCGTGGCTGCGAGGTCACGGTTTACCCCTGCTTTGCCACGGCGGCAGAGATCATCGCCGCAAAACCGGACGGGCTCATGCTCTCCAACGGCCCGGGCGACCCGAAGGACTGCACGGGGATCATTCGCGAGATTGCGAAGCTCTATGATTATGGGATGCCGACCTTTGCCATCTGCCTTGGCCACCAGCTCATGGCGCTCTCCCAGGGCGGCGACACCGAGCGCATGAAATACGGCCACCGCGGCGCAAACCATCCGGTCAAGTTCCTGGAGGAGGACCGCTCCTACATCTCCTCGCAGAACCACGGCTATATGGTCAAGGCCGAGGGCCTGCCGCAGAATGCGGAGGTCAACTGCGTCAACGTAAACGACGGCACCGTGGAGGGCGTCGTCTACCACGGGAAGCCGGTTTTCACCGTCCAGTTCCATCCGGAGGCGTCCCCCGGCCCACATGATACATCGTTTCTGTTCGACAAGTTTATCCGCATGATTGAGAAGGAGGAGCTGCAATGATCGATCAAAGCATCAAAAAAGTCCTCGTCATCGGTTCCGGCCCTATCATCATCGGCCAGGCGGCGGAGTTCGACTACGCCGGCACGCAGGCCTGCCGCTCCCTGCATGAGGAGGGGGTGGAGGTTGTGCTCGTCAACTCCAACCCCGCCACCATCATGACGGATAAAGACATTGCGGATAAGGTCTATATCGAGCCGCTGACCATCCCGACCGTGCGCCGCGTGCTGGAGGTGGAAAAGCCGGATTCCATCCTGCCGACGCTCGGCGGCCAGACGGGCCTGAACCTCGCCATGGAGCTGGAGGAGAAGGGCATCCTCAAAGAGCTCGGCGTGCGATTGATCGGCATCAACGCCGATGCGATCAAGAAGGCCGAGGACCGACAGGCGTTTAAAGATACGATGCTTTCCATCGGCGAGCCCTGCGTCGCCTCCAAAGTGGTGGAGACAGTGGAGGATGCGCTCGAGTTTTCCGCATCCATTGGCTACCCCGTCATCGTCCGCCCGGCCTACACGCTCGGCGGCACTGGCGGCGGCATTGCGGAGAATGAGGAGGAGCTGCGCGAGATCGCGCACAACGGCATCCGCCTCTCCCGCGTGGGGCAGGTGCTCATCGAGCGCTGCATCGCGGGCTGGAAGGAAATTGAATATGAGGTAATGCGCGATTCCAAGGGCAACTGCATCACCGTCTGCAATATGGAAAACCTCGACCCGGTGGGCGTACATACGGGTGATTCGATCGTCGTCGCGCCCAGCCAGTCGCTCTCCGATAAGGATTACCAGATGCTGCGCTCCTCTGCGCTCAATATCATTTCCGCCTTGGGCATCCAGGGCGGCTGCAACGTGCAGTACGCATTGAACCCGGATTCCTTTGAATACGCGGTAATCGAAGTGAATCCCCGCGTTTCCCGCTCCTCCGCGCTGGCCTCCAAGGCGACGGGCTATCCGATCGCGCGCGTGGCGGCGAAGATTGCGCTCGGGTTAGGGCTCGATGAGATTCCAAACGCGGTCACGGGCAAGACCTTCGCAAGCTTCGAGCCTGCACTCGACTACTGCGTGGTCAAATTCCCCAAGTGGCCCTTTGATAAATTCGTCACCGCCAAGCGCACCCTTGGCACGCAGATGAAGGCGACCGGCGAGGTCATGGCGATTTCCCGCTCCTTTGAGGCGGCGCTCTTAAAGGCGGTGCATTCGCTCGAAGAGCACCGCGAGAGCCTGATGGTGCCCGCTCTTCTGGAGATGAGCGATAAAGCGCTCATCGAGCAGCTGCACCATATTGATAATGAGCGCATTTACGCCGTCGCCGCGGCGATTTACAACGGGATTTCGCTCGAAACCATCCATGCGATCACAAAGATCGACTACTGGTTCCTCTATAAAATCCAATCCATTACGGATATGGAGAAAAAGCTGCGCAGCGGCGTGTGCGACAAGGAGACCCTGCTGCAAGCAAAGCGCATGGGCTTTTTGGACAGTGTGATCGCCAAGGATATCGGTATCACGCCCGCAGCGGTGAAAAATATGCGCAAAATGTGGGGCATCCAGCCCGCCTTCTCCGTGGTCGATACCTGTGCTGCAGAATTCCGGGCGCAGACGCCATATTACTACTCCGACTACGGCGTGGAGAACGAGGTGGACCCCTCCTGCGACCGCAAAAAGGTGCTGGTGCTCGGCTCCGGTCCGATCCGCATCGGGCAGGGCATTGAGTTTGACTACTGCTCCGTCCACTGCGTGTGGGCGCTGAAAGAGGCGGGCTGCGAGACGGTGATCGTCAACAACAACCCGGAGACGGTCTCCACAGATTTCGACGTGGCGGACAAGCTCTATTTCGAGCCGCTCACGCCCGAATATGTGACCAACATCGTGGAGCTTGAAAAGCCGGATGGCGCGATCGTCCAGTTCGGCGGCCAGACGGCCATTAAGCTCACCGAAACACTCAACGATCTCGGCGTGAAAATCCTCGGCACGGATGCCGACCATGTTGACGCGGCGGAGGACCGCGAGCGCTTCGATGAGATCCTCGAGCTGTGCGCCATCCCGCGCCCGAAGGGGCAGACGGTCTTTACGGAAGAGGAGGCGCTCACCGCCGCGCATATGCTGGGCTATCCCGTGCTGGTACGCCCGAGCTATGTGCTCGGCGGGCAGGGGATGCAGATTGCCGCTTCCGACGCGGATATCTGTGAATTTATGGCGATCATCAACCGCACCGTGCAGGATCACCCTGTGCTGGTCGATAAATACCTCATGGGGCAGGAGGTCGAGGTTGACGCGATCTGCGACGGCCGTGATATCCTGATCCCAGGCATCATGGAGCATATCGACCGCGCGGGCATCCACTCGGGTGATTCGATCTCTGTCTATCCTGCCATCAGCCTGAGCCAGAAGGTGCAGGATACGATCGTGGATTATACGCGCCGCTTGGCCTCCGCATTGGAGGTGGTCGGCATGATGAATATCCAATTTATCGTTTACAATGAGACGGTTTATATCATCGAGGTAAATCCCCGCTCTTCCAGGACGGTGCCCTATATCAGCAAGGTGACTGGTATCCCCGCCATCGCGCTCGCCACGCGCGCCATGCTCGGCGGGCGGCTGGCCGATATGGGCTACGGCACCGGCCTTTACCGCCACAGCGGCTACTACGCGATTAAGATGCCGGTCTTTTCCTTTGAGAAGATCCTCGGCGCGGATACGAGCCTCGGCCCGGAGATGAAATCCACCGGCGAAGTGCTTGGCATCTCGAAAAGCTACGACGAAGCGCTGCTCAAAGCCTTCGACGGCGCGGGCGTGCATCTGCCGAAGGATGGCAAGATCATCGTCACCGTCCGCGATAAGGACAAGGCGGAAATCTGTGAAATGTTCAAAAACATGAAGGATATGCAATTCCGGCTCTATGCCACGCCCGGCACGCGCAAGGCGCTCATGGAGGCGGGTGTGCAGGCCGAGCCGGTCAACAAGATTTCCGGCGAATCACCCAATATCCACGATATGCTCGCGGCGGAGGACGTTTCCCTCATCATCAACACGCCCACACACGGCAGGCTTGAAAACCGCGACGGCTTCAAATTGCGCCGCCTGGCGGTGGAGGCCGGCTGCTCGTGTCTGACGAGCCTTGATGCAGCGAAGGCAATCATGGAGAGCACGCGTATTGTTGAATCGGACACGGTGAATTTGACGGATATTGCAACACTTTAATGAGATCATATCTAACAGCCCACAGCGCAAATGGAAAGCGCTGTGGGCTGTTTTTATGATGAGACATAGCGGGGCAGCAAAGGCAACCCCTTTTGCTCCATCAACGATTCTGGAGATTCCATCCGCCAGGCGAATGTGGCATATAACCCGTCCATTTGATCTTTTTTGTCTGCCAGCGCCATGCCGGCGCAGGAGACCGCATTCATCGGCCCACGATAAGCGCTCGATCCGTGCCGTGTCCTTTTCCTGTGGCGAGGAATGATCCATAAAGCCCGATTTCTGCCCGTACAGGGCGGCAGACCAGGAGCTTTTGTGACAAAACCGATGCGCACGGCCCCAGCTGTGTGCGAGCTGGATGGACCGGCCATGATGGGACCTAGGAGATCGAATACGTGCATCGTTCATTCCCACTTTCCATGAACGGCTTTGATCGGTAAGCAGTGGTTTGCCCTTTTATCATTACCGGTTACCTCTATGTTTACGCAACTCAATCACAGTTTGCCCGGCATTGTAGGAGGCGCGGATCGTTTTGATGCGCGTGCTGGTGAGCTCGTTGCGCACCATGTTTTTGAGCACCTGCCCGTGGCTGTAACCGTGGATAACAATGATCTCTTTTACCTCCTCCGGCGCGTTGTCAATGAGCATGTCGAGCCGGAAGCGGGCCTCACGCGCGTGCATCCCGTGGATGTCGACAATCATCTGGCTGCCCTGCCGGGTTACCTGAAGCACAGGAACGTTCCCCCTTCCTAAGGAATAAAGAGATTAGGGCAGAGAACGCCCGTTCCCTGCCCCTTTGTTTGTTTTATTGCGGCTTTTCCTGCTCTGCCGTGGCTTTTTCCGCCGCTTCACGCTTGCCCTGAGGCGTGTCGCGGTAATACTGCGTTTTCGGGTGCGGATGCTCGCGGGAGGCCCAGAGCTTTTCCGCCTCCGGCGCCCAAGCCGCCGCGAATTTATCGCATTTTGCGCACAGCGTTTCCGCACTTTCCGGCGAAATCAGATCAGTAGATTTCGCTCCTGTTTCTTCGATCATCCTGCGCAAGCAATCTGGGTTTTCCAGCATCGGGCAGGGGCGCAGATGGTTATCGTTGAACGGCTGGCCGCGCCAGTAGGCCTGGAACAGGGGGCGACGCAGCGCCTCAATGAGCGTGTGCGTGCGAATATTGGAATCCGAGAAGTGGATGAACACGCAGGGCTCGATATCGCCTGCAGAGTTGATATGAAAATAATTGCGCCCGCCTGCGATGCAGCCGCCGACATACTCGGCATCATCCTGAAAATCGAAGACGAACATGGGTTTGCCGGTTTTGCCGTTGCGCATTTTGCGCAGCCAGTCGTACATGTGTTTGCGCTGCTCGGGCGTGGGGATCAATTCCGGGTAGGCGTCGTGCCCGACCGGCATATAGTTGAAATAAGCGCCGAATTTAACGCCCTTTTCGATCATCAGGTCGATGAATTCTTCGCTTGTGACCGCGTCGACATTCTCGCTCGTATAGCAGACGGAGATGCCAAAGAGGAGCTTATTCTGCTTTAACAGGTCCATCGCAGCGATAATCTTGTCGTACACGCCGGCGCCTCGGCGGCTGTCGTTGCTCTCCCGGGTGCCCTCGATGCTGATGGCGAGGGCAATGTTGCCCACACGCTTCATGTCGTCGCAGAATTTCTGGTCGACGAGCGTCGCGTTCGTATAGGAGAGGAAGGCGCAGTCCGGGTTCTCCTCACACAGGCGGATCACGTCGTCCTTGCGCACGAGCGGCTCGCCGCCCGTGAACATATAGAAATGCGTTCCCATCTCCTTGCCCTGGCGGACAATATCGCTGAGCTCTTCATAGCTCAGGTTCTGGCGGTAGCCATATTCTGCAGCCCAGCAGCCCTTGCATTTGAGGTTGCATGCGCTCGTCGGGTCGAGCAAAATAATCCAGGGGATGTTGCACTGATATTTTTCCCGATTTTCCCGCACAGCCTTGGTGCCATAATACCCAGCATGCAGGCCCAGCGCGAGAAACATTTTTTTGATCACATCTCGGTCAATGTCCCGCAAAATATTTCTGGCAAACTGGTTCCAGACGTTATCGGGATCCTCCGCGCCCCTGCGAATACCCTCCATCGACTTGGCCGGAAAGAGATTCCCGACGATGCCCTGGACCTTGTCCACCAGCTTCAAAAGGTTCGCCTGCGGATCCTTGTCTACATATTTGAGCAGCTGGTCGAGGACTGCCCCCGCAGCCGCGCGTTGTGCTTTATGCTTGATAGCCATTTGATATCCCTCCCTGTAGGCCAAAATGGCCTGCCCTATTAGTGTACGTGATTGCAGAAGGGAAGTCAATAAAAGAAATGCGAACTTCAGGTAAATTCTTTATAGAATCTTTCTTTTGTCTATTTTTTCAGTCGTACTGCCCAGACTGCTGGAAGGGATACCGTGAAAATCGTGCCCTGTTTGCCGCTCTGAACGCTGATCCTTCCGTGATGCGATTGCACGATGCTCTGCGCAATCGAGAGACCGAGGCCGTAACCGCCCTTCTCCCGCGTACGGGAGCCATCCACCCGATAGAACCGCTCGAAGATATGCGTGAGCTGCCCGGCTGGAATCTGCGCGCCTGTATTGTGAACCGTCAGCAGGGCCTTGTCCTGCGCCTTTTGCAGCCGCAGGGTGATCGTACCGCACTCGTCGGTATATTTTATGGCATTGTCCAGCAGGATGGCAGTCAGGCGGCGAAGGCGATCCTCATTCCCCCGGATGACAACGTTATTTGCAATCTCGCTCACGAGCGTTTTATTCTGCTCAAAAGCGACGGACTCAAAGGGCAGCACGCTGCTCCAGACCACGTCGCTGAAATTGACCTCGGAGAGCGCAAGCGCTTCCTGCATGTCGTCCGCCTGTGCGAGAAAGAGGAGGCTACCCACAAGCTCCTTCATGCGTGAGGCCTCCGCCTGCGTGTATTGGAGCCATTTGATCTGGCTCTGCACCGTTTCCTCCCGGTGGGAGAGGACGATGCCCATATTGGCGAGGATTACAGTCAGAGGCGTTTTCAGCTCGTGGGAGGCGTCCGCAACGAACTGCCGTTGCTGCCGCCATGATTTTTCGATGGGGCGCATCGCCCACCGCGCGAGGAACAGGCTGATGCCGAAGAAGGCGAGCAAGCCGAAAAATCCCACGAGTGCGGAGGCCTCCAGAAGGGAGGTCAGGCTCTCGATTTCATTGGTCCGGTCGGCAAAGGCAATGCGGTTATCCTGGATGAGAAAGCGCAGGTTTTCTCCACGGACGGTGCCGGAGGGCCTTCCCTGTGCCAGCACATTGGCAACGATTGTATCCAGCGCGGCCTCGTTCGTGACTGTTACGTTTTCGCCGAAAACGTTCTTGACAGCACCGTCGTCGTTGAGCTCCACATAAAAGGCTGCTGTCATCGTCTTGGACGGTTCTTTTTCGTTAGGAGGTTTGCCACCGCCGATCTCCCGCTTGGGGAAATTGGTATTCCCGCTGCGCAGGACGCGCTCCATGGCCTGTGTGCTCTCCATCTCCAAACGGCGGTAGGAAAAGGCGAGCACAGCGGCGAATACGATGGTTAGAACGAGTGTGACCAGAATCATATTGATCAGGATGAATTTCCAGCGCAGTTGTTTAAGCATGAACCGGTTCCTCCAATTGATAGCCAAGCTTGCGCGCGGTGGAAATTTGAACCGTGCTGTTCAGGAAAATAAGCTTCTTGCGCAGGAAAGAGATATAGGCCTCCACATTATTATCCTCCGCATCCGATTCGCTGCCCCAGATCTTCAGAAGCAGCGTCTCCTTGGAGAGGATGATATTGGGGTTTGACATCAGCAGGCGGATGACCTCAAATTCCTTGAGCCCAAGACGGACGCTTTTCGTGCCGCACTGCAGCGTGTAGGCGGCGAGATTGAGCGTCAGGTCGCCAAAGGCAAGCTCGTTTAAGACCACGTCGCCCTGCCTGCGCGAGAGGGCACGGATGCGGGCGAGCAGCTCCTCTGTGAAGAAGGGCTTTGTCAGATAGTCGTCCGCCCCACAGTCGAGGCCTATGACCTTGTCCTGCACCTCGCCCTTGGCTGTCAGAAGGAGCACGGGCGTCTGATTTTTCTGCGCGCGCAGCTCGCGCACAATCTCGAATCCGTTCCTTTTCGGCAGCATCACGTCCAACACGATCACGTCGTAAATACCGCTCAGCGCGTCGTCGAGACCGGCCTCGCCATCGTGGACGACGTCGGCCGTGTATTTATTTTCCGTCATGATCTGGCCGAGCGCCTCGGCCAGGCGGACCTCATCTTCCACAATCAGGATTCGCATGTTGGACACATCCTTTTGCTTTGAGGCTATTTTAGCATGCCGCGCCCCATTTTTCTACAGGCATTGTAATTAAGGAAGCTGAAATCATTCTGAAGGCTTTTTTCAGAAGAATTTCAGGAAACCGGACTATACTGGGCTCTATACCGAAACGGTATGTGTAACCACTTAGAAAACAGCGAAGGAGGAACGCTATGGCGATCGCAACCTTTCAGCGGTATGAAAAGAAATATCTGCTGAATTTGACGCAGTATCAGGCGCTTCTGCCCGTGCTGGAACAGCATATGACGCCGGATATCTACTGTAAAAACGGCGAGGAATATGAAATCTATGGTCTTTATTATGACACGGAAAATTACGACCTGATCCGGCACTCACTTTCCCATCCGTATTATAAAGAGAAGCTTCGCGTGCGCAGCTATCGGATTCCGCGCTCGCCGGAGGAGCCTGTATTCGTTGAGCTGAAAAAGAAAATCGGCGGTATCACGGCGAAACGGCGTGCACAGCTTCCCTTGCAGGAGGCCTATCGGATGCTCGCGGGCGGCGCGCCGCCGGTCACGTCCGATTATCTTACAAAGGAAGTGCTCGGTGAAATCGCCTGTTTTCTGACGGCCCATCCTGTCCGCCCGGCTGTCTATATCAGCTATCAGCGGCTTGCATTCACTGGACGGGACGATCCGGCCCTGCGCGTCACCTTTGACCGGGACATCTGCACGCGGCGGGAGCGGCTCCTGCTGGAGGCGGGTTCCTTTGGCAGCCATCTGATCCCGGAGGAGGAGCGCCTCATGGAGATCAAAACCACGGGCGCGCTGCCGCTGTGGCTCGCACAGGAACTGTCCGCACAGAAAATTTACAGCCGCGGCTTCTCAAAATACGGGACGGAGTTTCAAAAATGGCTGCGCGCCGGATCGGCTTCCGCTGTGGAAGCGACAGATGGGCTCTGGCGGATTTCATAACTTCAGCAATATTCGGCAGAAAGGATGGATTTCCATGCTCAATACACTTTTTTCCTCAGTAGCAGGTGATTTAAGCCCGCTGAACGCCTGCCTGATCATTCTATCGTCCCTGCTGCTTGGTCTGCTCATCAGCCTGACATATCTCGCAACGCACCGTAAGGAAGGCTATGCACACACCTTCCCTGTCACCCTGATTATGCTGCCCGCCATCATCGCCATCATCATTTTGCTGGTCGGCAGTAATGTGGCGCGGGCATTCAGCCTTGCGGGTGCGTTTTCCCTCATACGTTTCCGCAGTGCGCCGGGCGATCCGAAGGATATCGCCTATGTGTTCTTTACCCTCGGCGTGGGCCTTGCCTGCGGCATGGGATATATCGGCTACGCGGTGCTGTTCGCCGTGATTTTATGCGCTGTGATGGCCTGCCTGCAGGCTGTGCGATTCGGCCAGCCGAAGACGACGCAGATGACGCTAAAGGTCACAGTGCCGGAAAACCTGAATTTCCACGGCCTGTTTGACGACCTTCTCGAGCAGTATACCGTATCCTGGACGCGGAGAAAAGTAAAAACCTGCGATTTTGGATCGCTTTTTGAGGTCGTTTACGATATCCAGTTGAAGGACGAAGCCGGGCAGAAGGAATTCCTCGACGCGATCCGCCGTCGAAACGGCAATCTGAATATCTCCCTGACGCTTGCAGGTGAGCCGGAGGGGACATTTTAGCAGCAGATACTTTTGGAAGTGTAGTGATTTGCCATTTTCATACCCCTTTCTATACATTGGCCCTGTCCTATGCCGAAAACGCATGAGGCAGGGCCTCCCTTTTTGCGGGCGATCTTTTCAATGTAAGAAAAGGGCGGTATAATAACCTTGTGTTTCGGAAAATATGATTCCTGCAATTGCGATGGGCCAGATCATCAGGCGTGTTTCGACCATATGATGCCGATGGCCGAGGTTACCGTGAAAAAACCTGAGCCATAAGGAGAATGAGCGCAGCGCGGCCCCAGCTTGTGGACATATTCACATGTTTTGCAGAATCTCTATGGAAAGGATGCCGATTTGTATGAAAATTGAGACAATTTACCGCTATGACAGCCGCAGGGATATCTATCTGACCGCCTATCTGCTCGATCAGGTAGACCGCTGCACCTTTTCTGATGCCCGCCCGGCACTGCTCGTCTGCCCGGGGGGTGGGTTTTCCTCCTGCTCCAACCGCGAAGCGGAGCCAGTTGCCATGCATTTTGCGGCGCAGGGGTATCAGGTGTTTGTGCTGCAATATTCTCTGAGAGAACAGGCAGCGTTTCCGGCTCCGATCGGCGACGCAGCATGGGCGATGCAGACCATCCGCAGGGAGGCGAAGCGGTTTTACGTGAACCCCCAAAAGGTTGCGGTAATGGGCTTTTCCGCTGGGGGATACGTGGCGGCGGGGGTAAGCGTCTTTTTTGCAGATCGGTCGGTTTTAAAGGGGGAAACGAGGGCTTCCGCCCGTCCGGATGCGGCCGTCCTATGCTATCCGGTCTTAACGGCGGGACGGGAGCATGCGCACGAGGGTTCTATCCGGCTCCTGCTCGGAGAAACGCCGGACACGCCGCAGCGGCGCGCCGCCCTTTCGCTGGAAAATCATATCCCGTCCAATATGCCGCCCGTGTTTTTGTGGCATACGGCGGACGACAAAAGCGTGGATGTGGAAAACAGCCTGCTTTTTGCGGGTGCGCTTGCGAAAAAGGAAATTCCCTTTGACCTGCATATTTTTGAGACCGGGCACCACGGGCTGGCAGACTGCTCCCTGCGCACCTGCGACAAATCCCATCCGTATCCGGCGCGCTGGCTCATGCTCGCGCAGGAATGGCTGGGGAAACAGCTGAAATTCCGGACGTGAGGATGCTGCCGCCATCCTCTAAAGAGAAAAGGGCGCGCTGCAAAATGTAGAAATACACATTTTGCAGCGCGCTCGATTTGATTGGTACAGCAGCAGGGTAAACCGCTCTGTTTGATGCTTCCGTTTCACAGGCAAACCGTCAAAGAGAGGCGCCGTCAGGCGGAGCAGGAGCATCTACACGCCCCCTTCCGGCGTCAGTCTATGGAAATTTTAAAACAGACAGGCATCTCAAAGCGTTCGTCTGTAGCCACGCGCAGCTCGAGATAGTCGTTTGTCTGGGTGAAGGATACGTTGCAATTCCGGCCGAGCAGAGAAACGCCGAGGATCTGATAGTTTAGCTCATCGTCTTTGGAGCCGAGCGTTTTCAGGCGGTAAATATTCTTCTGATTGGGCATGAGCGCAAACACATAAAGCGTACCCGGCTTATAGGTAAAACGAAAATCTTTTTTGGTAAACGAGAATTTCTCCTGGAAGGACCCGCCGCAGTTGGAAGGCCCCTCACCGAAAATTTTATAGGGCGACGTATCGTAGATCGCTTCCCCGTTGATCTGCAGCCATTTTCCGATTTCGCGCAGGACAGCTGCCTCCTCGGGACAGATCGTACCATCCGCCTTCGGGCCGACATTGAGCATCAGGCAGCCGTTTTTGCTGACCACGTCAATGAGATTGCAGATGAGCTCATAGGGCGTTTTGAAGTCGTTGCCCTGCGTATAGCCCCAGGAGTTTTTCGCAATGGCGGTATCGTTCTGCCAAGGGCGGGGATTGATGGCGGCGAGCTGCCCGCGCTCAATGTCCAACACGGCACAGTGGTACATCACGCCATTCCATTTGTAGAAGACGCAGACCTCCATGCCCCATTCGCGGGATCGGTTATAGTAGTACGCCAAAAATTTTTTCATATAAGGGCGAAAAGCGTGCTGCCGCACCCACCAGTCGAAATATATGGTATAGGGGCGGTTGACGTCAACAAGCTCGCAGGTGGAAGCAAGCCAGTCCTCCAGCCATGCCTGCGACGGGACGATGGAACCCTCCGGACGTCTGCTGGGATCGCCCTTTGCCTTCGCAACAGAGGGACCGTAAAATTCGCGGTATTTCTCGTCCTGAACGTCACAGCCCGGGATATTGCGCCCGCCGTTCATAAACCAGTAGTGTTCGGCGCGGTGGCTAGAGGAGCAGTATTTGATCCCTCTGTCGGTGAGTTCCTTTTTCAGTTCTCCATATACGTCCCGTTTAGGCCCCATATTGACGGCGTTCCATTCGCACAGCTCGCTCGGATACATTTTGAAGCCGTCGTGATGCTCTCCAACAGGCGTGACATACCGGGCGCCGCTTTCTGCAAAAAGCTCCGCCCACTCCTTCGGATTATAGTGTTCCGCCTTGAACTGCGGGATGAAATCCTTGTAGCCGAAGTTCCGGCCATAGGTTTTTCGGTGGTGCGCATAAGTTCTGCTACCCTTCTGATACATTTCGCGGGAATACCACTCATTGTGAAAAGCAGGAACAGAATAAACGCCCCAATGAACGAACAGGCCGAATTTTGCCCGCGCATACCAGTCCGGAATCCCATAGTGGGAGAGGCTTTCCCAATCGTCTTTGAAGGGGCCCTTTTGGATGACTTCATCGATGGTTTTGAGGTATGCCTGTACCTTTGTGGGATCGCTCAAAAAACACACGCTCCTCAAGATGGTTTTTATCGTATTTATATTAAGGATCCACGTTGTAAAAGTCAACCAATACGATACGATTTTTATCGGTTGATCGAAATTTTTCTTATTACATGTAAAAATCGACAGGTAAATTCTTATAAAAGCTATATGGAAATTAAATTTCGTGTAGAATATAACACATAGCTTAACAATTCGGACAATACAGGAACAGGGGATGTTTCATGGATCACGAATTTGCAGCCCGGGAACGGAAACGGGATTTCCTATATTTTCATTTTTGGCCCTGGTGCTACCGGTTGTTTTCGAAGCGACCGGTCAAGCGGAAGCTCGTCGTTTTTGCAAACGATTGTGTCCGCACGCTGCCGGACAATATGCAATGCCTCTATGACGAGCTGATTGGACGGGGATATCGCTGTGTATTGTGCCTGAAGCCCAAGCATGCGGGAAATCCGATCAGCGCACAGATTCGATCCTTTTGCAATTACTTGCGGTTCATCTATTATTATGCGCAGTGCCGCTGCGTATTCCTGACGGATTATTATTTTCCGGTTTATGCGGCCAAGCCCCGGGAGGGGACCAAGGTTGTTCAGCTCTGGCATGCCTGCGGCGCATTTAAAAAATGGGGGTATTCCACACTGGGCAGTACCTGGGGCGATAAAAAGGGCCGCATGATCGAGCGCTACCCAATCCATAATACTTATACGGATGTCCCGGTTTCCGCAGAAAAGGTGATTCCTTTTTATGCGGATGCCTTCCGCTGTGACGAAAGCGTGATAAAACCGCTGGGTGTCCCGCGGACAGATCGCTATTTTGACCCCGCCTTCGTATCGCAGGCGCGCCAGAGGGTGCTTTCCCGCTTTCCGGAGATTGGCAACAGGAAAATCATCCTGTATGCACCGACCTTCCGCGGGACCTCTATGTATGACGCGCATAACGATGGTTTTCCTGATTTTGCCGTCATGAAGAAAGCGCTGGGCGAAGAGTACGCTGTGCTAAGTAAATTGCATCCGTTTGTGGAGCAAAGCCGGACGGAGCCGCCACATTCGCAGGACGGCTTCTCCTTTACAGCGGACAAGGATCTTCCCATTGAGATCTGCTTATGCGCGGCGGATCTTTTGATTTCGGATTATTCCTCCCTGATTTTTGAATATGCCCTTCTGGAACGGCCAATGGTATTTTTTGCGTATGATCTCGATGTGTATGATAAGGAACGCGGTTTTTACCAGCCATACCGTTCCTTCGTGCCGGGCCCTGTGGCGGTGGATACCGATGCGCTGATACGGGCGGTCTGGCAGCTCGGCACCGGCGGATGCCCGCCAGAGGTGCAACGGTTCAAGCACGATTATATGAATGCCTGCGACGGACATGCTGTGGAGCGCATTCTCAGTCTAATTTCGTAAAAGGAGTATGACTATGAAGTTCCCCTATGATATTTCCGTGATCGTCCCAGTTTACAATGCGGAAAATTTTGTGGAACCCTGTATGGAGTGCCTGATAGGGCAGACGATCGGCTTTTCCCACATGGAGGTGTTGCTCATCAATGACGGTTCGACCGATAGCAGTGAGGAGATTTGCCGTCGTTTTGCGAACCAGTATGAAAATATATGCCTAATCTCCCAGGAGAATCAGGGCGTATCAGCGGCACGAAACGCCGGCATTCGGGCGGCGCGTGGGAAATATATCATGTTTCTGGACTCGGACGATACGCTCTCTGATAATGCGGCGCAGGAAATCGTCTCTTTTTTTGATATGCACTATGAGGAGATCGATCTGCTGACATATCGGCTGTATTACCGCAATGAAAGAGGGAGCATGTATGGCCATACCCGCTATGAGATTTTAAATGAGACTGGTATTTATGATCTGGAGGAAAATATACATATTGCACAAAGCAGTATGAATGTCTGCGTCAAGAACCGGCACGGAGAAAACCGGCTTTTCAATACCAGCCTCGCCCTGGCAGAGGACCAGTTTTACATCATGGAAATCTCCATGCAAAAGAAGAGGATCGGTTATGTCAATGAAGCTTTCTATTTTTATTTCCGTCATTCAGGCGCAACGACGGCAATAGGGAATCATCCATATTATTGCTTTGATCATTTTCTCTATTTCTTCCATCTGTTGAGCGAAACTTATCGCCTGCCGGACGGCGGTCTGGACCGCGTCGCGCAGGCTTTGCTGCTGTATAATTTCAATTGGCGCCTAAAAGGTGACGTGCTTTTCCCCTATCATTATGAGGGGGAAGCATTTGAGCGGGCGATAAATCAATTGCGTTTTTATGTCAATTTGATCGACGACGACGTCATTCTGACCTCTCCCCATGTGGACCCTTTCCATAAGAATTTTTTTCTGCGCATGAAGCGGGAGCCATATCAAATCAGCTATGGCCCGGATCGCTTTGCTATCTATTCCGGCAAAAATCTCTGGGTGGACGAGGAGCGCGGAGAAATCGTATTCCGGAAAACGCACCTGCGCGGGGGCATTTTCCATCTGGAAGGTTTTTTAAAATGCCCCGCAAGCGATTTCTATGATATTTCTCTGTATCTTTTGCTGGATCGGGAAACGAGTGGCACACCGCTTGAATTGTCACCGTCGACCTTCAGCATGTATAAATCACCGATTTGCACCAATCGTTTTTGGGCCTTTTCCTGCGATATCCCTCTCGAGGGACATGAGCATATTTCATTTGAGATTGAGCTGGAGGGCCGCCGGTATCCGACCAAATATTACTTTACGGTTCGGGCAGCCCTTGGCAAAAAGCAGATGAATCTGATGGAGGGGCACGATCTGGTCGAGATCGATTTTCTGGAGAAGGAAGAAATCTTTACGGGGTTTTCCGTAAAACAATTATCCGGTATTCGGCGCATTCTGCAAAGGATAAAGATGGATATCCATTATTTCCGGCGGAATTTCAAAGGCTTTTTTTACCGTAAGGCCATCCGGAAAAGAAAACGTGAGATATGGCTTTATACAGATCGACACGGCGTGCTGGACAATGGGTATTATCAGTTTAAGCATGATTTCGGCATACAGGACGGGATTCAAAGATACTACATTGTGGATGCCTTTAAAGACAAAAAGACGTATTTTACCCCTGAGGAGAGACGGCATCTGGTTAAATTCAAAAGCCTGCGTCATAAGCTATTGTTTTTAAACAGCAGCAAAATACTCACGTCTTTTCATTCGCCGAGCATTTTTTCCCCTTTTGACAGCGCACCGCTGGCCTATTACGATGACCTGCTGCATTATGAGATGGTTTATCTACAGCATGGCATCCTGCACGCCCGCCTGGTCAATCTCTATGCCAAAGAACGCAGCGATATTGACCGGATTGTGGTATCCTCTGCGTTTGAAATGGAGAATCTGGAGAAAAACTATGGCTATTCGCCCAGAGACTTCATTCCGAGCGGAATGCCGCGCCTGAATGCCATTGATCTTACTAGAAAGCCGGAGCGCAGGATTTTATTCTCCCCTTCCTGGCGTAAGAATCTGATCGGCCCTTATATTGACAACCAGCGCGAGCTTTTACCCAAGCAGTTTCTTGCCTCAAAGTTTTATCAACAGATTGATCAGTTTTTGTGCTCAAAGGAGCTGGCGGACCTGCTGGAACAGTATGATTTGACGCTTGACTATAAAAATCATCCCATTTTTGAAGCGTACAATGATTATTTTAAAACCGGGAGCGACCGAATCAGAGTGCTTTCCGGCCCCATAAAGCTGGAAGAGTACCAAATGATGATTACCGACTTTTCCTCGATCGTATTCGACTTTGCCTATCTGGAGCGTCCGGTTTTATATTTTGTGCCGGATTATGAGATGTTCCGAGCCGGCGTGACACATACGTATCGGGAGCTGGATCAGCCTTTGGAGGAGGGGTTTGGAGTATTTACCCAGACAGCCGATGAGCTTTTTGAGCAGTTGAAGAGATTGATTGAAAACAATTTTGTACCGGATCCGGTTTATCAAAAGCGGATGCATGATTTTTTCTGGAATAAGGGCAAGGAAGAGGATACCCTGTATCAGTACCTGATGAAAGAAAAGGATTAGGTTTCCCATAATACAATGCCCCGGAAGAGCTTGGTGTACTAGGCTCTTCCGGGGCTTGTTTTCAGTGAAACGCCACATATAAATACGTCATACCGCTCTTGTTCAAACAGCTAACGCCGTTTCCGAGTGCGGCGTCCATCTTCACAGAAAATCCGTTGCTCGTCACGCTCAGGCCGAGCGTTCCCTGTCCATTGACAGCAAGACCGGAATAAACGGTTGTTTTGCCGCTCGTTGAATCGACGGCAGAGGGAGGGTATCCGGCGGCCATCAGAAATACGGCTTTTGGATGGAAGCCGAGCTGGATCGTCCGCTCCGCCGCGTTTGTCCCGAAATAGGTGCCGGCGGCAAAGGGCGCGTTCCAGAGGGCCTTGTCGGAGATTGTGACATGCAGATCCGCGTTGGCGAGATGCCCGCCAAGCTTTTCATCGAGGATGCGGTTGTCCTGATTGAAGTCCGCGCGTTTTGGCGTGTCTGCGCCCGCCCAATTGTTGAGCCCGAGCTTTTCTGTCTTTGCACTGCTGGGCATGGTTTCACCTCCTCTATTCGGTGTCCTCCTGCAGCTCCCACCGCAGGGAAAGCGCATCCCAGACGTTGAATGGCGTACCGGCTGCGTCCAGCGCGTCCCAATTCTCCGCGGGAAGGTCCGCCCAGATTTTCAGCTGTGCGGGCAGGCTGCGCTCGATTGCATGGACTGCCGGCGCACAGTCGGTCAAAGTGCCTGCATGGCCTGCGAACAACAGGCGGATGGTATGCGCTGAAACATCCTCTTCGAGAGCGCCTGCAAAACCGACCGTTTCCAGAAGTGCACGAATCTCATCCCTCGTGAAGCCCGGGGGCCCGAGGGAAAGGCGGGCAAGAATCCCGGCGCGGCGTTCGGACAGGGGGGCATCCTCCTGATGGAGGCCTAAAACACGCTCCCAAACGGCGAGGCGTTGCGATGGGGCCGTCTGAATAAAAGCCGCCTGCGTCAGGCGCTCAAGCCGCTGCGCCGCCTTTTCGAGACTCTGCGCATAGGCGCTCAGCTCTGCGAGTACGGAGCTTCCCGGAGAGAGCGCATAGAGGTGCAGGGGAAGGAGCGTTTGTGTCATTTGTTCCAGTATGGACAAGCGTTTCCCTCCCTCATAGCATGGATTGCACGGAGATCGTGCCTGGGATCAGCTTTACGTCTGCTGAGAGCAGCGTGTCCTCCGCAGGAGATTCCAGCGCGTAATTGGCCACACCATCCACACGGAACAGTACTTCTCCGAGCCGAGCGGCCAGAAGCGAGCTGCCGAGCGGCAGGGCCTCCAAAAAGCCACGCAGTGCGTCTTCGCAGCGGGCGGTCACCTGTGCGGCATCATAGCCGTATTCCACAAGCACCTTGGCGGAGAGGTTCATCCGGGTACGGACAGCGGCGCGCACGAGGACGTCCGTGCCGATTTCCCGCTCATGGGAAAAATCCTCTTGGATGCGGGCCACAAGCGCTGCGTCCGGCGTTTCGGCCGCAGTCAGGATGACAACATCCACAGTCCCCGCGCCGCGGGCGCGCGGCAGGACGGAGGCCTCCAGCACGCATTCGTAGGAGAGTGCTTTTTCACGGTAGGTGTCTGCGTTTGCCCCGTTGGGCATCCTGCCGAGTGTGTCGAGCAGGCGGCGGCGCAGATGCTCATCCGTTTCCACATCCGCTCCGCCGTCAAAGGGGGCCGGATTGGTCACCTGTGCAACGCCCTGCGGCGGATTGACCGGCAGCGTGATCGCTCCGGCGGCCACATTGGAGGATGCACCTAGTGCCAGCGCACGCGCACGGACGCAGACCTGTGTTTCTCCAGCGTGCAGCGTCGCCTGCTCCAATGTAGAGAATTGCCTGCCCTGCGTCCCCGGCGCCGCGCAGAGCACGCCTGTGGGGAGCGTTATCTCCGGCATTTCCTCTGCCACCGGCCGGGAGAAACAGAGCTGCCCCTCGGCAAAGGAGGCTGCCTTACGCACAAGCCCCCACATGGCGGCAAGGTTGTCGAGCTGTGCACCCACGGCAGAGTCCGGAAAAACCTGCCGCTGAAGCCAGCTGATGCGGGCGTGCAGAGAGAACAGCTGCCCAGCCAGCACGCGCAGGCGGATGCCTACATCAGAAGCATCGTCTGGGCGGCTGCCGCTTTTGGCTTCGTAGGAAGCCAGAAGCTCCTCTAAAATGCTCTGATAGGTATATGGGTTATCCATCTGTCTGAATCAAAACCTCCTTTTCCCAGTTCTTTCCGGCGAGCCGGATGAGAAAGCCGGTCAATCGTCCGCTTTCGTCTCGCTGGCAGTCCGCGGAGCGCACGCGGACGTTCGGTAGGGGGAGAAGCGCCTCCTGCGCAAGCTCTAGCGCCCGCGCGGCGCAGTCCGTCTCATTTGGATTTTCCGCAAGGGCACAAAGCCTGCTGCCGAAGGAAGGCTGGTAGAGAAATGCCCCCTTTGGTACCTGAAGCCGGATCAGGCAGCGCTGCAATTCCTCTTTCCAGCCGGTGACAGCAATTGGTTTTCCGCAGATGTCCAGCGCCCAATCTCTGTTTGCGAGTAGTGTATCCAAATGGCTTTTCATTCCTTTCTTTCTTCCAGCTTCCGGGCACGCACCGTGCCGTCTCTGGTGATGGTGACGCCGTTTAAGTCGATTTCTCCGCTGTTTGTCAGCGTAAGGCTTGCGCCGCCCGCTGAGAATAGCCGGATTTCTCCCGGCCGGAGCCCCTGTGTATCCGCCACCCGGACGCCTGTGCAGATCGTTTCGCCCGCACAGGGGGAGAGGAGCACCTGCGCGCCCTGGCTGGGAATGGAAATCAGGCCGGCGGGCGCGTAGAGCGGGACGTTCTGCCGCCGCGCAGATCCGGTGGCGGCGAGCTCTGCATTCTGAAAGGAATCCGCCCGTCCGTTTTCTGCGGGGCCCATCCGGGACTGTGCGATTTTTTGCGTTATCCACATCGAATATTACCTCCCAATTAAAAATGGCCTTTTGGGCGCAACGTCACGGTGCATCCAGCGCCGCTTTGCGCCCAATGGTATCGCATCGACCAGATACACCAGTCTCCTCTGCTTGGCGCGCAGGCGGCGTCCGGCGCATGCGCGGAATCGCCGAGCTCTCCGGCAAAGGAAAACGGCGCTTCCAGGATCAGCTCCTCGCTTCCTGCGAGAGAGCGCTTGAGCAGCAGCTCCACTTCCCGTCTGCCACGCCACGCGGGGGATTGTGCAAGATTCAGAAACCGTCTCGTCTGCAGCGGACAGGCTCCTGGTTCCTGCTCCATCGTATAGAGATAGTCGCTTTCCCGGTCCGGCCGGTAGCGAACCTGTGAAATCACACCATAGGGCCGCCGGATTCGTTTCAGGGACGTATATCGGATTCCTCCGGCGGCCTGATTGGAAAACAGATGGGAAGCCTTCTGGCCTGGAGGACAGGCTTCCAATACGCCGTCGCCCATCACCCGCGGCTGCCATCCGCACACATAGGAGCAGAAATCCGAGAGCACCTCCCATTCGCTCTGCCCTTTTCCAACGTGGTAAACGCCGGGGCACCGCCCCTCCCCGCGCACACCGGACAGGCCGTAAGGCGCGGCGTGCAGCAGAAAGAGCGCTTGCAGATCCGGCCGATTGTAGCTTGCAGGCAGCGCTTCGTTGTCGATCAGCGCGCCGCCCTGAGAACGCGCGCTGATCAGAAGGCGCGGTCCTGATCGATCGAGGGAAAAGACCTGCTCGTCGACCGTGCCGGTAAAAAGCGCCGCGGCGGAATTTTCCCGGATGATCTGAATGCCAGAGAGCGGGAGGAGAGATTCATTCATGGAAAAAGATAACGTGGCCTGACGGGCCGGTGAGGTGCAGGTAATTTTAACCTCCAGTCTGTCCGGCGTAGGGAGCGTGATTTCCTTTCCGTCCTCCATCCGAAGGGCTGTATAGTTCATCGGATATTCACCTCCTCTCCCGCGCCCACGCTCCATGGCTCTGGAATCTCCGGGTTGAGCGCGAGAAGGCGCTCAATGGGGATGGAAAAGCGCGCTGCCAGATGCCAGAGCGTTTCGCCTTCTTTAAGCAAAACGGTGGGTTCTTCGCATGGGGCGCTTTTGTATTCTGCCGGGCTCTCCCGGAAGGAGAAAGCATACTCGACCATCCGCATGCTGCCGCGCAGCAGGGTAAGCTCTGTCAGGACAGCCTGCATGGGGCCGTATTCTGGCAGGGTAAGAATCTCTGCACCGCCCTTTGACAGGAGCGCATGCAGGGTGGCGAACTGTGCTGCGGCATCCGGGCAGGTAAAGAAGCCGCGCCCGCTGACAGAACGCAGAAGAGGGCCGTCTTCCTGCAGCGATGGAACGGGAAACAACGTTTCTCGGGTATGCCTGCCATCCTCTACACGGATTTCTATGGGATTGATTGGCCATGAGAAGGGGCCAAACCGCATGCTCGTCATTGCAACCGTCCTTCCTTCAAGGCTGCATCGGCGCGGGATAAAGGCGCGCGTCGCGCTCGAGCGCAAGGGACACCTGGTCCAGCAATGCTGTGCTATCGTCTGGTGGCACCGTTACACTCTGTGCCTGCTGTGAGAAAGCTTCTTCCAACATAAAAAGAACCACCCTTTCAAGAAATGTGCCGCGAAAGCGCGAGCAGGACGGCTTTTTCCACGGCGCATTCGCGCGGCGAAAGCTTCTCCGTGATGGAGAGCCATTCGCAGCCTTCATAAGTAATACGGGCCTGCGGCTTAACGATCACGAGTGAAAAGCCGCTGAAAGAAAACAGATCAATTTCCCCATTCTCCGGCGAGAGACGGGAAAGCGTGATGGTATACTGCATCGGGCCGAGGCCTGCCGCCTGCCCCTCTGGCGCGCCAAAGGGGACGACCGGATACCCCTCCCGGCGGGCCTGTGTCTCACAGCTTTCTACCGCCGCAATCCGCTTCCCGTTCGCTTCCAGGAAAATATCCCGGCCCGTCACACGGGAAAAACGCTGGATATCTGTCATTCGCTTTTCTCTCCTTCCTCACGGTATCCCTGCAGTTTCATTTCGATCCAGGCGTTCAGCTCCAGAGACCCTGTCTCCTTGCGGGCGCTGATCGGGCCACAGCCGGCGGCTGTGACAGCGAAGGGCGCGTCAAAGAAGAGCGCCTCCCAGATGCGTTCAAAGGTTTCCTGGCAGGCGCTGCCGCCCAACCGATTCGGCGCATGAATCTGGAGACGTATGCGCAGCGCCCACGGGTAGCCAGTCAATGCATGGCCATTCCTTTCGCCGATGAACCGCCCGAGTACGTCCGGGGTGCATTCGGCCCGCTCCAGTCCGACGGCTACCGTGATGCGGCGCAGAGGAGAATCCTTTTTTGCTGCAGGATAATCTTCGCAGAAGGTGACATCCGAAAGGGCCTCCCATTCAGAGAGAAAACGGAGCACCTCTTTTACTGCATCTAAAAAGCCGCTCATTGCGTCGCCTCCGTTACGCTGCGAAGGATCGCCCAAATATAGAGCGCCTCCTCGCCGATCGTCACCCGTTCGGCCCGGTCAATCTGATAGCGCTCCCCGCCGAAGGCATTCAGGCGCGCGTCGTCTCCCAGTCTCGTTATGTCGTGCGAGGCGGGGCCGATATAGAGATAGTAGCCCGGGGTGTGGACGCCAATTGCCGTGTGGACGCCTTCGAGATACATTTTGTTTTTATACCGCAGCGGCTGAATAAACGCCTTGAACTGCGGCGAATGCCAGCCGTCCTCCGTGGACAGGCTAACGCTGCGCCCGTAGCGCTCCATGAGCATGGAAAGCTCTTCCTTCATCAAATCAGCTCCTCTCTAAATCCCGACCTGCCAGAAGGCAAAATCATCGTCGCGCAGAAGGGGCGCGGCCTGTGCCAGCGCTTCCCCCAGAAGCGATTTGGAAAGGCGGATTTGTGTGTCTGTGTTTTTGGAGGGCGTGATGCTGACGTCGCCTGCCCGGAAGGAGAGCTGCTGCATTTCGTCGGCGGCGCGGCATTTCACCAGCCAGCTTCCGGCAAGCGCAGCCGCGGCGAACGTAATGCGCGCATCCTCTGCGAAGGCGGGATCCGCCAGCTTCGCCGTAAGCGCTTGGGCGGCCTGTTCGCAAAGAAGCTGTGCGGCTGGCTCCGTATGCTGTGCAAGCGGCATCATTAGCTTCAGCTTTTCCAAAACGATGGAAGCGTCAATCATGAAATAGTCTCCTTTTGAGCAAAAAATTGTAGGAATATATAGAGTTCTGAATGAATTTTAGATCGACAGCACCTTCGACGCATCCGGGAAGATTTTTGCAAAGCCCGTGATCGTCGTGATAGCGGCACGTTCGAGCTGCCGGTCGATGAGCTTGTCGTAGTCCGTCATCACGTCCTGCGCCTGCACCTTTTCGAGCGCGCAGCTTCGGTCAAGCGCGATGAGCTTTCCCTCTTCCACAGCCGCGGATTTGACGAGGTCCGCGCCAAGCGGCGTAACCATGCTGCCTGTGGCGTGAAAATTGAGTCCCGCTGCGGCATCACGAAATTCCGTCAGGGACAAAAGCTTTTCCATCACGCCGGGAGAAGCGACGAGCGTGTTGAGCGCGTAGGGGTCAAAGCTATTCCAGAGCTTGATCAGATCGTCATAGGAGAGCGTGCCGCCCTGCGATACAGAGACGACGGGTGCGGCGTTATCGTTACCATCACCGTTGACCAATACGTCAACCGCATCCCTGAGCTGTGCGCGGGCGATATAGCTGCCGATCTGGCGCAGGGTGACGGTAAAGAGATCGAGGCGTTGGAATCGGATCGCTTCATATGACGCGACGAGCATTCGGCCGCGCTTGTGCAGGCGTACAAGATTCTCCTGCATTTTGACAGCCGTCTGCGGAATGAATGCGCCCTCCGCCACGCGCTTGAGCGACCGGTCGTCCTCCTCCGGGACAGAGGTGATCGTGCGGTAGTCCATGCCGTCGATCTTTGTGGTGGCGGCGACGATGCGGGGGAGCACGTCCGCTTCATCCAGCCCCTGGCGCACAGCGCGCGAGACATATTCAGGAAACAGGGCCGCCGAATCTGAGGTCTGAAAGAATTTTTCTACTACGTCGCTGCCAGGGCCGCTGACACGGATATCGAAGCGCTTAAGCTGCCGCTGAAAGGCGTCGAGCCCTTCAAGCGCCGAGCCCTTATAGTTTTCCGAGGGGTCGAGCGCCTCGAGCGTGCGGGTGAGGGATCTTCCGCCGGCATACATGCCCTTCTCCAGGCGGATGGTATCGTAATTGTTCATATTGAACTCCTTTCTGAATTATAGTAAAAATCCGACCATTTTTTGGGCGGTATCGACCTCCAGAACAAGGCGCAACGGCCCGCTGGAGGCGGTTTTTACGTTGCCGTTTCCGTCTGCGGCAAGGGCGGTATAGCCAAGGGCGGGGGCGCTCCCACTGTAGGGCGCTTTTACGAAGCCTTTTATCTGAATGCCCGCATAGCCGTCCTCCGGCGCGGCGGATAAAAAGCCCGCGAACGTCTCGTCCGCTTGGCAGGGAGCGGCGGTGAAGCTGCCGCTGATGGCAACAGGCGCGCCCCTTGCAGCGCTTTCTCCCATCTTCAAGGTGATGATTTCTTCGGCAAAGCCGTTTAAGGATACGCTCATGGTTGTTTCCTCCTAAGTTTAGATTTGGAATGCAAGATTTTCCTGCTTGATTGCTTCCTTGTCCGGCACAGTGAGCTGGACTGCGGGCGGATCGGCTTGTGCCGCTGTGCTGAGCATGGATTTTAGTGCTGTCAGCTCCTGTGTGCTGCATTTCTGGAGCAGCTCCGGGCATTGGCCGAGGTCGAGCTGCGGCAGGTGCAGCGCGCACAACCGGACGACCTCCTGCGTGAGCGCGTCACGATACTGTTTGCCGTCATCCGCAAGCGTTTCGAGCGCTTGGATGTGCGAGAGGATACCATCCGCCTGCGCCTTTGTCAGGGTGACGCCGGCGTCGGCGTTTTTTAGGGTGTCGAGCAGTTCGTCCATATCCTGATTCCCTCCCTTCTCAATGGAATAGGCCTTTGTAACGCCAGCCCTCGGCTGCGCGGGGACGGCGACGAACGACCATTCGTAAGCATCCTGTGCTCCGCTGAGGACGGTGTGGCAGCGCTTGCCGTCATAGATGTGCCCCGGCAGATGCATACAGGGCTCTGTGCGGCGATTCGCCCCGCAGATGGAGCAGGTCCTTTGTGCAACCGCACAGCCGACGCTGACCTCTTTTTTGATGCCCGCGTCGATTTCTGCAATGAGACCCTTGTTTTCCGGCGTGCGTACCATATAGGCCCGTGCGCGCAGGGCGGTATAGGGCTCGCCCATACTGGTGTGTTTTGTTTCATCCGTTTCCACCCAGGTACGGTAGGTGCGGGCGGTCTGGTCGCGGCCCTTCATGCTGTGGTCGAAGAGACCCGGCTTGCCCGGATAGAGCGCGGCGAGCGTTTCGAGTGCCTCCCGGCTGAAGCGTTCGCCGTCGCGGTCGATCTCATTGTCGCAGAGAGTGACGGTGAAGGCGTAAACCTCTTCCCGTTTCAAGGGAGAGCGGGCATACTGGTTGATTTCTGCGAGCTCTTCGGGCGGTGGAAGGCCGCCATCAGAGGTTGTCGGATGTTTCATCTTCTTTTTGCTCCTTTCCTAATTTCTGTCTCGATTCCAGTTCAGCGGCCTGCGCTTGATAAAGATGCGCCCGGCCGAGCTCGACCTCGTCCTGCAGCGTGATGTCATCCCAGATGACCTGACAGCTGCTTAAGTGACCATTCAGGCGCAGAAAAGTCCGGCAGACGGTCTCGATCACCGGGGTGAGAATCCGGCGGTGGCTTTCGAGCTCGCTGGTGAGTACGTCCGCCTGCTGCGACGACATGCGCTCCGTCGAAGACCAGTGAAGCCCCAGCAGGAAGGGCGGGAGGCCCGTTTTCGCCACAATCTGCTCAAGCATCTGGCGGACGGGGACTTCGCTGTCGAGGATCTGATTGTCTGCGCCGATAACGCGGATATCCACGTCTCCAACCGCGACGAAGTCCTTGATTCGCCCGCCGCTGTTCATCGCCTCTCCCCACTCCTTGGCCACCTGCAGGGCGCGCTCCTTGGCAAAGGCGCGATCCATCGCGTCGTTATGCGGCTTGTAGGTGACGGCGAATCGCACATTTCCCACGCGCTCCCAATTGAGCCCGATCGTCTGATAGATCTGCAGAAGAATCTTGCTGATAAAGGGCAGCCCCTGCAGCAGAGAGTTGCCGCCAAGCTGGCCGGCGCGCGGATTGAGCACGGAGAGCAAAATACGCTCCGGGTGCGGGGCGGGCGTGGCTAACGCGCCGGGCCCCCTGCGGCAGACAACGGTCTGAAGGGCGCTTTTACCGCGACGAAGCTCGAGCGCGTCGAGCGGTGCGTTATATAGCGCCATCTGTCCGCCGCCCAGCGGTACCATTTCTCCGACCGCTGTGCCGAAGGTGAGCAGCTGGTCGAAATAAGTATTCAGAAAGGCCTCCATACCTTTCTGACAGCCGCCCACGGGGACGTTTGACAGAAAGGCGTCCAGCATTTTCTGCACCTTTTTGTCTGCACAGGCGACGGTAAACCCACCTGTCAGCCGGATGAGCTTGACGATCGCCGCGTCGATGAGAGGGACTGCCTCGCGCAGCTTTTCATAGAGTTTCCCCTCTGCTGGGAAGAGCGGGGAGTACCGCATCAGCTCTCCAAAGGGCTGCGGCGGAGCGGTCTGCGGAACACAGGCTGCTCCGGCGGGGGATGGGGTTGCTTTTCGTTTTCGGAAGGGCATATGCTCTCTCCTTTCTGGTTGTTTATTGCCGCTCGGCGGCCAGCGCATAGAAGCTGTCGTCCGGGCCGGCCAGTACGGTGGAGACAAAATAGCGGATATCATCCATCGCGTGGTCGTGCTCCTTGCGTGGTGCATCCCTTGCGGCGCGGGCATCCCAGCGGTAAAGGCCGAATTCCCGGATGGTGTCCCGGCAGGCTGGGGCGATGCGGAGCTTTCCTGCCTTCAGAGCGTTCGATACCCGCCGGATGCCGTCGAGCACTTCGTTTTTGGCAGGGATCACGGGGTATCTGCCGTAGCGGCGGATGCAGGCGAGAAAGCTCGCGGCGGATGGGTCTACAATGACTGCATTGACAGGCAGCTCGCCGGCCAGTGCTGCCATCTCGGCGTAATATTCCTCGTCCGTTTTCTGCTGGCCCTCTCTGCCAGAATCGTAGTAATACTCCCGCAGGCGGTACCAGATGCCTTCCCGTTCTCCCCAGAGGCCGCAGGAAAAGGGATTCACCGTGCCGTAGTCGCAGGAGAGATAGTACTCTGTGCAGCTTTGCGGCGGCGCGGTGATCAGATGGCTGCCGAACATCGGATAGACCAGCCCCTGTGCAGCTACCCATTTTCCCTCGACGAAGCGCTCATAAAACGCACCGCTGTAGAGTGTTTCATAGCGCTTCAGGATCGCTGGGGTGAGGGAGGGGTTGTCCCGCATGGTGAAGTGCAGGTAAAGGCAGTTTTTTTCCTTTGCCTTCAGGACCCACTCCTCATGGAACCAGTGCTGCGGGTGCTCTGGGTTACAGTTGAACCAAAATTTTGATCCCTCCAGCGAGCAGCGCGCAAGCGATTGCTCCACAAAGGAGCGCGGCATAAGCGCTACCTCGTCGAGCAGGACGCCGCCGAGCGTCATGCCCTGGATGAGCGAAGCGGAGGATTCATCCCGCCCGCCAAAGAGGTAAAAGCGGTTTTGCCGCCCGCCGCGGCTGATTTCGATTACATTGTGCGTGAGCCGCTCTGTGCAGGAGAATCCCAACTCGCGCAGCGCGGGCAAGAGCGGCTGCACGACATTACGCCGCAGGGAGGCGATCGTTTTGCCGCAGATGGCAAAGGAGGTATCGGAAAATTGATAAAACGCCCAGGCGATAAAGGATAGGGACATACACATCGTTTTGCCGCTGCGCACCGCTCCATCGCAAAGGATGCTGTCACAGCTGTGAAATGGGCTTCCCCGACACCACCAGGTCAGCACGGTCAGCTGCTTCCTGGAAAAGGGCTGGAAGCGTGGGGGGTTATTCTGCATCCGAAAACGCCTCCGTGCGCAACACCTGCGCGCTTTTTTCCAGGGCTTCGTAGAAGGGGAGCGCGCCGTCCTGCGCGGTCTGCTCCTCCATTTGCGTCAGCTTTTCAAGCGCTTTGAGCCGGTCAAAAAACTTGATCTCAATGCCTCCTGCGCGCGGCCGCTTGATTTCCGCAATCGGGAAGAGGTCCATCTCCTCCAGTTGCCCCGGTGATGGGGCTTCCTCCAGAAAAAGAAGCCTGATTGCGTCCGTGACCGGCCCGAATGCCAGCCTGCGGTAACCGTCGCGGATCTCCTGCGCGGTCTGTAATTTTTGCTCGAGCCGTTCGATTTCCATGCGCACGCTGTCCTTTTCGAGCAGACGGATACCGTTTAGTTCCGGTTTGCGACGATATCCTGCGCGCGCGGCCGCCTCCCGTGCGCTGTGCGTCCGGCTGTAATAGGCGCAGAAGAGAAGCTCGCGTTCGTTGAGTGGTTCCATGGATTCAGCCGCTCCTTTCTAAAAATGCTTTCACCTATACGGAAAACTCCCCGTTTTGTTGCCTCAAACAGGGCAACAAAACGGGGAGTTAAAAAATATTTTTTTAGGGGAGATTAATAATATTCTGATTTCCGCTGATTTTAAAGTTTTAAGGAGCGTTTTGAAGCAAAATTTGTGACTGGCATTCGTTTTTGCGCTTTTCGTTCTTTTTTTGTGGTTTCGCTTGACTTTACACGAAAAAACGATTAGACTAAAAAAGAACTGGGAATACAGAATTCAACTCAATGGAGGTGGGCCGCACTTGGACAGTACAGGCGCGCATAGACCGCGTGTTCCCGATCCATATTATGCAATAGCCGGAAGTGTCCGGTGCGGCTTATCCTGTGTAAAAAATCGGTAGCAGCTGGCTTCCGGGCACGGGTTTTGCCCTGCCCGCCCTTCCGCTCTGTGCGCAAAAAGGGTGTTACCATTGGAAACTAACTACAATTTCGAAGTATTGTACCATCTGCTACAGACAAACCAGCTCTCCGCCCTGCGCGACGAGCTGGCGGAGATGAATGTCGTCGATATTGCGGAGTTCATGCAGGAACTCTCGAACGAGGGCATTGCGATCGTCTTCCGGATTCTGCCGAAGGACATCTCGGCGGACGTGTTTTCATACCTTGATCCAGAAAATCAATCCCACATTGTGGGGACGATTACGGATAACGAGCTTTCCAATCTGCTTGACGATCTGTTTCTCGACGACACGGTCGACTTCCTGGAGGAGGTTCCGGCCAATGTCGTCACGCGTGTGCTTGCAAATTCCGATCCGGAGACCCGCACGCTCATCAACCGCTTTTTACAGTATCCGGATAATTCCGCCGGCAGTATTATGACCATTGAGATGGTGCAGCTGCACGACCGCCTGACGGCAGCAGAGGCGATCGACCGGATCCGCTCCAGCGGGATCGACGATGAAACCGTGTATACGGCCTACTGTATCGACAATGCCCGGCACCTCGTCGGCACTTTGCCGCTGCACAGGCTCTTATTCGCCCAGGCGGACGCTTTGGTGCGCGATCTGATGGATGACGACCAGCAGCTCATCTTTGTGACGACCCTCGACGATGAGGAGGATGTTGCGGATCTTGCCCGGAAATACGACCTTTTGAGCGTTCCGGTGGTCGACAATGAAAAGCGGCTCGTAGGCGTGATCACGATCGACGATATCGTCGACGTCATCGAGGAAAAGAACACGGAAGACTTTGAAAAGATGGCCCTCATGCACCCCTCCGGGACGGGCAATGAATACCTGAAAACCGGCGTTTTCCGCCTTGCCGGGAACCGGATCGTCTGGCTGCTGGTGCTGATGATCTCCGGCACGTTTACCGGGAAGATCATTGAGAATTATCAAAATATGCTCTCCGTTGTGGTTGGCCTGACCGCCGCCATCCCGATGCTCATGGATACGGGCGGGAATTCCGGCAACCAGACCTCCACCCTGATCATTCGCGGCCTTGCCTTGGGGGAGATCACGATCAAGGATTATTTCCGCGTCCTTTTTAAGGAGCTGCGCGTAGCGCTCATCTGCGGGGCCATTCTTGCGGTGGTGAACTTCCTACGGCTGATGATCTTTGGCGGAGCGACCCTGCCGGTCTATCTTGTCATCTGCGCCGCATTGTTCTGCGCGGTGGTTGCTGCAAAGTGCATCGGCTGTACGCTGCCAATCCTTGCAAAGCTCATCCACCTGGACCCTGCCCTCATGGCCGGGCCGATGATTACGACGATCGTCGATGCGCTGACGCTTGCCATTTATTTTGCGCTTGCGCATGCATTCCTGCTGTGAGGTTTAAAAATAAAAAAGCGCCCTATGCATTTCCATTCCGCATCGAAACGGAAATGCGCGGGGCGTTTTGCTTTTATGACTCTCTGTATCCAGAGGCTTTGCCGCGTTTACAAATATGCCTTTTACAATTCGCCTGACCATAGGTGGATGGCAGCTTCCCGGCTTTTTAAAGGCCGGGCGCTGTCGAAGAGGCTCAATACGGCCGGTTATCGGCTGACGCCGGCCATCCGGTCAGTCAGGGACAGATCGATCCGCCGGGAGGCGATATAAGTGCGCAGCGTTTTTTGCCCCTTTTCGTCCATACAGGTGTCCCCAAAGCGGCCGTAGGTGCAGGTGAAAATCGTTCCGTCCTCCAGCACGACGTTTCCGCAATAGCCCGTGTCGCCGTTTGCAACGATATTGGGGCCGACCTGATCGTCGAGGTAAGTGTGTGCGATCTTCATGCGGTATTGGCCCTCGCGGCCCTGTTTCAAATCATCATAGGAGCCGACCCAGGCGATCCAGCCCTCACTGTACCAGCCGCGTTTTTCATGGCCCTTTTCCCGATGGAGACGGTTCTTCTCCGGGCTGCGCTCAATGGAGCGGAAGGTGATAAATAGCCGCCCATCCTTCGTCCATTCCGCCTTGTGCCGCTCGCCGTTGAGGGCTGCAGGCAGTTCACACGGAGCAGACCAGGTTTTCCCCTCGTCTTGAGAGAAGGAGATGAGGGAATTCACCTTCTTCGTCTGGCTGCGGGTGATCAGGCAGAGCTCGTCGCCCTGTCCGCCCTTGGAGCGCAGCATTTCCACCTCGCACATCTTGGAGCCCTTTTCAATCGTGCGGTGGGCCGCAAAATAGGGCGTGGGTACGCTCCAATGCATGCGGCCGTTTCCGTCAAAGGTCAGGATCGTCTTATAATTGACAAAGTGCTTATCGTGGAAGATGCCCATCCATTTGTCAACGAACCGGCCGTTCTCCTTCAAGCGTGTCAGTGCGCTCATCGCAACGATGGGAACGACGGGATGGGTGCTGTTTTTATCGTAAAACGTTTCAAATTCGCTCCAGGTTTTGCCCTCGTCCGAAGAGAGGGAGCAGTTGAAGCCGCCCGGCCCCTTATCCCGGGGCCAGTCGGAATTTGCGGAGATCAGGATCATCTGATCCGGTTTCTGCGCATCTATGAATTCCAGACGGTAGACGGTAGGCGTCTCACGGGAGCGTTCCCAGCTCTTTGGGGTGTTTTCAAGGGCGCGCCAGGTCCGCCCGCCGTCCGCGCTCACCCTGCCCAGCACTGCGCCGCGTCCGTGGCCGGCGGGATAGAAGGTGAGGATTTCCCCTGTTTTGCACAGTATGGAGTCCGGGTGGCCAAGATACGGCTTACTGTCGTCGATCGTGACGAGAGGCTCGATGTCCGCCGCCTCTGCGCTCAGGTCGACCTGCGGGATACTGTAATCGCTGCCCGCGCTGCGTACAATCGGAATGCCGAAAACCCGGCGGGAAGCCAATTGCTGATTGCTCATCATTTCTCTGCCTTTCTGAAAGTGGATTTATGCCTGTTCGGGGTGCGCCGCGTCAATCTGAAAGAGGTGGATGCACTTCGACGGACATACCTCGGCGCATTTGCCGCAGGCAACACATTTGTCTGTGTCGATGGAAGCGAGATTGTTTTGGACTGTGACCGCGCCGTATTCACATGCCTTTACGCAGCGCATGCAGCCGATGCAGGCCGCCTTGCAGGCCTTTCTGGCAGGGCCGCCCTTATCTGTGTTATGGCACATGACGGCGGCCTTCCGCTCATGCAGGGGCATGAGCGTGATCAGATGCTTGGGGCAGGTCTTGATACACATCTTGCAGGCACGGCACAAAAGCGGGTCGACCTGCGCGACGCCCTCACAGATTGTGATAGCGTCGTACGGGCAGACCTCGGCGCAGTCCCCATAGCCCAGGCAGCCATAGCTGCACTGCGAAGAGCCGCCGAAGAGCTGGGAGGCCATTTTGCAGCTCTGTACGCCGGAATATTCAAATTTTTGGCCGGTATTTGTATGATTGCCGCGGCACAGGACCGTGGCGGCGACGGGGACGACGTTCTCCGCAGAAAGGCCGAGAATCGATGCGACCTCCTTTGCAGCCGCGTTTCCGCCGGGCGCGCAAAGGGCCGTATCCGTGGTTTTGCCTTCGGAGAGCGCCTTTGCATAGCCCGCGCAGCCGGAGAAGCCGCATGCGCCGCAGTTTGCGCCTGGCAATACGGCTTCGAGCGCTTCCGCCTTTTCATCCACAGGGACCGCCATCACGATCGATGCGACCGCAAGGCCGAGCCCCGCCAGCAGGCCGATGGCGGAAACAATCAGAACAGAGAGTAAAATAGGATTCATTTGATAACCATCCTTTCCGCCCTTTAATGGAACATGCCTTCCACGATGCCCGTAAAGCCCAAAAAGGAGACGGACACGAGGGATGCTGCTACCAAGGTGATCGGAAGCCCCTGCAAGAATTTGGGTACCTCACAGGACTCCAGCCGCTCGCGTACGCCCGCAAAGAGCACCATGGCAAGCATGAAGCCGAGGCCCGCGCCGAGGGAGTTTACGATGGACTGCCAGAAGCCATAGCCCTTATCGATATTGAGCAGCACCACGCCCAGCACGGCGCAATTGGTCGTGATCAGCGGCAGATAGATACCCAGGGAATTGTAAAGCGCGGGCAAAAACTTTTTCAGCGTGATTTCCACGAGCTGCACGAGCGCCGCGATGACGAGGATGAAGACGAGCGTCTGGAGATATTCCAGCCCGTTTTTGACCAGCAGGAACTGATTGATCGGATAGGTGACGGCGGTCGAGAGCACCATGACGAAGATGACAGCCGCGCTCATGCCGACCGCTGTATTGAGCTTTTTGGAAACGCCGAGGAAGGGACAAATGCCCAGGAATTTGGAGAGGACGAAGTTTTCCGTCAGGATTCCCGTCAGAAGGATGGCAAGAAAGAGTTTCATTTTGTCTCAGCCTCCTTCGTTTCCGCTTTTTCGCAGTTGACACGCGCGCAGGCATCCGCCATGGGGCAGGAGCCGCAGTTGAGTGTTGCCTTGGGCTTGCCTTTGCGCTCGGCAAGCCGGTTCGCGCAGGCGATGAGCATGCCGAATACGAAGAAGCCGCCGGGCGGCAGGATGAAGATGATCATCGGCGCGATGGCGCCGGGGATGATCTGATGGCCCAGCAGCGTGCCCGCGCCGAGCAGCTCGCGGATCGCGCCCATGGCGAGCAGGGCCGCCGTGAAGCCGACGCCCATACCCAGGCCGTCAAGCGCTGAAGCGAGAACCGGATTCTTGCCGGCAAAGGCCTCCGCCCGGCCGAGGATGATGCAGTTGACGACGATCAGAGGAAGGTACACGCCCAATTGCTCGTCAATCTGCGGCAAGAACGCTTTCACAAGCATCTGCACGATCGTCACAAAAGAGGCGATGACCACGATATAACAGGGGATACGCACCTTGGAGGGGATCACCTTGCGCAGGGCGGAGATGACGATATTGGAGCAGACCAGCACGATCAGCGCCGCCGCGCCCATGCCCAGCGCACTCTCCACAGAGGTGGTGACCGCCAGAGTCGGACAGGTGCCGAGCACGAGGCGCAGCACCGGATTTTCTTTGATCAGGCCTTTGGTAAATTCTTTGCCGAGGCTTTTTCTCTCAGCCATTTGCCGCACCTCCAGTCACCTGTGTATAGAGCTCGAGCGCGATATTGACCGCGTCCGTCACCGCTTTGGAGGTGATGGTTGCGCCGGTCAGCGCCTGAATTTCATCGTCGCCCGGATTGCTTTTGGCAACATTGATCTTGCCGCTTTTGCCTTTGAATTGATCACGGAAGGATTCGTTTTTCGCATTCATGCCGAGCCCGGCCGTCTCGTTGAGGGTGAGCGTCTGGATGCCAGTCACAGCGCCTTTTAAGTCGACCCCGGTCATAATTTCGACCGCGCCGCCGTAGCCCTTGCTCTGCGTGGTGAAGACGTAGCCGACAACCTGATCTCCATTGAGCCCTTCGTAATAGGTATAGTCCGTGCCGCTGAGCTTCACGGTTTTTGCATCGCTGAAGCTTTTTGCACTGCTGAGGACCGTCTGGCGGGTTTCAGCGGCGGTTTTCGCTGCAAGCTCCGTGATCATAGGGGATGTCACTTGATTCGTCAACGCAAGCAGCACCGTAGATACCACGCAGATGACGAAAAGGGACACCGTGGGAATCAGGATCGCCTTCCCGAGGTTCTTCTCCTTTTTCATGCGCCCGCCTCCTTTTTCCGTTTTCCGGCTTTGCCCTTCTCCTTCGGCTCCTTGACGCTTCCGAAGGGCTTGGGCGTTGTCAGCCGCTCAATATGCGGCACAAGAATATTCATGATGATAATCGAGAAGGAAACGCCCTCCGGCAGGCTGCCGAACAGACGAATCAGCGCAGTCAGGATGCCGCAGCCCACGCCATAGATCAATTTTCCCTTGAAATTAATCGGGGAAGTCGTATAGTCCGTTGCCATGAAGATCGCGCCCAGCAGCAGGCCGCCGCCGAGGATTTCATAGGCTACGAAGGAGAGGCTCCCCTTCCCGGCGATCAGCATGATAGCTGCCACTGTGCCAATGTAGGTTAGCGGAATCGCAGGGGAGATGACGCGGCGGATCAGCAGATAAAGAAAGCCGAGAAGCAGAGCCAATGCGCATACCTCGCCGAGGCAACCTTGCCGCTGCCCGATGAACATCTGCCACAGCGAGGGGAGGGCCGTATGGGTGGAAAAGGCAGAGGCGGATACGTCGCCGGCCGTAAACATGGAGGAAATCGAAGCGAGTGGGGATGCGGTGGTAACCGCCTGTACACCCCGCCATGCAAAGGGCTGCACCCAGGTGGACATCATCGTCGGAAAGGAGGCCATCAGGACGATGCGGCCGACCAGTGCGGGATTGACGAAATTCTGCCCGATGCCGCCGAAGAACTGTTTGACCACGACGATCGCCACAACGCTGCCGATCGCGGCAACCCACAGCGGGATGGTGGCGGGCAGGTTAAAGGCGAGGAGAATGCCCGTGACAATGGCGCTCAGATCGCCCAGCGTGCTAGGGCGTTTCATGATCTTGCGGCTTAAAAATTCGCTGAGCATGCAGGTCAGCACCGTCGTCGCCGTGATGAGCAGCGTACGCGGCCCAAAGAGCCAGACGCTTGCCGCGAGGGCGGGGATCAGGGAGATGATCACATCGAGCATGATTCCCGTGGTGGTTTCCGCCGAGCGTACATGCGGCGACGCGCTGACGGTCAGTTTTTGTTTCAAACTCATTTCTTCTGTTCACCTGCTTCCCTAACAACTGATTTCGCGAGCCTCATATACTGGACGAGCGGCCGCCCCGACGGGCAGGCGTAAGCGCAGCTGCCGCACTCCATGCAGACATTCACGCCGATGCGTGTCAGGCTCTCTGCGTCCCTGACGCGCGCATAGCGTTCGATGAGCGTGGGCATCAGGCTCATCGGGCAGACCTGGACGCATCGCCCGCACCGGATGCAGGCGCGCTCCTTCTTAATATGATAAGAATTGCTTGCGAAGGCCAGAATCGCATTATTCTGCTTTAAGATCGGCAGGCTGTCGTCCGCAAGGGCGATGCCCATCATCGGCCCGCCCATGAGGAGCTTATAAACATCCGCTTTGTAGCCGCCGCAGAAGTCGATGACGTCTGTAATCCGGGTGCCGATGGGCAGGCGGATATTTTTTGGATCACTGATGGCAGAGCCATCCACGGTGATCGAACGGGAGACGAACGGCTTGCCGGACTTTAAGTAACGGGAGATGAAGGCAACACTGCCAACATTCATCACGATGCACCCCACGTCCGCCGGAAGCTTCCCGGGCGGGATACGGCGGCCCGTGGCGGACTGTACCATCATTTTTTCCGCGCCCTGGGGATAGAGGGATTTGAGCGCCATGAGCCGGACGTGGTCGCCGATATCGTTGCTGTTTTCCGCGATCCGGTTGAGCACCTCAAAGGCGGTGGGCTTATTGTCCTCCACGGCGATGATGACATTTTGGATGCCGAGGATTTCCTTGATGGTAAAGATGCCGGACATGATGTCCCAGGAGTTATCGATGCATTCCCGGTAGTCGACGGTGATGAACGGCTCGCATTCCGCGGCGTTGACGACGAGCGTGTCGATATGCTTATCCGGCATCACGCGCAGCTTTGCGTGCGTCGGAAAACCTGCGCCACCCATGCCGACAAGGCCGGATGCGCGCACGGCGCGCAGGAAATCCTCCCGGTTCTGCACTTTTGGCGGCTCGACGCCCTCAAAGAGGCGCATTTCCCCATCGGATTCGATCGTCACGCTCTGCACACGCGCCCCGGAGGGCAGCGTGCACTCACCAATGGCCGATACCTTGCCGGAGATCGAGGCGTGAATCGGCGCGCTGATAAATTTGTCGCTATCTCCGATGACCTGCCCCACAGCGACAGCGTCGCCCACCTTGACAGTCGGCGTGCACGGTGCGCCGATATGCTGCTGCATTGGCAATACAACAGATTCCGGAGAGGGCATACGCACAGGCTCCATATCGGCCGTGTTCTTATTGTGTGATACGCTCACGCCGCCGCGCGGCTTGCGCACCGCTGTGAGCACGCCTTTCATTTTTTCTGGTTTCATCTGGTCAACCCCTTGTTATCAAGCTGTGATTTATCTGGAATGAGATGGAAAGATCTGATTGAGATAGGGAGCTACTGCTCCATATACCGCGCCTGTGACGATTCCCGTCAGTAGGGCAAATAGGAGCAGCAGCGGCGCGTAGCCGAAGATAGCCTTCGTGCCGGTCAGCACCCAGGAGGCGAGTAACTGGCCGAGATTGTGTGCGATCGCACATAGAATGCCTGTGCCGACCGCACCGAAGGGATTGCGCTTCCCGCGCAGCAGAAGAAGCATGACGGTCATACTCAGAAGCCCACCCGCAATGCTCATGAAAAAGGTGGTCCCCCCGCGCGTGAGTCCCGCAAAGCCTGCCTTGAGTAGCGTGATGGAAAAAGCACCGGCAAAGCCAAGCTGGGAAGCGGCGGCCATCGTGGCGATATTGGAGAAGCCGGGCTTTGCACCGGGCGGAAGGCCCGGAAGGCCCGGAATGAGATTTTCGAGGAAGGATAACGCGAGCGCAGCCGCACCGAGCATGCCGAGTAGCGCTGTTTTTCGTGTGTGCGGGCTGAGGTTGGGTCTGCCAGTCATGGATCGGTTCTCCGCCTTTCGCATAAGCTCAATAGGTTTGTACGTCTACGCCGCCCTTTTTCCGGATGCCCTCAATGGCAATCACGGTGCGCGCGGGCAGGCAGGCGGCGGTATCGCCCGGTCGGGAAAGCCAACCGGACTTGACGCAAAGCCCATCCGGGCAATCGGCCGAGAGATAGCGGATGCGGCCCTTTTCCACCCGGACGGTGGCCTGCGGATGCTCACCGAGCGTGAGCGTATAGGGCTCGTTCACATCGCTGAGCGAAATGCGATCGATCTCCAGCCCGCCGCTGTAGAGAACGGCTTGTACGGGCTCCGTTTCCCCGAAGGGCCAGAATAAAAACATACATACAATGGTAACCGCGGCGATCAGAAGCAGATCGGCTCGCCGGAAAAATGATTGCTTTTTCATAAATTTATGTATCCTGTATCAGGTGATATGCCCCATTGGTCAACTGAAAGGTTTGCGCCAGACCACTTGTCACCCGCACCGCCTTTTCTTTTGTAACAAAAATGGCCTGCGCATCAAACGATTCCAGCAGGGGAAGGCTTTTTTCATACCCAAGGACGAAGCAGGCAGTGGAGAGCGCGTCGCTTAACAGCCCTGTGGGGGCGGTCACCGTTACGCTGATCAGCCCGGCGTCTGCCGGGTAGCCTGTTTTCGGATCCAAGATATGGTGATAGGTCTTTCCGTTTTCGGTCAGGGTGCGTTCATAGTCGCCGCTGGTCGAAACAAAGCCCTCCGCAAGGGAAAACGAACCCAGCTGATCTGATGCCTCGCCGCGCGGGTCACGCACGCCGACTTTCCAGTCGCCCCCACCGGGCCGGTCGCCCCAAAGAAGAATGCTGCCGCCCACGGAAACCACTGCGCCGGAGAGGCGGGATTGCTCCAATATTTTTTGAGCCTCGTCACAGGCAATCCCCTTGCCGATCGCACCGAGATCCAGGGCCTGGCCTTTGGATAGCGCCGCCTGCCCATTGAGCAGGGAAAATTTTTGATAACCGACGGTCTGCAAAGCGTCGGTTATCTCCGCCTGCGCAGGCACGCGGGCATTTTCGCCGCCAATGTCCCAGAGCTTTGTCAAAGCGCCCAGCGTGCAGTCAAAGGCGCCGTCGCTTTTTTGACTGACCTCGATTGCTTTTTTTAAATAGGCGGCGGTCTGCTCATTGATGGAAACAGGCGAGCCGGCCGAAGCGTTGATGCGTGCGATATCTGAGGACTCCAGCCGCCAGGACAGCCGGTCCTTTTCCAGCGTGTCAAATTCTGAAAAGAGCTGTCCCGCCGTTTTCTCGCCATCCCTCCCATAGAGCTGGACAGAGACGACGGTGCCCATGGAGATGCCGCTTTGTTCGAAGGGCGCTTCCTTCTGCCCTTTCCCAAGATCCAGAGCAATCACAAGAATCAGCAGCAACATAGCGGCGCCCAGAAGCAGGACGGTCAGCACGGTTCTTTTTTTGTGTGTATTCTGCAAAAAAACCTCTCCTCCGCCCGATTATCCAATCCTATTTTAAAGGATATTGCAGAAATATTCAATGATTTCGCCGTTAAATAAAAATTTAACAAGCAAAGGAGAAAACTTCCTGTTTCGTCAAATCGGGTTCGCTTTTTGCACGGGGTATGGTATAATGGATTTACAAAATCAAACATTCAATCACTTGCGCAATGCATTTGTGATATCACGAAAAAACAGACTTTCAGAGCTGCGGATATGATTAGGCAGCCCTGATTGAGAGGGAGGTTTTCAGATGAATTTCAACTTTCATATGCCAGTGCATGTTGTCAGCGGGGAGGGGGCTGTCGCGCGCAATTCCACGCTGCTGCGCACGCTCGGCAAGCGGTGCTTGATTGTTACCGGTGGATCGTCGGCAAAATTGAGCGGCGCGCTGGCCGATGTGACAGCAGCGCTGGACCTGTGGGAAATCGGCTGGTCGGTCTATGACGGGATTGGCCCAAACCCGCTGGTTTCCGCCTGCCATGAGGCAGGGATTGTCGCGCGCAGCGTCCGTGCGGAATTTATCGTTGGGATCGGAGGCGGCTCTCCGCTCGACGCCGCGAAGGCCACCGCAATCTTTGCGGCCAACGAGTCTCTTGCGCCGATGGATATTTTTCAGAGAGAATATCAAAATCCACCGCTTCCTCTCGTCTTAATCGGCACAACGGCAGGCACCGGCAGCGAGGTGTCGCCTGTTTCCGTGCTGACCATGGATGAGAGCGGGCGCAAAAAGAGCATTTCCGGCGCGGACTGCTATGCGCGCATCGCCTTTGCAGACCCGGTTTATACGCACAGCGCGCCTTTCGGCGTGACGGTTTCCACTGCTCTGGACGCGTTCGCCCACGCGACGGAAGGCTGGTTTAACCCGCATCTCAGCGATCCGGTAAAGCTCTTTGCGGTGAAAGGCCTGCCGCTTTTGTGGAGCAGCCTTGTCTGGCTTGATAAAAATACGCATCTGCCGGATCCAATGATGCGTGAGCGGCTCTATTATGGCTCCCTCTATGCGGGCATCGTGCTCAGCGCGTGCGGGACAGCGTTTCCCCATCCGCTTGGCTATGTGCTCACGGAGGATTTTGGCATCCCGCACGGGCGTGCCTGCACGGCCTTCCTGCCGGCCTTCCTCGCACGCGGCGAGCAGTTTGAGCCGGCGCGTGCGCAGGAGTACTATCAGGTGCTGGGGACGGACCGGGAAATGCTTGTGGGAGTGATCGAGCGTCTGACGGATGTGTCATGCGTTCGTATGACGCCCGGGCAGGTGGATCGCTATTGCGCACGCTGGGAAGACGTTAAGAATTTCCGCGTCTCCCCTGGTGGTTTTACCGCAGCAGAGGCGGGCAAGCTGCTGACCGAGCTGTTCGTTCGTGAAACCCTGATTTGCTGAAGGAAGATAAAGGGCTCCCAGCCGCGGATAGGATCCGTGTGGCTGGGAGCTTTTTTCGAGCGGAATTCTTCCCTTGTTCAGCAGGCTGAGCAGCGTACAGTGAGAAAATTTTTGCTTTAGGCTGCGCTGCATCTGTTTTGATTTGTTTATTCGCTGGGATACCATACTGCCAAAACGGCCTGCCTTGAACGCGCATCAACTCGCGCTGCGGCAGGCCGTCCAGCCCTTATAATCAGGATTTGCTGTTTATTCGAATTGAATCTGCTCGATCAGGGTGGTAAAATTCGCCTGATTGAAATCCTCCCAGCCTACGGCCCAGCAGGTGATGAGATAGGTTTTCTTGTTTTTATTCAGGCAGTAAACCGCCTTGACGGTTCCTTCTTTGGAGACGGTATCCTCAAATTGGAAATAGGCGGCGCCGATTCCCCCGATGGAGACGGTTTTTACTTCGGTTAAATTTTTTCCCAGGCCGCCGTCCCGATAGGTGTCGTGAAATTTTTGCAGATAAGCGACCGGGTCCGGCTCAAGGCTGCCGAGGACGACGATATCCATTTGTGCAGTCGAGTCCTTTTGCTGCACTGCGTTTTTGCTTTTCCCACTCTCCCAGCCTGGGATGCTTTCCATCGCAAAATATTCTCCGCTTATCAGTTCTGCGGCGGTAGTTTCCACCTGGATGGAAACGGAATCAGGCTCGGTGGAGGGCTCCGTTTCCGTTTTCTCTTTGGAGCAGGCTGTCAACAGGCCGAAAAGGGTAATCCCGGCCAGCAGCAAACAAAGTATCCGTCGCATGATGAACTCCCCTTTTTCTTTGTCAACTGCCTTTTAGCATAGCACATTATTTGAATTGAATGGTATTAAAAATGGCATCAAAATCTGCCGTTTTGAAAATTTCCTCGTCCTTAGCGGTACCGGAGAGCACAAATATTTTGCCGTTGTTTTCTACCACATAGAAAACAGCTCCGCGCACCGTGTTTTCCTCCACCTTGACAGAGGATGTAAATTTGCTGGCCGGATGGCCGGCGATGGTCGTCTCTGTGATCTCGCTGGGCGTGTTTCCGGCTTGTATGAGACTGTTACGAGTCGTTTCAGCATATGCCTTCCGGTCGTTGGTGACCGCGCTTTTGTCCATGATGGAGATCTGGAGTGTTTCGTCCTTATTTTCCAGAAGCGGATCAACAGAGGCGTTTTTTCTCTCCCAATCCTTTGGGATATCCATGCGATATCCGGGAGCTTCGATCGTCTTTCCAGAGGAGGCAATGTAAGGAATGGTCAGGCTCTGGGTGGCATCCTCTTTTTCATTGCCCGATTCGTCGGTGGATTTCGGCGCGACAACGACAGGGTTTCCGGCAGTATCCGTAACGGGATTTCCATCCTTGTCAACCACTTGCTCGTAGGTCGCTCCGTCGTTTCCAGTAATGGTCGGCCCCTTCTTTTTACAGGCGGAAAGGGCAAAAAGTGTGACAAGACAGGCGAGGATCAGGCAAACGATTCGTTTCATAAATAGGGCCTCCAATCATATTTGTTTGAAAAATGTTGTATGCCTTTTTTAGTATAACATCAATGTCTGGAAAAGTCAATTTATACGATTTATCCTCCTGTTTCGTTTTATTTTTGTTTTGAACGACATTTTTTATATGAATATACTCGATCTTGGGCGGGATTCTGTTTTCTTTACGCTTTTCCATCAAAGAAATGTGAATGGATTTTAAATTTTGAACGGTGAGATTGACATTGTCGAAAATTATACTATAATAAAAATATAAAATGATATCGCTTTCCCGGCGGGGCCGGTGAAGGGGAGTAGCTTATCAATCGCCTGTCAACACACGGCGCGTAGATGCGCCTGGCGGCGATCCATGCAAATGGAAGCAAGACCTTCAGCAGATTCATCTCTGCTGGAGGATTTTTTGATTGTTTGGGGAAAAAATCCGTTTTAGGACGGTTTACGATAGATTTCCAGATTGCTGTTTGAACACAACGGAAGGAAGGCGGAAACACAGATGAAAAAATACTATCTGGAAAATATTTCCGATGTATTTTCAGCAGTGGAAAGCACGCCGAACGGGCTCGGCGGTGCACAGGCTTCCCAGCGTCTCGCACGCGACGGAAAAAACAAGCTGGAGGAGGCCAAAAAGAAATCGTTGCTGCGCAGGTTTATTGAGCAGCTTTTAAACCCCATGATCCTTGTCCTCATCGGCGCAGCGGTCGTATCCGCTGTAACAGCGTCTCTCAGCCATGAGCAGGAAGGCTACGCGGATGTCATCATCATCCTGGTGGTCGTAATCCTGAATGCGGTTTTGGGCGTTTATCAGGAGAGCAAGGCGGAAAAGGCGATTGAGGCGCTCCAGAAGATGGCGGCTGCTACAAGCAAAGTGCTGCGCGACGGCGAGATTGTCACTGTCAAGAGCGAGGAGATTGCCGTGGGCGACGTGCTCCTGTTAGAAGCGGGCGATGCAGTGCCCGCGGACTGCCGGCTGTTTGAATGCGCGAGCATGAAGATTGAGGAGTCCGCTCTCACGGGCGAGAGCGTCCCTGTGAGCAAGCTTGTGGACAAACTGACGCCCAAGGGGCAGGACGTGGCGCTCGGAGACCGCAAAAACAT
>OKRX01000105.1_pt1 | contig 57382 bp, 42 predicted proteins | sample 1601241 | NCBI WGS metagenome assembly OKRX01 (sample SAMEA3541500, study PRJEB24748) | human gut metagenome | biome: human gut; feature: human-associated habitat; material: faeces | place: China | collected 2012
ACGAAGACCGATGATACCACGTGAAGGAATATCGAACTCGATATCCACACGGTCTCCCATGTTGAGCATGGAGGTCATATCGCCCTTACGACGTGTCACCATATCAATCATCTTAGAGGCAAACTCCTCTGGAACATTGATGGTCAACTCCTCTACAGGCTCACATTTCACACCGTCGACCTCCTTATAGATAACCTGTGGCTGACCTACCTGAAGCTCGTAGCCCTCGCGACGCATTGTCTCGATAAGCACAGAGAGATGGAGCACACCACGTCCGCTGACAATCCACTTATCAGTAGAATCCTCGTATGGCTGTACACGAAGGGCAAGGTTCTTCTCCAACTCCTTATTCAGACGGTCCTGAATGTGACGGGAGGTACAGAACTTGCCTTCCTTACCGAAGAAAGGTGAGTCGTTGATGGTGAAGAGCATACTCATGGTAGGCTCATCGACAGCAATAGGAGGAAGAGGCTCAGGATTCTCGAAGTCGCAGATGGTATCGCCAATCTCGAACTTCTCCAGACCGATAACGGCACAGATATCACCTGAATCCACATGGTCGGTCTTCTGGTGTCCCATACCTTCGAAAGTGTGGAGTTCCTTGATTTTAGTCTTCTCCTGAGTTCCGTCGCGATGGCAGATAGTGATATTCATACCATCCTTCAAGGTACCACGGTGTACGCGGCCCACTGCAATACGACCCGTATAAGAGCTGTAATCCAAAGAGGTGATGAGAAGCTGAGGTGTACCCTCCAACTGTTTAGGAGCAGGAATGACCTCTACAATCTTATCGAGCAGATAGTCGATGTTGTCGGTAGGAGTCTTCCAGTCTTCAGCCATCCAGCCATTCTTGGCAGAGCCATAGACTACAGGGAAGTCGAGCTGTTCCTCAGTAGCGTTGAGGTCGCACATCAGGTCGAACACCATCTCGTAAACTTCCTCTGGACGGCAGTTTGGCTTATCCACCTTATTAACTACAACGATAGGCTTCAAACCCAACTGCAAAGCCTTCTGCAGCACAAAACGAGTCTGAGGCATAGGACCCTCGAAAGCGTCGACAAGAAGCAGACAGCCGTCCGCCATATTGAGTACACGCTCTACCTCGCCACCAAAATCAGAGTGACCAGGAGTATCGAGGATATTGATTTTAGTACCTTTCCAATTAATAGACACATTCTTTGAAAGAATGGTTATACCACGCTCACGCTCCAAGTCGTTGGAGTCGAGAACTTCGCCACTGTTATCCTGGCCATCACGGAAGAGTTTGCCAGCGAGCATCATCTTGTCTACCAGGGTAGTCTTACCATGGTCTACGTGTGCAATAACTGCAATGTTTCTAATGTCTTGCATTTTTTTACCTTAAGTACTTTATGAATTTGGGTGCAAAATTACAAAAAATATCGGAAAAGTTTGCAAGAATAACAAAAAAGTTGTAACTTTGCACCGCATTTTTAAAATGCACAATATTTTATTCAATCAATTATTAAGTTTTTAAGCAATGTATTTAGACAAAGCAAAAAAAGAAGAGATCTTTAGCAAGTACGGAAAGTCTAACTCTGATACTGGTTCAGCTGAGAGCCAGATAGCATTGTTCTCATACCGTATTGCTCATTTGACGGAACATGTTAAGCAGAACCGTAAAGATTATACTACAACACGTGCATTGACACAGCTTGTAGGAAAGCGTCGCGCTTTGCTCGACTACTTGTACGACCGCGATATCAATCGCTACCGTGCCATCATCAAGGCTCTCGGTCTCCGCAAGTAATCTTGAGCAATTTGCTAAAAAGACATTCAATCCCATCACTCTCGCTGAGAGGGATGGGATTTTTTCGTATATTTTCTTTATATATTTCCTTTATAGAGGAAGGATTTTCACTAAAAGTTTCCCCTATAAAGGAAACTTTTTACTATTTTCTTTCCTTTATAAAGGAAATTTTGTATATTTTTTACCGTACAACGACTTTCTTACCTTTTATTATATAGACACTAGAAGGCAGACTAATCGTTTGACGAACATTAGGTTCTGTAAGGAAAGTCTTCACACAGCGACCATCCAAGGCATGAACACTTAACTTCTCTACCTTTGCAGACAATACCGAAATAAAGCCCTTGCCACATTCTACTTGGCAACCATTCTGTACTTCAACAGAAGAAATAGAAGATGACTCTCCTGTCAGATAAACCAAGACTCGACCTTTATAGCCATCAAACCAGAACTTCTTGGTAACATACCAATATTGCCTTACAGGCCATTTATCATAACTCAAGACATTATGTCCACCACCATCCCAAACTTCAATGTCTCCATACATAAAGTTTTCTCCTACTTCATCAAGCGTAAAGGTTTCTTGGATGTAAGTAACCGCTCCATCGCCAGGAAACTCTATATCCTTCTTGTGAAGAGACTTTTGAGGCCATTTATAACCACTGCACCAACCACCTGCTACATATCGCAAGGTTGCTGTTGCCCCCGTATTCTTGATTCCAAAAGTAAATGTAACCTTATCATCATGAACTCGTGGAGTAGCTATAATATCGCAACCGTTCTGATAAGACTTCTCCGTCTCCAAATCGTTGTCATCAGCATTACTTGTGGAACTTATCAGATACAAGACTGGGGTTGAAGTATGCTCTACTGTGAACGACTTGGCATCAACAAGTAGTTGATTACCATAATCAGCATCCTTTACCCAAAAATAAAGCGAACCAGCTGTTGGCGTAACCACAACTTTGCGAGTGATTGTGCCATGAGCAGGAATTGTGACATACAAACTTGTCATACTCATCGTAGGACACTCGTTAGTGCTATTGCTATACACATCGGCAAAACCATCATATTCATAGTCCAAATTGTTTGTTATCACCACATTGAAGACATTTTCCGTAGCACTAACCAACTTGTCGTTTTCCTCCCCCAACTCAACACTTACAGTAAAAGGGGAAGACATTCTCGTCAACTTATTAGCAGTAGCAGCCACAACAAAAGCCCCATGAGCTGCATTACTACAAATATCCCATTGCTTGCCGTCCTTACTATATATACCATAAATGGTCGTATTACCAATAGGGAAAGCATAGTTGAAATCCAAAGGACAAAGAGCGAAGCTTCCTCTTCCCTCTGTTGTAACACCAGGAATATTCACCTTCGCAGAAGACGATACCAACTGGATATTTCCATTCTTATCCTTCACGCCCAAAGCCAAATACCCTGCGAAATCATCAGAACTCAAATTCCCAAAACAATATGTCACCTCTCCTGTAAAAGCATCCGAAACATAGTTTCGGGTATCCGAAGTGATAGATAGGGTCACTTTTCCCTTGTAATCATATAAGGTAATCGGAGCAAACACAGCCAAAGGTTCATCCTTTACCCCATTGTCTGGTTGAATGCCTATAATCATACTACAATCACGATTATAACCATCAGTAGAAGTACTTGACGAAGCACCTTCATAGTTGGCATTCAGTACTGTCAAGTCAAAATAGCCATTCAGACTACCACTCCATCCCCAGTTGATATGATACAGTCCATTTCCATCAGAGCCATCACAAATAAACTCATGTCCGCCTGTGGAAGACTGCCCAGAATATAATATCGGGCGTTTTGCCGCCAATTCATTGTCTATAAGCGCATTCCACTGTGCTTGCGTAAAACTGGAACGGCTGACATCCTGCATCAAGTCCGCATCATAACCAAAGTAGTGGGATAACACATAAGGCGTAATGTTCGCAGAAGAGCCAGACTGTGTATAGTCCATTTTTACAGCAAATCCACAATCTATCAACAAAGAAGCCACTTCCATACGTTGAGAAGAAGTATACTCGCCACTAACATATCTATCCAACATTTTATCCCAATTGTAGGTCTCGTCCTCCTTACTTCTTCCTGCAATAGACAGTCCTAAGGTTTTAGTCGTATAGGAAGGTATATCGGCTTGCAAAGCCGCAGGATACCTATAATACTTCATGATTTGCGCCATCGCCGTAGCCACGCATCCTGCAGGATACGAATAGCAACTCTCATCATCATCGCCTGGACAAAAATCATTGTAAGGAGAACCTTGTCCCCAAGCGATATTTCCCAACAAAGGAGAAACCGCCGTTGATGTTACTGACGAACGCAAACTTTCCACTTCCTTCAACTGGCGAGTCGCTGCAACATTGCCTTTATTCACAGCCTCAACCATTGCCCGATAAGCATTCATATAGCTTTTGAAGTTATCAGGCAGCAGCGCTTCATCGTATGTACCTTGACCAGAATAGCCGACTATCTCTGGAAATCTATCGTCACCAGAGACGATGACAAAGCCCTTAGCCTCAGCATTAGAGAACACATAATAAGGACATTGTTCTTCCACAACACCCAACCTTCCTTTAGCAAGATTCTCTTGCGAGCTACCATCCACAACTTGCAAGCCCATCTCAACTGCCTTTTTCTCGGCTATAGCCTTGGCTTGCAAATAACTTCTCGGTCCTGCCCAAGAACAAGTACATAACAAAGAGAACAATGCAACAAGAAGTTCTCTTGGGAAATCACAACTTTTCTTACTCATAATGATAGAATTTAGTTTTGTATTCAAATAATCTTTTAACAACAAGCCATTTAGAAATCAAAGAAATCTTGCAAATCTTTTAGCACCATCTTCCTAAACAACCAATGAGACATACCACCTGGGATGCGAAGGATATTTCTGCTATCTTGCAAGTCAATGACATAAAGTGGGCGGATACGCCAACTCTCATTGTAGCGGTTCTGCCAATCATACATGCAATACTCCCACCAACCACTATCACTGCGCCACCATTCTCCAGTAGTATATCCCTTGTCAAGCCCATACTTGGTTACACCCTTGGCATTAGGATGTCCACATTGGCGATAAATACGACAAGGAGCCAGTCCTAAGTCCAAGACACTACCAAGCGATACCCTTGTAACGATTATACATCCATTGCCTGAGTAATGTTCTGCCGTAGGCATCACAGGGGCAAAATAGATGCCATCACCAGCATAATTTCCTCCCCCAACATTCCAAATGCCCGTCTGCATATTACCACCCCAAGTTCGTCCAGGACTAACTACAATATTGTAGGCTGCATCATGACTTGTACCATGATATAGAGTGAGAGCAGGATAGATTGTATCGGCTACTGTCCATATTGCACTCTCAATAACTGTGAGTGGCAAATGCCAACAGAGGTATTTGATAATTCTCCAAGGAAGCCATAACAACCACATCAGCATATCATCCACATCTCCCTCTTTCTCATTGCTTGGCAACAATACCTCAAGTATATAGTTAAAGGACTCAAAGAAACAATGCGCTATCATATTGAAAAAGAAGGCATTAACAAAACGTAAAGGTGTCAGCAACACGTAAAGAGGCAACTGAGCCATCCATAGATAGCCATCGACTTCCTCATTTTTTGCATCATTGCCAGAATTGTACTTATACAAAGCTCGCCAAGGCTTGGATAACCAACGTTGCAACCAGTTGGTGATGCGAAAAGGAATAGAAGCAACCTTGTATACTCCTTGCACTATCATATAGAGAATTGCAACTCCATAAGTGAGCAACTTTGAAACTTTGTAAATGACGAAAAGAAGTATTGCTATTTTTACCAGCCACCAGATAATTCCCCAAAAGGAGAACGACCAAGAGAACTTGGGTTTGTGTTGAGGCAAAGCCTCCTCTTCTATTTCATCATCTGTAAACGTAGAAAACTCCAAATAGCGAGAAGAAGCATAGAGGGTATCCTTACGATACACTACCCGAAACCAATCTCCCACTACCCCTATCGCCATCATTTCTTCTCCCTTAACTGCCTTATATATAATAGGTGAATGCGCAGAAGGTTCTTTGCGGAGATTGAGCACCGTAGTCGTGCGATACCAGGCTGGTATATCCTGAGCATTCAGCACAGGGCAAACAAAAAAGAATACCAAGAGTACATATCGTAAAGTTTTCATTTAGGAACAGTTGTTATTAGTAAATTGATTGATATTTTTATGCAAAAGTAAGAAAATAATTTCATATTGCACAAAAAAAACATGTTAAAACGTAGAATCTTTGGAAGATTATTACTATTCGAAAAATTTTATGTAAATTTGCAAAAAAGTTTTCATCCAAATAAACAACTGAGTCAACTTGAAAAAGTCAAAAATCGCATTTTTTATCTTTGTAACTTATTGATAATCAATAGCTGTTTTTTGTAAAAAAGGACTTTTTCAAGTGGGCTTACAACTAAAGTTTCGCAAGTGAACAAATATCACCTTACGAAACTTTAGACTATAAAAAGAGGAATCAAGGAGACAATCAATCATTTATTCTTTGGTATTATTTTTATGCCACCATCACTCCCCATCATCTCGTTACCACAATACTTGACAACACGAGCAGGGTTTCCAACAACAGTTGCACAAGCAGGAACATCATTCAAAACAACAGCTCCAGCTCCAACCATAGCCCACTCACCAATCGTAACACCACACATAATTATGGCTCCAGCTCCTATAGACGCACCATGACAAACATGAGTTTTCTCTAATTTCCAATCAGAAGAAGTTACCCGTCTTCCATCCTTCAATATTGAACGAGGATAACGATCGTTTATAAAACTGACATTAGTACCAACAAAGACACCATTTTCCAAAGTTACTCCCTCATAAATACTATTGTTGTTTTGAATTTTCACATTGTTACCTATAGTTACATTCTTTCCAACATATACATTGCGATGCAACTTACAATATTCTCCTATTCTAGCCCCATCATCAATAAAACAGCCATCCTCTATAATTGTATTTTCTCCTATATGCACTTGTTTTCCTACATTTTCATTTAAACGTCCACACATACTTTTATAAATTTCATAAGATTCTGGCGTAAGTAGTTTACCAATTAAAACTTTCTTGTCTTTAAGTGGAACAAATTGAACTTTGGATATCTCTAGATAACCATCATTCGCACTATTGTGCATCTGCTTTATTTGCTCTTGAACAGAAGGGGTTGGAGATAAATGAAGAACAGCATGCGAAATGAGTTCTATTTCTAGTCTTTCACTCTTGATTACTCCCACCTCAAAGATACCATGGTTATCTTCCTCCACCAAATCTTGTGTAGCCCCAACTTCTTCCTTCAAGGCTCGTAAGAGTAATTTGTTAGCATCAATTAAAACCGAATTATCCTTGCCTAATACCAAATGTCCCTTTTCATCTTTGATTCCATCAAGCAACAAGCTAACAGTTTCATCATAAGAAAAATGCCACATATCACCAGAAGATATGTTTCCTGAGCGTTTGGTCCACATCAATGAAACCTCTCCACCAACATAAGTAGCCAAAAATCCACCAAGTCCCAAAGAACAAAGGAAAGGGGACAGTTTCCGTATATCACCAACCTTTGACAAGGCAAATGGAGATGCGTCTATTGAGCAAAGTATATGGTACATTTCTGTCATGCACTTAAATGTAAAATAATCAGAATAATACAATTGTATATCTGCACAATATTCTTCTGAATTTTCTGTACGCATATCCGTTATGCTATAAACACCTAGTTCTGCACCATTAAACATAGTCTTTCCTGCCTCTAATTCTACTATAAAATCACAAGCAACCATTTCTGAAACAATAGCAATAAACTCTTTCAAACCGAAAGCATCTATAGAAGGTAAATCTATTTCCTCATATTTTTTCACCTTCAAAAATTTTTGCAGATGATAATACAATATAGACATTGCATACATTTTTGGTCTACCTTCTATAAATTTCTCTAATTGTGTCCGAAGCTCAACATTTTCCGGTTTAAGAGTACATAAGTGCCTCTCTACTTCTTGCACTCTATCTTTTTTAAAGAAATTTAGTTCAGTCAAACGATCCTTGAATTTTGAGGGAACATCCAAGATAAAAGACTTGTTTATAACTTTAATGCTAAAATTTGCATTATCATAAAAACGCTGTCCACCGACCCCACAAAGTTTGTCATAATTACCAAAAACGGTAATCTTTCCTAATTTACGCTGTAAAGCTATTCTAATCAAAAATAGGCTTTGATCCTCAAAAACAGCTTCACCTTGCTTTCTATTGATTAAATTTGAAAGTTTTAAAAGACGCTTTTCATCTTCGATTGCTTCTTGAGTATCTGGCTGATATATAGCAGATGCCTCCGTATCCAGCCATTGAATTTTCTCAATATACCTTTTAATTCTAGAAACATTTAGATCAATTTTATCTTTAGGATAAAATAGTATTATCTTGTTTTTCTCTACCGCATACGCAAGTTCTTCATTGATAATAAAATCAGAATGCTCTACAGAATTATTTCCTTGATTAGTATAAATCAAAAGGAATAAATCAGAATTATCAATACCATCATGTATACGCTTTGTGTATTCAGCCCCAACATCTTGATGTAATTCATTCAAATCAAACCATGCGCTTATATTATGTTTCTCCAACTCTTTATAGAGTCGGAGTACATAGGCTGCATTCTCACGCTTATAGCTGATAAAGACATCTTTCTGTCCTTGTATAATAGGAAGTTGTACCACTTCCTTTTCTAATTTAAATTCTTGTATTAATTCTTTGTTCATATGTAAGTTACTAAAGTTTTGCAAATGAATATGCGAGTGAGTAGTGTAAGTGGTGAATTGGTTGTGTAATTAAATCGAGGAGAAGAGTGGAGTTTTTACACTCTACTCTCCACTCTACTCACTATCACCCCCCCATTCTTATTTATTATTCGAATTCTCTTAGAATTCCCCCACATATCAATAGCATAGTTTTCTTCCCCTTTCTGAACATAAAACAAATAATCATCAGTATCAGGACAATTAGGAGTTTGTTCATATACAAATGGAATGACCACATTATTATTCCTATCTACCGCTCCATATTTACCAGCTTTCTTTACCCAAAATAGTTTATCAAAAATACGCTTACCTATATACTCATAAGCACATGGTATTACCATATTTCCCTTCTTATCTATAATTCCCCATTTTTGATGTTCAGTAGCACCTCCAACATTGACATCTGCCATTCCCCCCTTAAAATAATGAATTGCATTAAATTGACAAGGTACAATCATTTTTCCAGTCTTATCAATTGCCCCATACTTATCATTTTGTTTCACCCATGCCATACCCTCATGAAACGGTGAGAGCCCTTGATAAACAAAAGGAATTACAACCTTACCGTCTTTATTGATATATCCACCTTTATCCCATTCTTTATAAACACTAGCCAACCCCTCACTAAATTCATGGATGTACTTATAAATAGCTTGTATCGCTATTTTTTGTTCCATAATATTAATAAAACCAGAACCAGAGGATCCTTTATAGCCAACCATTCCTTCACCATGAGTATAAAGTTCCATAGCACCTCGCTCAAAATCGACCAATACAGTTCCCTCTTTATCTATGACAAAATATCTTGTTTTATCATCATTAAGCAACATAGCCCATCCAAATGGATAAAAATGGGGTGGCTCATGGGCACCCTCAATACGTCCGTCATTATATTGACATGGAATTACTATCTTTCCATTTTTATCTACAAATCCCCATCTTTCATTATCCCCATAAATAGCCGCCAAACCTTCATAGAACGGACCTGGGATATACTTATATTTTTTAAATGGAATTAGAATTTCACCTTTTTTATTAATAGCCCCATACTCATTTATATTAAAAACAAACGTCCTCCAAGTTTCTTTTCCGATAGTTCTTCCTACCCATGCAATTCCTTCATGAAATGGTTGTGCTTCAGAATATATACAAGGGACAACTTCATTCCCTATTTTGTCTATATAGCCAAATTTACCATCCTTATACACCAATGCCATACTATCATGAAAATTTTGGATATAATCATATTTTGGAGTGACATACACATGTCTATCGAGTACACTTTTTAATCCCATTTTATCATGGTCTATATACTGGCAAAGATAGTTCAATGCATCATTATTATATGATACAAGGGGGACTATTTCCAACCATGAGCATAAATTATAAATAAGTTTGTCTATATGTTCCTTATTTTGGGCTAATATAAAGTCAATATTACCAAAATGAAATCTAAACCACCCATGAAGAGAATCTGAATCCAATAATATAGGGACAATATGCTTACCTTCATGCTCTGCATAAAGTATTTCACGCTTTGTCCATTCTGAAGCCAACGATGAACTGGAGTACATAAAAAGCAATACTTTGCAGTTGTCTATAGCATTAACTATACACTCTTCAAATTGGCTACCACTTTCTATGCCATCAAGATCCATCCATATTCTTTCTCCTATACTCTCCTCCAATCTATGAACCAAGGGTAAGACTACAGACTTATCACTTCTTGAGTAGCTAATAAACACGTCAAATATTTTTCTATTTTCCATATTAGGTAATTATTTACTAGATTGTTATTTGCAAATTTACAAACAATTTTTCATTCATTCGTTTTTTTAACATTTTTTTCTTGTTAATTGCAAGATTTATTCTTATTTTTGTATTTAAAACGAGAAATACGTAACTAAAAACAGCTCACCAAATGGAAAATATAAACGTACTCAAGTACCTGACAGACTCTAATATCGCAGAATTCATCATTGCGATACTATTAGTAACGCTCGTTTACGCTCTCATACGCAATGGGATAAAAGCAAAAAGTAAAAAGATGCCACTCTATCTATTAGGCATTTTTAGCATTTTCATCCTTCTGTCTTTCTACAAGACATTGATGTTCCCATACCTCGTTTCTTGTGGATTATTCATATTCTCACTATATGTCTTTTACAAGCAATTCATTCGTTGGCAATCTTCTTGTAAACCTAACCTTCACCTATATCGCATCAAGTTCTTGGCTGCAACTATGTTTCTACTTTGGTCATTTGGCACATGCCTTTACCAAATAGCATTTACTTTGCATTGTCCACAGATTTATGCTTTGAATGTCATCGACAAGCCAATCGCTTTATACGCTTGCACCGAAATGACATTCAGAAGTATGATTTGCTCACTCGACCTCTTCATGCTTGATGTTGACACTAACATCATTGACAGTATCAGTGAGCATTACCTACTCAAAAGCTTAATTTCAACTGTAGCCATTTTCTCTTTTTTATGTACAGTACTCTTATTACTCAGCCTTATCAGTGAACGATTGAAGGCATACATAGCCTTGCGCAATCTCAAAATAACACAAGAGAGAAATCATCTCTATCTCTTTTTCGGTGCAAACGAACCATCTAAACTATTGGCAAAAGATATTCATAGACATGATTCCAATGCTGTCATCATTACTATCGCCAAATCACAAAATAATGATGATGCAGACACTCATCAGATGTCTGGAGTAGCATCGTTCAATTATTCTCACATAGCCGTAAAACTTTTGAGATGACAGAGGAAGCGAATACTTATCTTGCTATCGCAGACACAAGGATAACCGACTTGTTTCCTAATGGAGGTCCTTCTGACATATTCACTATGCTGAACTTAACAAAAATCAAAGAACTCATTTCTCAATTATCCCTATTAGACAAGAGTGAACTTCATATATTCTTCTTGTCTGAGAATGAAGAAAACAATATAACTTGTATGCAAGCCTTAGGAAATGACACTTCCGTCAACCTCGCAGCCAAACATAAAAGAAATGTAAACATATACTACCATGCACACCATAACAACATCACACAAGCCTTGGAAGACCAGGAAACCAAGGTGGAAATCAACATCCATCTCGTAGATGCTTCAGCAGCTTGCATAAACAGCCTAAAAATGGAAGAAGAATTACACCCTGTTAATTTTGTTGAGTTAGATACTACAGATAACATAGGTACAGTAACTTCCTCATTCGACTCTTTAGTCATCGGTTTTGGAGAAACAGGACAAGAGGCGACCAAATTCCTTTACGAATATGGCGCATTTGTTGACTGTCACTCTATGAAAGAAGACGATCACCTAGGCATCCCAACAGGACACGTTTATCGTTCTCCTTTCCATTGCCATATAATTGACACCAATATGGAAGAACTCAAAGGCGAGTTTTTCAGTATTAGCCGTGCCCTTGCTTATAGAAAAAATTCTTCTGACGGTTCTCCACTCATTACAACCCATCAAACAACAGCAAATAGTACTACTTTCTATGACTTACTGCATACATTAAGCCCAACACTTAACTATGTTGTTGTCGCTGTCGGATCAGACATAGAAAACTTATCCATTGCCATAAATATTTACCGCTTCTTACTTCAAGAATGTGACAACTTAAAGCACTTAAAGATTCTCATCAAATGCAAGAACGTTAGTAACAAAGCTAAATTCCAAAAGATACTCTCCTACTATAATGAAGAGTGTGCGAAAAACAAGGAGAAAAAAAAGCAAGTACTAAGCCTATTTGGTGCGGATGACGAAGTATATACCTACGAAAACATCGTACACAACCATTTCATGGAAGAAGGTATTGCTTATAACTATAAATATTATGAGAATGCCACACAAAAAGACAAGGAAAAAAACTTATGGGATAAACGCCGTAATCGAGCTATAAGAGACAAAGAATTGACCAAGTATTCAGAACTTCACAGAAAGGAAGGTCAAGACTTAGCCAACGCCTACCATTCAAAGACCAAATTGAAGATTTTCCGTGCAAATGGAAGCGATACACAAAACAAACTGCTAATGCTCAACTTGGCACGCTTAGAACACATCCGTTGGAATGCTTCTCATGAAACAATGGGGTATCTACATTTTACAGAAGCCCCAGAAGTTCCCAACACACATAACTGCAACGAAAGAATAAAACGACATAACTGTTTACTTCCTTGGGAACTATTAGACCAAGAATCTAAAGAAACAACGGAAGCTGAAGGTTGGAATGCCAACTACAAGGAATTTGACAGAAATGTCGTAAACTTAACTATAGAAATTTACTCACATCAAAAATAGAAGATTATGAAAGCAAAAGAATACATACCTCATACTATCGAGGCAGAAGGTATTACACTACCAAAAGAATTGGAAGAACTAAGCGAACTTATGGCAAAAAACGTACATGAAGTTTGGGCTAAAACTCGCATAGAACAAGGTTGGAAATATGGTGAAACACGTAATGACGAGAAGAAAGAACATCCCTGTCTCGTCCCATACGAGGAGCTTCCCGAAGAAGAACGTGTCTATGACCGAAACACATCTAAGGAAACTTTGCGTTTCATTCTCAAAGCAGGATTCAATATTACCCCTAAAGGATAAATTCTTTTCTATTTTTTTTAATATAATTTCTTTGGAAATAGAGTAGACCAACTAGGTTAGTGTCATGCCCAACACACATAAAAAAATGCCCGTAGTGACGGGCACTCCGTTCCCATACCAATGGGGTGAGAGTGCCCATCACTACGGGCATTTTAGCAGCGTTAAACTTCAAATTATTACCCCAATTCGAGATAAAATAGCGATTAGTTGCATGTGAAGACAGATACGCGAGTTCTCTTCCCATGCCATCAGACATGGGCTGTATATAAAGAATCGAAAGAGATTATTCTGTCTTTAGAACAATGAAAGTTGCTTTGTGTCTTCGATGCAGTATCCTTGCAATGCCATTGGCTTGTTGTCAAAGAAACAATATGCTCCCAATGCTGAGATGAGGTTCATGACAAAGTTGTTCACAGACCTATGACGCAAATGTACAATCTGTGCCGTATTCTTCAGCATGTCGTTAATTGTTTCGATAATGTATCTCTTGCGCAGCATCATTCTGTCATAGAACGGCATCAGCTTGTTTTTCATGTTTACGCGCAACCCTGTCACCAGCTGTATTCCATCCTCAAAGAGGAAGTCAAACAGCTTCTGTGAAATATAGCCTTTGTCAGCGAACAGCTTGCCATACAACCGTTTAGCAAGAACCTTGAATACATTCGGGTCCTTGTCACTGACATTTGCGCCAGTAAGTACAAACGCAATTATCTCGCCTCTGTCATTACACGCAAGGTGGAGTTTAAAGCCATGGCACCAACCCATTGTTCCTTTTCCGTCAGTGGCAATTCCCTTGAATACCTTATTGGCATATCTCCTGAGATTATGGCATACGGGTATCATCGTGGAATCAACGAATGTTATGCCAGTACATCTTCCGAAAGCTCCCAGATTAAGGAAGAACATGAGCTGGAAGAACACGCGGCTTTCCAACTCCACAAAGCGGTTGTACGACACTGCTTTCGGAAAATACGACTTCATCGTACCCTTAATGAAGAACAGGTAGTAGTGCTTAAAATTGCGGAATGTACCAAAATGAAAATACAACAGAATGGTCATGATTTCACTGTCGGACAACGACGCTTGACGACGTCCACGCTTGGTTCCGCTATTGTCTTCAAGTAGGTTTCCTGCATTTTCTGCATCAAAATGTTTGCAAAACTCGTCTATAATACAAAATAATTCTGTAACTTTGTAATCGGTAGTCATATCAAATATATTTGTAACTTGTTGTAAATCACCTATAAAGGTACAAAATATTTGTGAGACTACCAACTTTTTTATGAACTATTCTTATCCCGAACTGGGGTATTAATGACATTCACGTCATACCACTTTGGAAGAAGCAAATGAAAGAGATCTAAGACTCGCACACCCATAAATAGAAGCCCTAATTAGATAAATAGCGACTATATTCCTAAAAACAGGTCAGCATCAGCCTGACGTGTTTCCTTGGAACGTTTGAATCTACGGGCTATTTGCTGTTTCAGCACCCTGTCAACAACAACCTTACATATAGCCCAAGCTACCAAATACCCCATGGCTAAACGGTAGTCGTAAACAGCCCATACCAACACTGCCAACATCCACATCCATTTTACGATGAGCATGAGAACCTTACAGTTTCTCACATAACTACTCTCGCACTTGTCAATGGGATTATTATAAGACAGGTGCTTACCCTGACCGTCAGCTATAAAACAATAGCGACGATTGTTATATGTGTAATAAGAGAAATAGAAAGGTACAAAGAGAGGTTCTCCCAGTTTGGTCAGTTCAACAGTGGGAGAAATCTTCAACTTGCGAACCTTTTGGTTACCTATTTGGTCATGCACCGTACTCTTTGCCAGCTTATCCGTTAATTTCGATCCCCACTTCTTCCACACTGCCTCGGCAGTAATCGTAGACAAGACAGTGAGAATATGACTGTCAGTGGCATCAATGTTGTCTGCCACAAAAGGAATCAGAGCCTCTGTGTCGTAAGGTAAGCAAGCTGTAAAGTCGCGAAGTTCCTTGGGAAGATCACCTTTTCTATCATTGGCTAAGTATAAATAAGCCAACTTACCCTTAGCGTTCCCATTAAGTTGCTGTTGATCTGAATCAATTCCGCTCCAAGCCACCTGATAGGTGCCCTCATAAAGATACATAGGCAGATAGATACAGAATACCTCCTCGGCATCGATGGCCTGGAAAACATCGCATGGAACAAAGTCGATATCAACCAAAGTTTGCGCCATCAAGTGCTTAAAACCATCTACATCGATGGTAGGCGACACATAACGCAAAGGCATGTGCGCTTCAACCGTCTGAAGAACAGGGCTATTCATACGGTTATGACAAACAGGGCATGTTATAACCTGGTCAAATTCAAAGAAGTATGTTAGCTTAGCATTGCATGCCGGGCATTTCAACACTTGCAATTTACTTGTCTCTTCCATATATCTTCCTATTTTAATATTTTTCCTATGGTAATTCTATTATAGAGACATGATTTCCCTTAAAGGAACCATAACAAAATCTCTTTCCTCCATCAGGGGATGAGGAATCTTCAGGTCGGGCTGGTCTATACGAAGATCATCATACAGTAGAATATCTATATCTATAATGCGGTCGTGATATTCACCATTCACCGATTTGAGCTTACGGCCCATCTCTTGCTCCACCTTCTGAGTAGCCTCAAGCAACTGGCGAGGCGCCAAAGGAGTGAGCACACAGGCACATGCATTGATAAAGTCGTTGGGCGAAGAATAGCCCCACGGCTTAGTTTCGTATAGAGCTGACTGGCGCTCTACGTCGCCAATCAGCTCTCCTATCTTTTCAAGAGCCTCACGGATGTTACGCTTGCGATTGCCTAAATTGGATCCGAGACTCAGATATACTCTATGCATGTATACATAAATATGTTATTGAACGATGCTTCGCCTAAAACAAACGAAGCCATTTACTGCCTCAACTATCACAGATATTAGTCGTTGAGAATGAGCAGTGAGTCGCCGAAGCAACCAAACATATAGCCATTCTTCAAAGCCTTCATATAGGCTTCATATACAAGGTCGTAACCTCCAAATGCAGCAGTACTCATCATCAGTGTAGATTCTGGATGATAGAAGTTGGCCACCATGCAATCGGCCAGTCCGAACTCATAAGGAGGGAAGATAAACTTATTGGTCCATCCGTCAAACTCCTTCATCATTCCATCTGTACCCACTGCAGTCTCTGTAGCCTTGACTACACTCGTACCGATGGCACAAACATGATGACCGGCACGCTTGGTGTCGTTGACCAGTTCGCAAGCCTCCTTGCCGATATGCATCTGCTCGGAGTCCATCTTGTGCTTGGTAAGGTCTTCCACCTCGATTTCATGGAAGTTGCCCAATCCACAATGCAAGGTAATAAATGCAGAGTTGATGCCTCTGATCTCCATACGTTTCATGAGCTCGCGCGAGAAATGAAGCCCTGTGGCTGGCGCTGTTACAGCACCTTCCTTCTCAGCAAACACGCACTGGAAGTCTTCCATATCTTCCTCTGTGGCATGGTGTACCTCGCGATTGTCGATAATATAACGTGGCAATGGAGCCTCGCCCAAAGCAAAGAGCGAACGTTTGAAGACATCGTGCTGACCGTCCTCGTCATAGAGGAAGCGAAGAGTACGTCCACGGCTGGTGGTATTGTCGATTACCTCAGCCACCATCTCGTTGACATCATCAAAGAAGAGTTTGTTTCCTATACGAATCTTACGGGCTGGTTCTACGAGCACATCCCAGAGTCGCATCTCCTCATTCAACTCTCTCAGCAGGAACACCTCAATCTTGGCATCGGTCTTTTCCTTCGTGCCATAGAGTCGTGCAGGGAACACCTTGGTGTTGTTGAATACAAACGTATCTCCCTCATCGAAATAGTTGACGATGTCCTTGAACTCAATAAACTCGCCTTCGATAGGATTTCCGTTAGCATCCTTGCGGTACATATCTATGGTTTCCGACTTTTTGTGTAAAACCATCATACGCGCCTCATCACGACGGGTTACCTCAAAGGTACGTTCCTCTCCGGTAGATGTCTTGACGATACGTTTGGTCTTGTGGGGATAAAGCGCCACTTGTGCCTCAGGCAACTTAAAGTTGAATTGTGACAGTTTCATGTTATATTTGTCTCCTTTCTAATGGTTACTAATTATATTCTATTACTATTCTGGAAATATCAAACTTGATGGATGTCTTCAATTTCCTGTTGTTCGAGCCATTCCCTGAAATTTTCGAAACTCACACAGTTGTCGACAGTAAAGTCGCCCACTCGGGTTCTTCTCAACTCAGTAAGAAAGGCTCCGCTTCCAAGTGCCCGACCTAAGTCGCGAGCCAAGGAGCGTATGTAAGTTCCCTTACCACATACTACACGCAACCCGAGTTGCTTGGTCTCATCGTCGTAGTGGGTAAGTTCTATCTCGTCTATACGAACGCTCTTTGGTTTGAGCGTCACATTCTCTCCCGCCCTGCGCAAGGCATAGGCTCTGTCGCCATTGACCTTGACAGCACTATAAGTAGGCGGCACCTGCTGAATATCACCGACAAACTGAGGCAACGTTTCCTCTATGAGCTGTCGAGTAATATGACGGGTGGGATAAGTATGATTGACCGTATGTTCAAGATCATAGCTGGCTGTCGTGGCTCCCAACTGAAGTGTCGCTGTGTACTCCTTAGTATGAGTCTGCAGCTGTTCTATCTCCTTGGTCTTCTTTCCTGTGCAAAGCACGAGCACGCCTGTAGCCAAAGGGTCGAGCGTACCTGCATGTCCTATCTTCACCTTATGGTGCAAAAACTTAGAAAGTACGTATCTGATATGTGCCAAAGCCCCAAAACTTGACATACGATAAGGTTTGTCGATGGCAATGATTTCTCCTGTCTGGAAATTCATGTCTGGCAAAAGATTTGTCGTTACTTATTAAAGAAGAGAGAAAAGAATGGTGGCTAAACCTGCTATGGCACAATAGACGCCAAAGTAGATGAGTTTGCCTTTCTTGACAATATTGATCATCCATTTGCAGGCAAGACAGCCTGAAATAAAGGCAGCCACAAAGCCAATAATCATAGGCAAGGTGTCAACACCTCCAAGTGTTTCCTCTCCTTTCAGTCCTTTGATTAGGTCGAGCAACGCCTCGCCAAGTATAGGAGGAATGACCATGAGGAAAGAGAATTGTGCCATCTTCTCCTTCTTATTGCCCAAAAGAAGACCTGTTGCGATGGTGGTACCTGAGCGGGAAAGACCTGGCAAAACAGCCAAAGCCTGGCCCAGACCAATGACAAACGCATGCCAAAGGCTTATGTTCTCACGCTGACGTGGTTTAGCATAATAAGAGAAAGCAAGGACCAGAGCAGTTACGAGCAACATGCATCCTACTATGAGCAGTCCAGAACCGAAGATTTTTTCTACTTCATCCTTGAAGAAGACTCCAACGACGCCAACAGGAATCATGGAGACTACAATATTAAGCGCATACTTAGTCTCCTCGTTCATCTGGAACTTAAAGAGTCCTTTCAAAATCCAGTCGATCTCTTTCCAAAGTACTACCAAAGTACTCATGACTGTTGCTACATGCACCAAGATAGTAAAACCCAGATTAGCCTCACCGTCAATACCAAACAAATAGGCACCAATAGCCAAATGACCGCTACTACTAACTGGCAGATATTCTGTAAGTCCCTGAATAAGACCTAACACCAAGGCTTCAAACCAATTCATTGATAAATACTATTTTTTATTATTGAATAATGTGTATGTATCGGGATATAAATATTACTTATTGTCTTTTGGCTTACGAATGACAGCATAAATAATAGAAAGAAACCCAAACAGAGTAACTACTGGTGCTACTACGATACGGCGTGTGCTGAAGATATCGGTATCGAAAGTATGCTCGTCTGAGCCAGATCCGCTCATCAAGAGAAAACCGATGATGACAATAGCCATCCCCACAGCCAAGAGGATGAAGTTTACTTTGCCGAATGCTAAATTCTTCTTATCCATTTATTATATATATTAATAATGTGTAATGTTCGATATTCTAAATCTTATACAAGTCGCCTGCCTTCATCTTGAGGAATTTGTTGACAGAGATGCTGGCACAGATGGCAGTTATGATGACTCCAAAAAGGAAAACTGAACCACCCGTTATGGCAAGTTCCTGCCATCCCATCACCATGAGCAGTTCTGGCTCATGCACATACCATGCATAAAGACTGCCTCCCAAAAAGCCGTTGGCAATCAATGCCGACAACAATCCAATCAGTATGGCCCTATTCACAAAGGGACGTCGGATGAATCCCCATGAGGCTCCAACAAGTTTCATCGTGTGTATCGAGAAACGACGGGCGTAAATGCCGAGCCTTACGGTATTGTTGATCAGTGAGAAAGATATAAACGTGAGGAGAGCCGCCACGATGAGCAATCCGATGCTTATCTTGGTCAGCATTTGATTCACCTGCTCTATCAGGTCATGCTGGTAAGACACCTCTGTAACACGTGGATAGGCTTTCAGTTCCTTGGCCACCCATTTCAGAGAGTCATTGTTGGCATAGTCGGCCTGTGCTGTCAACTCGATAGAAGGCTGAAAAGGATTGACTCCGGCAAACTCACTGGGGTTTACTCCAAGATCGTGAGTAGCCTCCTTAAGAGCCTTCGCCTTCGAAATATAGTTGATTGACTTGACATAAGGCTTGGCTTTCAGCTGTTTGCACATCTGAACGACCTCAGAATTGGTCATATCCTGTTCAAGCATCACGGACACGACAAGGTTCTCCTTCACATAGGAGGAGAGATTCCTTCCCATAAGTACGGAGAATATGACCAGTCCGAGCAAAACGAGCACCATGGCGGTGCTTATACATAGAGTTACCACCTGCAATCCTCGGTGACTGCTGGGCTTATATTGTTTCTTTCTCATTTACCAAAAGGGTATAATATTCCAAATTTGGTGCAAAGTAACAAAAAAATGTGCGAATAAACGAAAGTTTAATAGACATTAACACAAGAAAGGAGAGTCACCCCATGGGTCAACCCTCCCTTTGTGTATAAAGAAAAAATCGTTTATTATAACTTTCGCAACTTACATCTTGGTGATGACACCTTTCTCTGTACTTTCGAGGAACTTGATGATATTGCGCACTTCTTCTCCGTCTGGCACCTGATCCTTGATCTGATTGATGGCATCAAAGAGAGATGTCTGACCGTGGAAGACAAGTCGATAAGCATTAGCTACATGCTTGCGAACCTTCACGTCTATATCGGCAGCCTCCATGATAATGCTGTTAGGACCCGCATACTTCACAGGCTTACCACCCGCAATAATATAAGGTGGAATATCTTTGGAGAAAGTTGTTCCTGCCTGTATCAACGCTAAGTCGCCAACTCTGGTCTTGGCATTTTCTACTACAGATGTAGAGTAGATGACGCCATTACCTATCACACAGTCGCCAGCTATCTTGGTTCCATAACCGAACACACAACTGTTGCCTATCACGGTATCGTGAGAGATATGGGCACCTTCCATAAGAAAGTTGCTGTTACCAAGCACTGTTTTACCACCCTTGTGAGTACCTCGGTTGATAACCACATTCTCACGGATAGTATTGTTATCGCCAATCACTACTTCACTCTCTTCACCAGTATATTTGAAATCCTGTGGGAGGGCAGCGATAACGGCAGCCTGGAATACCTTATTATTATTACCCATGCGAGTACCATTCATGATGCTCACGAATGGATAGATGGTACAGTTGTCACCGATAACCACATCGTCCTCAATATAGGCGAATGGATATATCTTGCAGTTGTCTCCTATCTTAGCCTTTGGAGAAACCTCTGCCTTTGGACTGATTATACTTGCCATAATAATCTAACATTTTACATTTAACACTTAACATTACTTGGCTCCACCACCCAATGCATAGTATAGGTTGACCACAGCCTGCATTTTGTAGAAGTCGTCAGCCACCTTGGAGAGCTGTACATTGAGCAATGATGACTGTGCCTGGATAACCTCAAGATAAGAACCACCAGCCTCACCCATCAACTTACGGGTGTCTTCTACGTTCTGCTTGAGCACCTCGATCTGCTGCGCCTCGATTCTTCCCTTCTCGTCGGAAGAGTTGTAGAGTACGAGGGCATTGCTTACTTCGCTGCCAGCCTTCAACACTGCATCCTGCCAAGTGTTGTAAGCCTGCTCGTACTGCATCTTAGCCACCTTGAGTCCTGCAATGAGTCTTCCATTCTGGAAGATAGGCTGAACAAGTGAACCCACAGCAGAGAGAAGCCACTTTCCAGGATTTACGATACCAGCTCCAGCTGAGTTGGTAAAGGCACCAGTACCAGAAATAGTGATAGAAGGATAGAACTTGCTGCGGGCAGTCTCCACTCCATAGAAGCACTGAGCCAAGTTCATCTCGGCTGCATGTACGTCAGCCCGATTGTTGAGCAACTGCAAACCTACACCTGTAGAGAAGTTGGCAGGAAGACTCTGATTATCAAGTTTGCCCCGTGCGATGGCATGAGCCTGCTCGCCAAGAAGAAGGCTGAGCGAGTTCTCTGTCTCACGAATCTGCCGCTTCAGGTCTGCTTTCTGTGCAAGAACAGAGTAATAGTTAGACTCTGCTGCCTGCACCGATGTTGAGCGATAACCCATCTTGGCATCCTTGAGCAACTGCATTGTTTGCCATGTGTCCTTGGTAAGACCTTCCATATCGTTCACTATCTCAAGCTGCTTGTCGAGCATGAGGAGCGAATAGTACATATTGGCAATATTCGCAACGAGGTTCGTCTGTACAGACACCTGGTAGTCCTTTATCTGCAACAGCGCCATCTGAGCACCACGCTTCTGTGAAAGAAGATTGCCAAAGAGGTCAACACTCCATGACGCATTCACTGGCAGACTATAGGTCTTTGTCGCTTTGTTACCGTCCCAAGAAGAGATGGTTCCCTGTGGGGTAAATGTAAAAGAAGGTATGAAAGCCAACTTGGCACACTTCAACTGCTCCTCAGCCATCTTTACGTTCAAAGCAGCATTGAGGAGATTGGCGTTATTGGCAAGTCCCTTCTCGATAAGAGTCTGTAACTGTTGATCGGTGAAAACGCTGCGCCAAGGAATATTGGCAAATGATGTAGTATCCTTCACTGCCAACGTATCAGATACAGAAGCAGAATCGCGTACGATACCATTAGTTTTCACATCTGGACGCTCATACTTTCCGTAGAGAGTCTTGCAGCTGCTCAATGAGAGCGCTGCGAGACCCAATATGATAATATTTAAATTCTTTTTCATTGTTTCGTTTGAAGTTACAACGTTATTACTTCTTCTCGATACCTTTTCTGCGATGAGCAGCATTGGCATACTGCTCCAACTCTGAGACAGCCTCGGCATTGAACTCGTCCTCAAACTTCAAAGGAGTAAGTTTCTCCTGCAACCACTGGAAGACGGCGAAGAGAGCTGGGACGACGAAGATCTGACAGATTGTACCGATCAACATACCACCTACAGCGGCAGCACCCAGAGTCTGGTTACCATTCTTGCCTACACCTGAAGCGAACATCAGAGGCAGCAGACCAATGACCATCGCCAGAGAGGTCATCAGGATAGGACGAAGACGGGCTCCAGCACCTAAGATGGCAGAATACTTGATAGCCATACCCGTACGACGACGCTCCAGGGCGAACTGTACAATCAGGATGGCGTTCTTAGCCAACAGACCAATCAACATAATCAACGAAATCTGCATGTAGATATCGTTAGAGTGACCGAAGAGGTTGGTGAAGATGAACGAACCTGCCAAACCGAATGGGATAGACAACACTACAGACAATGGCAAGATGTAACTCTCGTACTGGGCACTCAAGATCAGGTAAACGAATACGATACAGAGTGCGAAGATCAAACCTGTAGAGTTGCTTGATTCAGCCTCAGAACGGGTCAAACCAGAGTACTCATAACCATAGCCTTCTGGCAATGTCTCCTTGGCTACCTCAGCAATCGCCTTCATACCATCACCGGTAGAGTAACCGGTGTTAGGAGTTACAGATACATCCATAGAGGTAAACAGGTTGAAACGTGTAATGTTAGACGGACCATAAACCTTCTTCAAGTTCACGAACTCGCTTACTGGAGACATGGTGCCATCAGAACAACGGACATAAATCTTGCTCAGATCATCTGGACGCATACGACTCTCAGGACCAGCCTGAATCATCACACGGTAGAGCTTACCGTAGGCATTGAAGTTAGATGCGTAGAGACCGCCGAGGTAACCCTGCATTACAGACAACACAGAAGATGGAGAGATACCAGCCTGCTTGGTCTTGGCAACATCTACATCCACCATATACTGAGGATAGTTAGGGTTGTACTGAGTCTGAGCGGTCTGGATTTCAGGACGCTTGTTCAACTCAGACAGGAACTTCTTCACATTATCATAGAACTTGTTCAAGTCACCACCGGTCTTATCCTGCATAGTCATAGTGATACCATTCTGTACAGAGAAACCGGAAATCATAGGTGGAGCGAAGGCAAGAACCTGTGCATCCTTGATGGCAGCAGTCTGCTTGTAGATCATACCCAATACAGAAGTAGATTCCATAGGGTTGACAAACAAAGCCTCAATACCGCCACCCGTACAAGCCTCCTTGATACGGTGGAAGAATCCACCCGGACGCTCCTCGAATGGCTTCAACTTTACGATGATGGTACCCTGGTTAGAACCGGCACCTCCGATGAAGCTATAACCCATGATGGCGTTACGGGTTGCGATGGCTGGGTTGTTAGCCAGCATCTTATCCACCTGCTCCACTACCTCAGCGGTACGTTCCTGAGTTGTTCCAGGAGCGGTAGAGATACAAGCGAAGATTGTACCGGTATCCTCATCAGGCACAAGTCCAGTCTTGGTAGTACCCATCAGAGCAACCAAGCCCACGATGCTGACAGCCACCAAGCTACCAGCGATAATGCCATGACCGATAACCCACTGTACACCTTTCTTATATTTATTGGTAATCTTATCAAACTGATAGTTGAACCCAGCATGGAAGCGGTCGATAAGCGACAACTTCTTCTCGCCATGCTCCTCATCATGTGGTTTCAATAACACCGCACAAAGAGCAGGAGACAAAGTCAACGCGTTGACAGCAGAGATGACGATTGACACCGCCATGGTAACACCGAACTCACGATAGAAGTAACCAGATGTTCCACCGATGAATGATACAGGAACGAACACGGCAGACATCACCAATGTAATAGAGATGATAGCGCCAGAGATTTCATTCATCGCATCAATAGAAGCTGTAAGGGCGCTCTTGTAACCCTGGTCGAGTTTAGCATGAACCGCCTCGACCACCACAATGGCATCGTCGACCACAATCGCAATGGCCAACAACAAAGCGGAGAGCGTCAGCAAGTTGATAGAGAATCCGAACACCCACAGGAAGAAGAATGCACCAACCAAAGCCACTGGTACGGCAATCATAGGAATCAAGGTAGAACGGAAATCCTGCAAGAAGATATATACCACGATGAATACCAATACCAAGGTGATAATCAAGGTAAAGATTACCTCTTCGATAGATGCGAACAAGAATTCGGTAACATCCATCAGGATGACATTCTTCAATCCAGGAGGATAACTCTTCTCCAGTTCATCAAGCGTTTTCTTTACGTCGCTGGCAATCTGGGTAGCGTTAGAACCGGCAATCTGCTGAACCATACCCATCACGGCAGGCTGACCATCATTGAGCAGGTTTACGTTATACTGCAAACCACCCAACTCAACCTTGGCAATTTCGCCGAGGCGGAGAGTCTGACCGGAAGTATTGCTCTTGATGAGAATGTTCTCATACTCCAATGGAGTCTTCAAACGACCCTTGTAACGCAAAGTATATTCATACTGCATATCAGAACTCTCACCAAAGCTACCAGGGGCAGCCTCGATGTTCTGCTCTGCCAAAGCCTGCGAAATATCAGAAGGAACCAATCCGAACTCCTTCATCTTCTCTGGCTTCAGCCAGATACGCATAGAGTAGTTACGGGTAGAAGGACTCTGCACATCACCCACACCATTGATACGCTTCAACTGAGGAACAACATTGATCAAGGCGTAGTTGGTAACAAACTGGTCGTCGTAACGGCCATCGTCTGTGGTCAGAGCGAACATGATCACGTTGGAGCTCTGACGCTTGGTTACGGTCACACCCACCTTTGTAACCTCGGCTGGCAGCAATGACTGTGCCTGGGACACACGGTTCTGCACGTTTACGGCAGCCATATCAGGGTCAGAACCCTGCTTAAAGTATACAGTGATGCTGGCATAACCAGAGTTGGAAGCCTGAGAAGTCATGTAAGTCATGTTCTCCACACCATTGATACTCTCCTCCAAAGGAGCGATAACTGAGTTCAACACCGTCTGAGCATCAGCACCTTGATAGGTGGTAGACACCGAGATGGTAGGCGGCGCGATGTTCGGATACTGCTCAATAGGCAGCGACACCAAGCCGATAGTACCCAGCAAGACGAAGAAGATAGAAACTACCGTCGAGAGTACTGGGCGTTTTATAAAGTTTGTAAATGACATAATTTACCTATTTTCCTTATACCTTATAATATATTACTTCTTGCCGCTCATAGCAGTAGCGAATGCGTGAGCATTGTCCTGAGACTCACTCAACTTGGCAGCCTCTGCAATTTTCTGATTGTAGCGCTCCAGCGTGATAGGCTTAATCTGCTGACCATCGGTCAACTTGGTGATGCCCTTCAAAACGATGCGGTCACCAACATTCAGACCAGAAGTTACGATATAGTTCTTGCCATCATCCTGTGGATTTACCTTGATCTCAGAATACTTCACCTTGTTATCCTTGGTTACGATATAAACGAAGATCTTATCCTGCACCTGAGAGCAAGCCTCCTGAGGGATAACGATAGCACCGTTATGATCGTTAGGCACAACGATAGAACCAGCACCACCACTCTTCAGCAACTTCTCCGGATTAGGGAAGTGAGCGATGAGAGAGATAGAACCAGAAGTTGCATCGATGACACCACTCATCTTGACAACCTTACCTGGATGATTATAGATAGAACCGTCAGCCAACTGCAACTTAACAGCTGGGAACGCAGCGATAGCAGCCTGAACACTACCATTGGTCTTAGACATGTTCAAAATCTGAGACTCAGAGAGTGAGAAGAACACCTCCATGGTGCTGATGTTGGAAATTGTAGTAAGAGCCTGACCTGAAGCGCTTACCAAAGCACCTACCTTGAAAGGCAAGCTGCCAACAACACCTGCAGAAGGACTGGTAACAGTACACCAAGCCAACTGCTCGCGAGCTGAAGCCAAAGCCGCCTCAGTCTGCGCTACCTGAGCCTTAGCTGTAGCATAGCTGTTGGCTGCAGTAGAAAGTTCATACTGACCAATAATCTTGCTGTCGAAGAGCTTCTTGTTGTTCTCATAAGTCAACTTAGCTGTGTTAGCCTGTGCCTTCGCTGTATTCACAGCTGCTGCAGCAGAGCGGACAGCAGCCTGATAAGTCTCGCTGTCGATAGAGAAAAGAGGCTGACCTGCAGAAACAGTCTGACCCTCATGTACAAACACCTTTGTTATGAAACCCGAAACTTTCGGACGAACCTCTACATCCTGAATACCTTTAATTGTAGCAGGATAAGTAGTCTGCAAAGCGGCGCTGGTAGTTCCTATAGTCACTACAGCAAACTCATCATCACCGAAGTTAGGCAGACCGCCCTTCTTGCTTCCGCCGCATGATGTTAAAGTTGCGAGAGCTGCAAGAGCTGCAACAAACAAAACGTTTTTAATCTTCATACCTATTTATTTAAATACAATTATTATTATTATTAACTCTGTTATTCAACATGCCACTACAGCACATTGTCTTTGCCTTTTTACAAGTAATCCGACTTTCTTATGTCGAAAACTCAAAATATCAATAGAGTTTTTGAAGGCGGTGCAAAATTACTAATATTATAGCAATATTGTACATTTGCCAAGTGTATTTTAACATTAATTATTTTGTATTTAGAGTTTTCCTCATGTAAGGAGCCTATTAAGCCTAATCTTGCCATCTATTAAGGCCAATACCGGTCGTCTATTAAGACCGAGCTTGGTCATCTATTAAGACCAAGTCTGGTCATCTATTAAGGCTAAGTCTGGTCTTTATAGGTGACGAAGCTCAGTAACAGAAGACGAGGGGCATTTCCTGCTTTTTCATTTTTCCAACTGTGGAAATTTTCTTTTCCAACTATCTCTTACGGAAAAGCCAGTTACTCTATCAGTCCGTGCTCCTTGGCTTTCTGCATAAGCAATTCCATGAGGGGCTCACGCTCATTGGCCACCTTGCCGTCCAGCACAGCGTCCTTGAGAGTCTGCTTCAGCGCTCCTACCTCAGGACAGGAGCCCAAATGGAACATTTCCATGATTTCCCTGCCATCTATACAAGGCTGGAACAGTCGCTTGTAGTCGCGCACCTTCAAGTCGGCAATCTTTTCGCGCACCAAGCGGAAATTATCCAGGAAGTGCTGTTTGCGCACTTGGTTCTTGCTGGTAATGTCGGCTTCGCAAAGTGTCATCAAGTCGTCAATATCATCGCCGGCATCGTTCAGAAGTCGACGCACAGCGCTGTCGGTCACTTCCTCGTCGGAAATAACAATAGGCCGCATGTGCAACTCTACGAGTTTCTGCACATATTTCATCTTGGCATCCATGGGCAACTTCATGCGACGGAACATCGAAGGAATCATTCTGGCTCCCACGACATTATGGTTACGGAAAGTCCAGCCTGCCTGATTGTCCCATCGCTTGCTGCGTGGTTTACCTATGTCATGAAGCAAGGCAGCCCAGCGCAACCAAAGGTTAGAGGTTTGACGGCAAACATTTTCGAGCACCTCCATCGTATGGTCATAGTTGTTCTTATGCGAGCGACCGCAACGTGTCTCCACCTTGTCAAGCTCACAAAGTTCGGGCATGATGAGCTGCAGAAGCCCTGTATCCTTGAGATAATAGAATCCACAACTGGGATGAGGCGAAAGCATAATCTTGTTCATCTCGTCGGCTATGCGCTCACCGCTGATAATCTTCAGTCGGTCGGCATTGCGCGAGAGTGCCTCGTAGGTTTCGTCCTCTATCTGAAAGTTGAGCTGAGTGGCGAAGCGCACACAACGCATCATGCGCAAAGGATCATCGCTGAAGGTAATATCAGGATCAAGTGGTGTTGCCACAATTCCGTCTTCCAGGTCATAGACTCCATCAAAGGGATCAACCAGTTCACCAAAGCGCTCGCTGTTGAGACACACAGCCAGCGCATTGATGGTAAAGTCACGACGGTTCTGATCGTCCTCGAGCGTTCCATCCTCCACAATGGGCTTGCGCGAATCGTGATTATAACTCTCTTTACGTGCACCGACAAACTCGACCTCTATATCGCGATACTTCACCTGTGCAGTGCCAAAGTTGCGGAATACAGACAGATGAGCCTTCCTGCCCAGTTTCTGTTTAAGAGCAGAAGCCACCTTTATGCCGCTTCCCACCACCACAACGTCAATATCATTGGAAGGCCGTTCCAGGAAAAGGTCTCTCACATATCCGCCTACCACATAGCATTCCAGTCCCAAGCTGTCTGCTGCCTGTGATATAAGATGAAAAATGTCTTTATCAAGTATTTTTGCCAGTTCGGCATTGGATAGATTTCTCATTTCTATATAATTTCGGACTGCAAAGTTACTGCAAATCGAAGACAATACAAAATAAAAAAGGAATTTTTTGTTTTTATTGTTGAGATGCAGCGTAACTTATCTAAAGTTACTGCAAATCGAAGACAATACAAAATGCTTCGCCACTTATTTTTATACAATATATTTGGCTATTTCATCAGAAATGCTTAAATTTGCAGCGATTTTCGAAAATATTATGGCAGATTCAGCAAAAACAGAGCAGCAGTTTAAGGACGTCCTGACAGAGTGCAGAACGCTTTTCCAAAAGAAACTGCACGACTACGGCGCATCATGGCGCATCCTGCGTCCCTCTTCGCTTACCGACCAGCTTTATATCAAGGCCAAGCGCATCCGCTCACTTGAAATAAAGAAGGAGTCGCTCGTGGACGAAGGCATCCGACCCGAATTCATCGCCCTCATCAACTACGGCATCGTGGGCATCATACAGCTCGAGAAAGGTTATGTGGACGAGGTGGACATCACTTCCGACGAAGCATTGCAACTATACGACAAGTATGCCCTTGAGGCTCTGCAGCTCATGACACGAAAGAACCACGACTATGATGAGGCATGGCGCTCTATGAGAGTGAGCAGCTATACCGACTTCATCCTCACCAAGATACAGCGAGTAAAGGAAATAGAAGACATTCAGGGCGACACACTCGTTTCGGAAGGCATAGATGCCAACTATATGGACATCATCAACTATGCCGTTTTCGGAGTCATCAAGATGAGTGAAGAGTAAAGAATGACGACTGAGAAATGAGGAATGAAGAATAAGGCAACACAAATCATCAGGAACACGGCAGTCAACATAGGGCGGCTGCTCATGGCAGCGACCTTCATCTTCTCCGGATACGTGAAGGCCATCGACCCATTGGGCACACAATACAAACTCGCCGACTACCTGCAGGCAATGGGGATAGGAAGTTTACTGCCCGAATGGACGCTGCTCGTTGGAGCAGTTCTACTGGCTGCGCTGGAGTTCTCGTTGGGCATCTTCCTATTGTTTGCCATCAGAAGACACCTCGTCTCAAAGATTGTGCTCGCGCTGATGAGCATCATGACCCTGCTCACCCTGTGGATAGTCATCGCCAACCCCGTGAAAGACTGCGGATGCTTCGGCGATGCAGTCGTACTGAGCAACGGACAGACCTTCATCAAGAATATCATCCTGCTCGCCATAGCACTCATGCTGCTGAAATGGCCTACAAGCATGGTGAGGTTCGTATCGAAGAAAGCACAATGGATCGTCATCAACTATACGGTCATCTTCGCCTTGGCACTCAGCGCATGGAGTCTGTGGGACTTACCCCTGTTCGATTTCCGTCCCTACCACGTGGGAGCCAACATAGCACAGGGAATGAAGATTCCACAAGGTGCGCCACAACCGCAGTTCGAGACGACATTCATACTCGAGAAGAACGGTCAGCAAAAGGAATTCACCCTCGACAACTATCCAGACTCCACATGGACTTTCGTCGACTCGAAAACCGTGCAGACAGCCGAAGGATACGTGCCACCGATACACGACTTCAGCATACAGGACAACAAAACGGGTGAAGACATTACACAAGAGGTGCTGAACGATACAGGTTACACCTTCCTGCTCATCTCGCCCACCCTGGCTTACGCCGACGATTCCAACTTCGGCAGAATAGACCAGATATACGAGTTCGCACAAGACTATGGCTATCGGTTCATCTGTCTCACGGCAAGTTCAGACAAGGACATCGCCAAATGGCAGGACATCACAGGAGCAGAATACCCCTTCTACACTACCGATGCCACAACCCTGAAGACGATGATAAGAAGCAACCCCGGACTGATGCTCCTGCACCATGGAACCATCATACAGAAATGGAGCCACAACAAGCTGCCACAGCCCGAGGAGCTCAATCAGCCCTTGGAGAAAAGCGCATTGGGCAAGATGCCATCCGACAGCATACCACGCAAGATCCTGCTCATGCTCATGTGGTTTGTGCTGCCCCTCACACTCCTCGCCATCGCCGACAGACTATGGGCTTGGACAACATGGGTGAAAAAGAAGAAAGAGAATGCTAACAAGATAATATCAACTTTTAACAAAAAAGAAAAGAAAATGAGAAAGAAAATTGTAGCAGGCAACTGGAAAATGAACATGAACCTGCAAGATGGTGTAGCTCTCGCTAAGGAAATCAACGAGGCTTTGGTAGCAGACAAACCAAACTGCGACGTTGTTATCTGCACTCCATTCATCCACTTGGCTTCAGTAGCTCAGGTCTTGAATGCAGAGGTAGTAGGTCTTGGTGCAGAGAACTGCGCAGACAAGGAGAAAGGCGCTTACACCGGTGAAGTTTCAGCAGAAATGGTAAAGAGCACAGGTGCTCAGTATGTCATTCTCGGTCACTCAGAGCGTCGCCAGTACTATGGTGAGACTGCAGAAATCTTGAAAGAGAAGGTAGAGTTGGCTCTGAAGAACGGCTTGAAGGTAATCTTCTGCTGCGGCGAGACTCTCGAGGAGCGCGAGGCCGAGAAGCAGAACGAGGTTGTAAAGTCAGAGCTTGAGGGTTCAGTATTCCACCTCGACGCAGAGGCTTGGAAGAACATCATCCTCGCCTACGAGCCAATCTGGGCTATCGGTACAGGCAAGACTGCTACATCCGACCAGGCTGAGGAAATGTTGGCTTACATCCGCTCTATCGTAGCAGAGAAGTATGGCAACGAGGCTGCAGAGGAAACATCTATCCTCTATGGCGGAAGCTGCAAGGCAAGCAATGCTCCAGAGCTCTTTGCTAAGCCAAATATCGACGGCGGTTTGATTGGTGGCGCTTCTTTGAAGGCAGCTGACTTCAAGGGCATCATCGACGCTTGGAAGAAGTAATTTCTGAAAAGCTAACAGAATCATTACATATTGTCAGCATGGGCTACTGCTGCCTCGCATCAAATACGGGGCAGCAGAAAGTCCATAGCTGATATTTCCATTTTTATCAAAAACATTAAAATCATCATGAAGCAATTCGTCATCGTACTTATCGCAGCACTCTGCTCTGCCACTATGGCTCATGCGCAGAAGTATCTCGACCACTTGCAGCAACGAACCCCAGGACAGGGAACTGTTACCGTGAAACAGAGCAAGGAAATCGACGAATTGGTCAATGGCAAGGCTGCAAAACCACAGGCAGACAAGCAGAAGACAGAAACGTCACAAAAGGCCAACCCTCAGCATCACGAAGAGGGACAAAACAAGAAGCCCGCTCCCGACTCGGTAAAGAAACAACAAACACCCGATACTGCCAAGAAAGCTGAACACAGCAATACAGAGGGCAAAAATAACGAAGAAACAGATACACCTGCAGTCGACATGCACAAGAAAGTGATGCGTGGAAGCTACAAGGTTACAGGATATAGAGTACAGGCTTATGCCGGAGGCAACTCACGAAACGACCGACTGAAGGCAGAACGAATAGGAAACGCCATCAAAATGCGTTATCCCGACCAGCCCGTATACGTACATTTCTATTCACCAAGATGGATCTGCCGCGTGGGCAACTTCCGCTCTCTCGAAGAGGCACGGAAGATGCTTGCCAAGGTAAAGGCCATGGGCTACAGACAAGCCTGTCTGGTGAAGGGAAAAATCACAGTACAATATTAAGCACACTAAAGTAAAATCATGAATCCAGAAACAGAATTTCGCGAAGGCCTCGATGAACTGGCCGTACACTACAAAGAAGTACTCAAACTATTGGGCGAAGACCCTGAGCGTGAGGGACTCGTCAAGACACCGATGCGAGTGGCCAAAGCCATGCAGGTGCTTACACGCGGATACACACAAGACCCTCACAAGGTTCTGACTGACGCACTCTTTGCCGAGAAATACGACCAGATGGTCATCGTCAAGGACATCGACTTCTTCTCGATGTGCGAACACCACATGCTGCCATTCTATGGCAAGGCTCACGTGGCATACATCCCCAACGGACACATCACAGGACTGAGCAAGATAGCCCGCGTGGTGGACATCTACAGCCATCGTCTTCAGGTGCAGGAGCGCCTCACACAGCAAATCAAGGACTGCATACAGGAAACCCTCAAACCTCAGGGCGTGATGGTAGTCATAGAAGCCAAGCATATGTGCATGCAGATGAGAGGTGTGGAAAAGCAGAACAGCATCACGACAACAAGCGACTATAGTGGTGTATTCAACTCTCTCAACACCCGACAGGAATTCATGAACCTCCTGAGAGGTGAAAGCAAGAGAATCTAAATATAGTGTTCCGTGTTTAATGTTTAGCTTGTACTTATGGATGCTAACATTAAACACGAAATACTAAACATTAAACACTAAACACAATGATGAAATTTATCTCGTGGAACGTGAACGGCCTGCGCGCCTGTGTCGGTAAAGAGTTTGAACAACAGTTCAAACAGCTCGATGCCGATTTCTTCTGTCTGCAGGAAACCAAGATGCAGCAAGGTCAACTCGACTTAAGCTTTGACGGTTACGAAAGTTACTGGAACTATGCCGAGAAGAAAGGCTATTCTGGCACAGCTATTTACACCAAGCATAAGCCATTGGGAGTAAGCTACGGCATGGGCATTGAAGAGCACGATCACGAGGGACGCATCATCACCTTAGAGTACGAAGATTTCTATCTCGTTACCGTCTACACTCCAAACTCTCAGAATGAATTGCGTCGGCTCGACTACAGAATGACATGGGAAGAAGACTTCCGCAAGTTTCTCAAAGACCTCGATGCCAAGAAACCCGTCATCGTATGCGGCGACATGAACGTGGCTCATCAGGAAATAGATATCAAGAATCCGAAGACAAACCGACGCAATGCTGGCTTTACCGATGAGGAGCGCGAAAAGATGACACAGTTATTAGAAGCTGGTTTCATAGACACCTTCCGCTACAAGCATCCGGAAGACGTCACCTATTCATGGTGGTCGTACCGTTTCCGTGCCCGTGAGAAGAATGCAGGCTGGCGTATCGACTATTTCCTTGTATCCGAACGTCTGAAGGAAAAGATCAGCGAGGCTTCTATCCTCACCGACTTCATGGGCAGTGACCATTGCCCTGTAGAACTCGACTTGAAATTCTCATGATGAGGCAAGGAAAGCCTTTTCTATGGTGCATTCCTTAACGTTAAATACAGAACATTGAACATTAAGCGGTGAACATTAAGCGATGAACATTAAGCGATGAACATTAAACGATGAACAGCATACCCAGCAATAAAGCACTTGTCTTAACTCCTTAACTCCTTAACTCCTTAACTCCTTAACCTAATATAATAAGGTAAAAGAGCAGAATGTCCATCAAGAATCGCTAAAAAAGCAAAGAAGTATGCGAAAAAACTGCAAAAAACGATTAAATATTTGTTCATTTCAAAATAATATCATACCTTTGCAACCGCAAATGTTCAATAGAGCATAAGCAATCGGGATTTGGCGCAGTTGGTAGCGCACACGTCTGGGGGGCGCGAGGTCGCTGGTTCGAGTCCAGTAATCCCGACATAAAAGACGAGAGGTCATTAAGCAACAGCTTATACCTCTCGTTTTTTTGCGTTTATTAACAACCTATCATGCAAGATTTCTTCTCTATTTCGTTTTAAACATAGAAAAAAGTCACAATCAAGGCAACAATGGCGCAATCCTTCAAGCAAAAGATATGAGGGAAATACCATTTGCCGACAGGAGGACAATAATAGCAAGATAATAATATTAATCATTAAAAAACAATAACAAAACAATGAAGAAGTTCACTATCTTATCATTCGTTGCAGCCCTGATGGCTGCTTTCTCTTTCACATCGTGCAATACTGGTGGCGACTCTTACAGCGCTCCAACACTGGATCAGCAACAGTCCATGATCAATATGCTCGGCTACTCACAGGCGGGCGGAATGGTTTACTACAACGAGAACAAACTGAACACCAAGGATGTACTCGACACCATTCCTGACATAGTTGCAAGAATCACTTCAGAAACCAACAAGGACAAAGATGGCAACATCAAGAACCTGTATGCCTCTGTTTCATTCAAATTCCCAGTTTCTATCCTAAGTAAATTTGTTAATGACGACAAGTTGGCTGCAAAGATTGCAGAGATGGATAAGGTTGACATAAAGGTAAACCTCATACCTTATCTGTATAGTACACAGACATTCATCGCCAACTCTTATGACCTGGAGCTCGGCAACATCGTAACATCAGAGAAGGAATACAAGAAGGTTACCGTGAAGTTCTACAACAACTATTGCGTAGGTGGCTATCAGACCAACAACAGCACTAAGAAACAGTATTTCTGCTTCTATATGCAACCTGCTTACATCTATGTTGATGGTACACAGACAAACCTGCTGAAAGCCAACAGATTCAACGGCACAGACTTCCCACCAGTTTTCCAGTTTACTACCGACAAGAAGAACTAAGAAAACGAGGAAAAGGCTAAAAGATATTACTCTTCTGAAAAAGAAGTACTCTCTGAATGATTAAACGTTCCGGAAACGGAAAAGGGCGCACCGACAAATATCGTCGAATGCGCCCTTCTTTTATGTATTCCTCGACCAGTATAATCTGATCGAGGAATAAAGATTACAAGAGTTGATTACTCCTTACGCCAGAGCTTGCTCATATCCTCGAGGGTCTTTCCCTTTGTCTCAGGAACGAGTTTCCATACGAAGATTGCTGCAAGGATACAGATGGCGCCATAGAGACCATAGGTGAACCAATGACCGAAATCGTCGCCAGGAGTAAGGTGCATATTGAACATAGGCACGAAAGTAGAGCTGACGATGAAGTTGAATATCCACTGGAAGGCAACAGCAATAGCCACTGCAGCACCACGGATAGTATTGGGGAAGAGCTCGGCAATAAGAACCCAAGCGATTGGACCCCATGAGAACATGAAGCTGGCACTATACACCATAATACTAATCATGGTGACTGTACTCAAGGCAGCATTACCAAAGGTAAGAGCCACGCCAAGCGCACCTACAGCCATTCCTATAGAGCCAAAAATGAGCAGAGGCTTGCGTCCCAACTTCTCTACAGTGAAGACTGCCACAAGTGTGAACGATATGTTGACTACACCCATGATAACCGTCTGAACCATAGGATTACCCATACCCATATCCTGGAAGATACGAGGAGCATAGTAAAGCACCGCATTGATACCTACAGCCTGCTGGAATACAGAAAGCATAACACCTACGAAGATGCACATGAAACCATAAGAGAAAAGCTTCTCGGTTTTCACAGTTACAGTATTCTTGATATCGTGGATAATCTCGCGGGCTTTCTCCGAACCATTGATCTTGGAGAGGATTCCGAAGGCCTTGTCGTCCTGACCCACCATGACAAGATAACGGGGAGTCTCTGGCACGAAACAGATAAGGAAAGTAAACAAGCCTGCAGGCACCATCTCACTACCAAACATATAACGCCAACCAGTCTCGATAGTCCACTGAGCATCCACCATATTGGCTATGGCACCGGCCGCATCGTATATAGGATTGGCATGAGAACCCATAATCAGGAAGTTGACGAAGTAAACCACCAACTGACCGAAGATAATGGCAAACTGGTTCCAACTAACCAACATACCGCGCACATTACTTGGTGCGATTTCGCCAATATACATAGGACAGATGGCAGAAGCCATTCCCACGCCGATACCACCGAGCACACGATAGAAGTTAAACACTACGAGCAAGGTCCAGTCGGCTTGTCCCTGAGGAAGGATATAGCTTTCAGGCTCCATGGATCCCCAGGCAGAGAGGAAGAAGCAAATGCCCGCAAAAATAAGCGAACGTTTACGACCGAAATTGCTGGCAAAGAGTCCTGACAGTGAACTTCCAATGATACATCCTATCAATGCACTTGAAGAAGTGAATCCGTGCATAAAATCGGAGTATTCGAAATCATTAGCACCCTTAAAGAATGCCTGCAAACCCTTCTCGGCTCCCGATATCACGGCGGTATCGTAACCAAAAAGCAAGCCACCGAGAACGGCGACCATCACGATTGAGATAAGATAGGCTTTAGAGCCCTTTTGATTTTGTTCCATTTTTATTAGGTTTTGTGACATTATTACTCTATTAATACGCATTTTCTCAACAAATATTACGTATAATCTGCCTTTTTCCCCAACTTTTTTCGTAAATTTGCAACCAAATTAGACTTTACACAACATGAACATAGCAGATTTTCTAAATAAGGAAGGACAAAAGAGAGGATTCTCCTTCGAGGTACTGCCCCCACTCAAGGGCAACGGAACAGCAGCTCTGTTCCGCACCATCGACAGTTTGAAGGAGTTTGACCCACGCTTTATCAACATCACGACGCACCACAGCGAGTACGTATACAAGGAACTCGAGAATGGTCTGCTAACCCGTCAGCGTGTGCGTAGACGTCCTGGTACCATCGCCATTGCAGGAGCCATACAGAACAAGTACGATATTCCTCCCTCATATCATCTGCAGCGGAGCTTCTAAGGAAGACATCGAATATGAGTTGCTCGACCTCCAGTTCTTGGGAATATCCAATGTGCTCGTGCTACGTGGCGACAAAGCCAAAGAAGACCGACAGTTCACCCCTACCCTTAATGGACACGCCCATGCCACCGACCTTCTGAAACAGATCAGCCAGTTCAACGAGGGATTCTTCATGGACGGAACCCCCATCAAGCACCCTGGCGAGAAATTCTACTGTGGAGTAGCATGCTACCCAGAGAAGCATGAGGAGGCGCCCAACTTGGAGCAAGACCTCCAGCACCTGAAAGAGAAACAAGACCTCGGTGCATCCTATGCCGTAACTCAGCTCTTCTACGACAACCTGAAGTTCTACGACTTCGTGGAGAGAGCCCGCAAAATGGGAATTACGTTGCCTATCATCCCAGCCATCAAGCCCTTCGCCAAACTCTCACAACTTACCATGGTGCCCAAGACCTTCCACTGCGACATACCGGAAGAACTGGCACAGGAGGTGCTGAAGTGCAAGACCGACGATGATGCAAAGGCACTCGGCATAGAGTGGACAACCACTCAGGTGAAAGACCTCTTCGAGCATGGCTACAGTCATGTACATTTCTTCACCGTATCGGCTGTAGAAAGCGTAAAGCAGATAGCTAAAATCCTGTTTAAAGTAAACAACCATTAAAAAATATAGATGAAATTCAGCGAAGTGATAGGACAGCAGGACGTGAAAAACCGTCTGATGCAGATGGTGGCAGAACATCGTGTGCCCCATGCCCTGCTCTTCTGCGGTCCAGAAGGCTGCGGCAAGTTGGCCATGGCACTTGCCTTTGCCAGCTACCTGTTGGGAGAAAGAGAGGAGGATGCTGAAGACGACTCTCCACAGACCAGACGTGCCACCTCCATGCTTCGCAAATGGGAACATCCCGACCTGCATTTCACTTATCCTACTATTAAACTTGCCAGCATGGGCGACCATTCACCCGTGAGTCTCGACTTCGTCAAGGAATGGCGGGAGATGTTGCTCAGCGAGGCTTCCTATCCGCAAATCAAGGACTGGATAAGCCGAATGGGCAAGACAAGCAGCGAGAAAGACGGCAACAAGCAAGCCATCATCACGGTGGAAGAGAGCGAAGCCATCAGCCACAACATAAGCTTGATGTCGAGCCAAGGAGGTTATAAAATCAGCCTAATCTGGTTGCCCGAGCGCATGAACATACAATGCGCCAACAAGATGCTGAAGCTCTTGGAGGAACCACCAAGACAAACCCTTTTCCTCCTGGTAAGCGAACAGCCCGAGCTGTTGCTCGAAACCATCAGAAGCCGTACACAGCGTATCGACTTCAAGAAGATAGCTACTCAGGAACTTGAGCAGGCACTCATTGAGCGACGGGGACTCGACAGGGACACAGCACACCGCATGGCAAGAATTGCCAATGGCAACTGGAACAAGGCGCTGGAGGAACTCAATGCAGGAAACGAAAACCAGCAGTTCCTCGACCTCTTTATCATGCTGATGCGACTGGCGTACATGCGCAAGATACACGACCTGAAGAAATGGTGCGACATCGTGGCGGCATTCAACCGCGAAAAGCAGAAGCGCATGCTCGACTACTTCACCCACATGCTCAGAGAGAGTTTTATGTACAACTTCCATCAGGAAGAACTCGTCTATATGACACAGGAAGAGGAAAACTTCGCCAAGAACTTCGCCCGCTTCATCAACGAGGCCAACATTATCGATATTTTCCACCTTTTCGATGAATGCAAGGCGATGATCAACCAGAATGCCAATGCCAAGATTATCTTCTTCGACATGGTACTGAACATCATCGTTATGCTCATCAGAAAATAAGAGGAAGTAAAACAAAAAAGCAACAAAAGGCGCAAGCCTTACCAATATATACAAACATAAACTATATACATTATAATAATTAGATCATCGTGGATTACAAGAATATGAAATTCAGAATGTTCAATGGTTGCGACCGAGGACTCTGCAGATCTGCAGTAGGCCGACAGGACCGCCAACTGAACACATACGACTGGCTTGCCGACGTACCTGGCAATGCCGAGAGCACAGACCTCGTAGAGGTGCAATTCAAGAACACACGCAAGGGTTACTACCACAACGTGAACAACCTGGACTTGAAGAAGGGCGACGTTGTAGCCGTAGAGGCCAATCCAGGACACGATATTGGCGTGGTGACACTGACAGGAAGACTGGTGAAACTTCAAATCAAGAAAGCCAACCTCCGTTCTGCCGACGACATCAAGCGTATCTACCGCATAGCCAAGCCCGTGGACTTCGAGAAATGGGACGAGGCAAAGAGCCGTGAGCACGGAACCATGATTCAGAGCCGACAGATAGCCAAAGACTTGGGACTGAAGATGAAGATTGGCGATGTGGAGTATCAGGGTGACGGCAACAAGGCTATCTTCTATTACATCGCCGACGAACGTGTAGACTTCAGACAGCTGATCAAGGTGTTGGCGGATACTTTCCATGTACGTATAGAGATGAAACAGATTGGTGCGCGACAGGAAGCCGGACGCATAGGCGGAACAGGACCTTGCGGGCGAGAACTCTGCTGCGCTACCTGGATGAAGAACTTTGTCAGCGTAGGCACCAATGCCGCACGTTTCCAGGACATCTCGCTCAACCCACAGAAGTTGGCAGGTATGTGTGCCAAACTGAAGTGCTGCCTTAACTACGAGGTTGACAACTATGTGGAAGCAAGCAAAAAGCTGCCTCCTAAGGATGCTCTCCTGCAGACTGCCGATGGAGAATACCATCAGTTCAAGGTTGACATTCTCTCAGGCCTTATCACCTATTCTACCGACAAGAACTTGGCTTCCAATCTTGAGACCATCAGCGCAGAACGTGCTTGGGAAATCATCAAGATGAACAAGGCAGGCGAGAAGCCTCTGAGCCTCATCGAGAATGGTAAGGCAAAACCTGCTCCTAAGTCCAGCGACCTCTTGGCAGAAGCTGACTTGAGCCGTTTTGACAAGGCGAAGAAGAAAAAGAAGAACAACAATCGCCAGAACAACCGTAAGCGTAATGCACAAGGTGACAACCGCCAGCAAGCAGACAACCGCGCAGAAAACAAACAGCAGGGAGAAAACCGTCAAGACGAAAACAGACAGCAAGGAGACAACCGTCCAAACCGTCAGCAAAACAACCGCAGACGCAACAACAACCGTCCTCGCCCACAACAGGGAGAAAACAATAAGGGAGAGGCCAATAAAGCAGAAACCAACAAGGCCGTAGCCAACAAAGGAGAAGGAAACAAAGGCGAAGCCAATAAGGGCAATGGAAACAAGGGCGGAGAAAACAAGGCTCCCAACAATGAATAACTGATGAAGCATTCTGTGGCTTACAACATGAGCCACAGAAGCTATAACTATCGAGAAAGAAAAGATGAAGCGCTGGGCTTATACCATATGGATAATCATGGGGGCTGTAATGCTCTTCCACTCGTGCAGCGACACGCTGGTGTACGACAAATACGAGCACACCCCTATTGCCGGTTGGGAGAAGAACGACATACTGTCGTTCGACATACCACCTCTGAAGACTTCTGGCACATACGAGCAACAATTAGGGCTCAGGGTTACAGGAGTCTACCCCTTCATGGGTCTTACGCTTATCGTAAATCAGAGTATCTTCCCCAAAGGCAAACTTCAGGGTATGGAGAAAACAGAAAAATCGGATACCATACAATGCGACCTGATAGACAAGAGTGGAGCTACTAAGGGACAAGGTATCAGTTATTACCAATACAATTTTCCCATCAATGCCTATCGCTTTGCTTCCGGCGACTCCATCCACATCACCGTCAAGCATAACATGAAGCGTGAGATTCTTCCGGGCATCAGCGACATCGGAATCAAGATGAATCGCATAGGAGAATAGAACAGAACAATACCTATATATAAAAAAGGCAAAAGCAGAATCAGTTTCCGCTTTTGCCTTTTTTATAGATTGTCCATCCGACGTAGAAACATATCATGATATTAACAGCATCAATTGGGAATAAGGATTAATCCCTAATAGTTAGTAATATTACTTCCCTTTCTGTAAAAGTGTTCCAGAAAGGGCACAATAGTGCTCCTCGTAGGGCACTATTATGCCATAACTGAGCATTTTTGCCGCATCAGTTTCATAAAAAATTGATTACGCAAAACCCCTTCACCCTTCATCTATTCGCGTGAAATGCCGATAAACACTGGGGTTCTGAGGTTGAAAGACAAATTTTCACCCTTCATCACCCTTCATCACCCTTCATCTATTTGCAATTTTCAGATTTCAGCTGACTGCAGAAACAGGACTCATGCTTCTATTAAGACCCGTCCAAGCCATATATTAAGATCCGTCCAAGCCATCTACTAAGCCCCAGTCAAGGCTTCTATTATGCTTGTATTGAGGCTCAAATCCCTTTCGTTTAAGTCATCCCCAACTTCAAGAAATGCTTATTATCTCCTTTTATCACAGATCTGAATTTAATAATGCAAGGTAAAAAGCAGAGCCGCTTACTGCAATGAGATGAAGGGTGATGAAGGGTGAAAATTTGTCTTTCAACCCCTGAACCCCTGATAAACACAGGGGATTCCTAGGGATAGATGAAGGGTGAAGGGTTTTATCGTAATTCTATTTTAAAAATTAGTTTTGCGACGATAACAGACGTTCTACAGCTTTACTCTATCGGAATCAACATTTTCACTAACCGAGGTATTAACAGCAAAAACACAAGTGCTTAAATTGCCTATAGCAAGTACTTGCTGTAGAAACTGAAGCCTATCGCATTTTTACTGGCTTGCGGTCTTTGACTATGATTGCTTTTCACTACGCCCAAGCACCATATTCTTTACCATATTAATAGGCACTCTATCAAGTGGAATGCTCCTATAAGCATCATGATAATACCAATAAATGATAAGGCAACAATCACATAATGGTCAATTGTCTGCGAATCTTTAAGCCTTAACCATGAAGGAAAATGCTTCCACAAAAGATAGCCCAATACTATTTGGGAAATAGAATGTACCATAAGCCTTTAATTAAATTCAATTGTCAAATTATCGTAATCTATAGATATTTTTCCAAACTTAGCTAATGCAGTTTGTCCCAATAACAATGGAGCCTGGATGTTATCAACTACTGTTGCTTCAACATCATGCAGCACAATACCACCAATTTCCACAGTTTTAAGATTTATTACAGTTCCAACAGACACCCGACCTGTTGCATCTTGAAATTGTTGCTGCCCCAAGATATCATCTCGCGTTATTTGACCTTGACGAACCATTACCGTAGCCTCAGCTGAGGATATACAAATACTTGAAGCACCTGTATCAAAAATAAACTTCAAATCCAAGCCATTCACCGTAATTGGCACGAAATATACCCCACCATCAGCTTCCATTTTAACCTTAGTACCACGTCGTATTCTACGTTCTTCCTTATAATCTTCTCTATCAGAACGTGAATCCACTACTTCATCACCATCTGTCACTTGATCTCTATAATGTCTATGACGACAACTATTCATGAGGCAACAGATAGCAACCAAAAGGAATATATACAATAAACTTCGCTTCATTATTTTTCAATATTGCTAATTTTTGGTATAATCTGAATGATAATACACTGATTCTTTTCCTCTTCATGCAAGTCATAATACATAGGAGCATTTTCATCTCCCTTTTTCACTGCCTCATAGTAAGCCGTATTGTAAGGTCTGATACCACGTGTTCCACTTCCAGAGATTTGAACTTCACAATCAGAATTTTCAAAGTCTATATTATTCCTTTTCCAAAGATAATATACAGCCAAAGCCCTGTTGTAACTTAGCTCATCATTCTTATCATATCGAATATTAGAAGCCATACCTTCAATTACAACCATGTACTTCACATCAAGTCCAGAATATTTATCTGTAGATTTCAATGCATTCAAAGAATCAACAACTTGCATCAAAGATTGGCCTATTGAAATAATTTGTGCAGTATCAGAAGGAGGTATTGTTGCATCCATACTTGCAAAATGTGGAGTATATTTTTCAAGAAGAGTCCATCTTTTATTGATGGAGTCCTCTTGGAAATACTCTTTAGGCAAGCGATTTACCGCTTCTTGGATTTCATTGATTTTATCAAGTTGTTTTCTTGTTGCTTGTTCACTCATATACAAACCTGTAGATGACAGCACGAACAAGACAAGCAAGATAAAAAACAAGCTTGTCATCAAATCGGAATAACTAATCCAAAAGAAACTTTCCTTTTTCTTCTTTGCCATAATTATTATAATTGACTACAAACATTAATAGAGCACACTGTCAACTGTCGTTGTGTCAACAGCTGTAGTATCTATATCATCCACATTGTCATACATCTGCATCTGTCCATTGCCTTGTAATTGCGGATGAGACATATATCTTACACTAACTCCAATAACAAAGGCACAAGTAACGGTAAACAATATCAGACAAACAATCTTTAACCAAGAGGGTATACCACTTTCCCCACGCTGTGCTTTGGTATTATCTATCACTGCATGAGCCAAAGTTTCGATTTTATTCTCTAATGTACTATTCAAAGTTCTATTATCTTCTTTCATGGAAGTGATTGCTGATACCAACCTATCAAGTTCGTCAAGTTTGCCCAAATTATCCAATTTACGCAAATACCCTCTTTCAGAAGTAACGAGGTCATGAAGGTCTTCCGTTGCTTCCGTAGTATAAGTACGAATGCTATTAATCTGCTCCTGAGCATGAGTTTTCAACTCTTCTATAGCTTGCGCCATTGTACTGTCAATCTCACCAGCAGCAGTCACTACAGCTTCCTGTTCATTTACACGTTCAAGGAATATGCGCAATTTCTCCATGACTAACTGATTTTTTTGGATATTATCTTGCATGGCATTTGTGATAGTTTCAACAGCTTCTGTTCGTTGCAACTGGTCATTAATCGAATCTGTGAGTTTTGCCGTTGAACGAACAAACGTATTCATCTGCCCAAGGTATTGCGTAAACTTCTCAAACTCAGTCATACTATTGCGGAGCTGAACCAAGACATTAGCATTCAAATTCGCCACTTGCGTCAAGTCCATCTTCTTTAACTCCTTTTGCAACGCCACCTGACTATCAAAGGCTGTATGTATTTCATCCATGATACCACCAAAGCCCTTAATATTCTCCTCAAAGCTGGTATTGAATTTTTCCAAGTTTGATTGCAATGCAAGAATTGTTGACGCAGCATCCTTTGTCATCTGTGGTAACAAACGGGTTTGAATGAAATCATAGAAAGCATTCTTCTGTGCTTCCAACTTAGACTTTGCCCCCATATATCGCCAAGAAGACAAGAAAGTAGTCAGTAATAATCCAACAAAACTACATATCATGGCTAATTTTACTCCATTGATAAGTCCACTCACAGAGTTTACAAACAACTCGCCATTCAAAGAATTAGTTGCAGGGTCAAATTGAAAATTCAAAGAGAACAAGCCGATTATAATTCCTAACACAGTACCCATCAGTCCCAAATAGATAGGAACTGGCAACTTATGGTTTATCTCTTCATCAATAGAATCTGTATGACGCTCTACGATATCCTTGATGAGATGGAAATCAGCTGCGCCCCCTTTGTTCTTCTTCAAGTAGTTATTAATGGTTTTTACAATGTCTTTTAGCAATACACTTTGCTCATTCTGATGAAGTACTATGGTACTCACCTCTATTTTTGCAGTATCTGCAGCAGTTGCAGTTTTAATTAAAGTACTGCCTTCCTTTGCATTACAGCCCAAACGAATTTTTACATTTTGAGAAGCACTTGCAAAATCAACATAACTATTGTCATAAACTATATCTTCTATAATAGTGTCCCTCATGGAACCATCACCGTGCAAAAGAGAAACTTTATCACCTTTTTTTATATCGTATTTTGGACAAAACGAGAAAAACCGTTCCCTTGTCGTATTTTCAAGTACGACACCCAAACTAAGAGGTGATTTTAATGAAATATAACTATATGTACTACTATCAACTTCTACCAAGTTGACCTTTGTTTGCTTCAGTTTCAAATTATTTTCAGACTTCAAGAAGCGACTAATATTTTCTATCTGCCCCCATGCTAAATAAGCCACATACCCCTGTGCACACAGGATTATTAATATGATTATTATTTCTAAAAATTCCATTGCTATCAATCAAATATTACTACTGCCTTACGTGTTACAACCCATTTACCATCTCTAAGTTCTGCTTTACCTTCTGCTGTACATTGATACTTACCATTGGTACCGCTACCTGAAGCATTACAAACCCTGTCCAAAGTCTTATCTTTTGTATTCAACGCCCATCTTACACGATTTGGAGAATCGCAATCAAAGACAAAATGAGCTAAATTTGGTCGTTTGGAGTCTATCTCAAAGCGATACATAGTCTCTTCTGTAGGGCGTTCTCTTTTCAAAGACAGCTCGAATTCCATGTCTTTAAGAGGGCGTTTCATATAAAACACACGACTTGCCCCAGCAGATTGATTCTCAGCTTCTTTTTGCTGTACTCCCAATGTTGCTTGTTTCTCCCAATTTTGTTGACCTGTGGGAGCATTCCCTCCAACTTGCCCATTAGCCCAATTTGTCAAAGCATTCAATCGAAGGTTTATAGTATCTATGTTTTTTTTATTCGTTTGAATATAACCTAAATATTGACTCAATGTCAATAGAGTACTTCCGTTAATTATCTCAGGATGACGGCTTGCAAAATCAGTAATAATATCTTTCACCTGCTTCTCGGTCAAATTACCCTTACCTGCTATTTTTTTTGACAACAAAATAACTAAGACTATTGCAACAACAGAAAATATCGCCAAATAAACGAACAAGTTTTTCACACCCACTTTATCGCTTTCCAACTCATTCTGCTTCTGTTGCAAAGTAGCCAACTTTGACTGGCACATTTGCAAATTAGAATTTAACACATTCAACGAATCATTTAATTTCTTAATACCATCTTCATTTCGTTGAAGTTGAGACTGCATTTTTGTCGTAGCGACCTTTTCTATTGTATCAAGAGACAGCTCATTATTAGTAGGTTCTGCCTCATCATGGTTGTCGGCAACTTGATCTTGCGGCGAATCACTTTCGCCGCCTAACAGACCGCTCAAACGGTCACAAGATTGGAATGTCAAAGACAATCCTATAAAGCTAACTATATATAATAATTTCTTCATTTTACTGTTGGTTTGATATGTAATACGATAATCTATTTAAGCCACCTGCCAAAGGGAAAAAGAAGATAGAATCTTCCAATTCTGCATCAGGGTCATTTCTCTCAGCCTTTCTTGCATCAAGCACTGCAGCTAAATCCTCATGCGCATGCTCCAATAGGATACGCTTATATTCAGGGAAACTTCGCTGCGTGTTGATACCAAACTTCTTCTCAAAAGAATACTTACTATTCAACCCAAAGAAATACTCTATAAATGTCTCATAGAAAGAAACCCCTTGATTGATTACGACATTGTCAACATCTCTCAAACGGGCATGATGCAAGCCTTCTAATTTTGAAGAACCAGCAAAGCAATAACACAAATCCTCAGCATCATCGATTACATCTTCCGACTTCATGTTCAATCCACCCTTACAAGTGATTTCCTTTGGATTTCCAACACGTTTCAGTTCTACTTTTCCATCATCACCGATTATATCATTAAAGACAATTTTGGCAATTCCCTCTAACTCTGGCTGTCCTCCGATAAGATCCAACACTTTAGACCCAGTTCCACTAATCGTTAAATAAGCAGGAGTACCTATACCCCTCTCCTTCAAGACATTTGCCAAATAATATATCTCCGCTACATAAAACAACAACAGAGAGGTCTTCATATTATAATCATGTTTCAATTCCTCTGAGAATGAAATGGATATACCTTTCTTTTTCAACTCAGAATTGCGTTCCAACGAATATAAGAAAGAAACAAAGTCTGCAGATACAGCATTATTCACAACATTACTAAAAGCATCTCGCAAAGAATCAATGTGCGTACCATTAATTTTTGTTTGATAGCTATCGTGATACTTGTTGTAGAAGCCATTCATCTGAATGCCAAAGCCTGGGAAATCCCCATAGATGCTATTACCAGCAAAGCGAACGGAAGAAATCAACTTTGGCTGATTATTCTCATATACAGCAAAATCGGTCGTTCCTCCACCAATATCCATCAAGACAACAGGTCGATAAGCAGCATTGACACCTTGTGTATTTTTATAATAGTAGAAAGGAGCCAACGATTCCGTAACACCTTGTACAAGACATTGTTCATCTATCAATGCTTGACAAAGATGTGTCCATTCACTTCTTAATTGAGATAGTCTAAACGATTCCATGCTTACAGGATAGAACCATATAATCTTTGTATTCTTCAAAGAACCACCATTAATTAGCACCTTTGATCTTATCAACATCAACAATTCCTCAAAGAAACTCGTGACATATTGCTGGTTGCCATCCCCTAACCATTTTAGATTTGTTATGGTTTTGTTATTATGTAAGTTTGCCATTCGCTCATAATGAAATCCTACAGAATAATCACCCAAAGTTACTTTGGTTAGAATATCTTGCCCTTGTTCCATTGCATTCGCTTTTCCCAAACATATATTGGTTCGTAATGGGAAACCAACCATTTCATCTACGCCAAAGGTAGTTGGCAAAAACTCCTGAACAGGAGCATTCATAAAGTCATCGATTTCCTTTTGTTCAAATAATTCTTGATAGCGACTATCATTTGAGTGCATAGCCAATATTGGACTATCCAATTGCGACATCTCCAAAGGATGTGTGACCTGGCCATTGTTGACTCGATATTCAACATGAGTATTAGTCGTTCCGAAATCTATAGCAAATTCATAAGAATCTGTTCCAGAACCTACAACATCATACTTTGGAACCAACATACCGATAGCAAAACCATTGCTTACCTGCATCACATCGAACTCATCATTTGCGATGAAAACCTTAGTGGTCATGCTAATTTCCTTTTTCTCCTCTCTTTTTATCACAGAAGAAACCAAATTGTTACCAAAGCCTTTCTTACACTTAAACAGCTCTACCGAATAATCATAACTCTTTGTCAATTCCTTCCAATCACCATCAATCAGATAGACACGCTGAGGCTTGCCAATACCATCAGCATTGACAATATGATAAGAAGGATATAGATACAAGTCAAAAGTACATTCTACAATAGCTCCCTTATTCTGTTCCCCATTAGGTTCGTCTATATCATAATAGATTCTTCTAAGAGTTATATACTTACCCTTTTGAATCGGCACACGGATGATTGCCTCTACGCCCGTACCCGCATCTTTCAACTCAAAGATATTCTCAGCATGAAGTCCAGATGTCTTACCACAAATCGTCTCTAAACTTAAATAATTAAAAATTTCCTTTTTAAAAGGAAGCAAATAGCTATACCCTTTTTTAGTAGAACTTGAATAGTTACCTAAGAAATAAGAACTTTCATCAATAGGGAAAGCGGTACGGATGATAAATGGCTGAAAAATATCATCAACCGTGAGATATGGATATAGTGTATTATCCCCAGGTAAAGTTCTATCAACCATAGCACGACTGTCTCTATATGGTGCTTTCATCTGAGGATTCCAAGCTCCTGTAACATAGCGCATGCCAGGTTCATTATAGCCTAAAGCATTTGGCAGTACTAAAGGTAGAATGTCTGAATCATAATCTGCTTTAATCGTGAAGTCACTAACCGAACCGGCATCAGGAGCTTGATAAGTTCCAAGCACAACACCACCAGACAACATGATGTTGGCAGCACCAACTGTAATAGGCACATAATTTTGAATATCCGCAGCTGTCACATTACGAAGTGCAGACTTAAGCTGTTGGTCAGTGATCGCCTTAAAACATTCATCCACATACTTATATACCTCTGGATAAACATTGCTAAAACCATATTGGAGAGACAATGTCCAAACATACTTTATAAATTCTTGATCACGGTCTATCAAAGAGCGGAACGCTGTTGGATTAGCATCATAAGCATTATGATTCCCACTCAAAGGAACTCGAACATACGACAAATCGTTAGTAGAAGCCACAGCCAATGAGGTTGTTGAAGTTCCACCAACAATATTTAATGGCGCTGGTCCATTCTTATAGTTCAGTAAATAGAATACAGCATTCTGACTAAAATTAAAAGCTTGAGCATCTTGATTGAGATACAAACTCAAAGTTTGCCCCAATCTTTGGTGAGCAATGGCTGGACTCTGCAACAAACTTGCAATTTGAGTACTTGCATTCCAAGGAATAATCTCAAACATGGAACTCAACTTATTAAAATTGAAGAAGATTTCCAATGTATCCAAAGAAAACGATACGATCTTATGGTAGATAGAATTTCCCAAGATATTATTTGAGCCATTTCCGTCAACAGCTCCACAAATCTCAAAAGCATTTCTTGCAAGTTCCAAACTTGCGAAAGGTGTCGGAACAGAGGTTATCGGTAAACTTGCCGTTGCTCCAGAAGGATCAACAATATTGTTAATCTCGTTCGTTCCATATTGCTTGGAAACATCCCAACCATCTAAAGTTTGGGTACCTCCTGTATGTAATCTATATACGTGTGGCATACTATACTAAGTTTAAACGTTTAGCTATTGCATTTCTGGTAGCAATCCAATGAACATTCATAAAGTAATCCTTATCTGACAGACGCTTATCTACGCCATTAGAGGACTTCGCTATTTCATCATCTATAAGGACAAAACCATCTTTATTAGCAAAGAGTTTTCCGAAGAAGCCAACTTGCTTTGGCTCATATCCCATAATGGAATGGAAGATATTATTGTAACCTTCTAAATTAAACGGCTGAAATGATCTGCTATTTCTTGCCATCTCCACAAGCCAACCATCCTTACCATCATCTTTGAACCAATCTATAAATGTATTCAGATTTCTATAAAATCCTTCACTCAACATATCGGGCTTGAAGTTTCTCGCTTTTGCCCAAGCAGCATCAAATGTATCTTTAAGATGATGTTGGTAGAACTGCGAAAATATATAGAAAGAAATCAAAGAAGGAACCAATATTTCCCTTGTAGATGGAGATAAAAGGCTTAAATCCATCGTACCGTTCACCTGCTCAGTAGCAAATTCTTTATAGATTTTAGCACCTCGCATGATTTGAGGATCCTTGGCAAAATCTATAATGGCCAAAGCTGAAGCCATTTCAATAAGATGAGCATCATTCTTCTGACCATCAGAACCTTCAACATTATCGTACGAACTTGTCATATTATCAGCAATATAATACAAAGCGTCTGTATCCAAGTTATTCTGATAATAAGTAAGCGCAGACTTAGCCTTAGTTATAAATGTAGCCATATTGATTTCACTGTTTCCATTAGTTTGTAATCCAAAATATGGCAATACAGAAAGTGCACCTATTGGAGCACCTGCTATTATCGCAGGATTAGCAAAGGTGTTGAACTGTTGTGCTTGTCGAAAAGTCTTCAATAGCAAAGGAAATCCAGCAGCACCAGTTCCACCAAAAATAGAACTAATGATAAAAATTTTATCACCATCAGAAAAACCAGACAACAAATTTGCTAATACATTGTTGTTAGGGTCACAAAAATCATTCAGCACAATACTACCCATATTAGGATTTCCCTTAAATCCCTCTTGCATTTGAGCGTTTAAATTTCTATCACTAAAGAGAAGGCTCATCATTGCCTTGTCCTCTCTTTTTAAATTATCATACTCAATATATTGACCAAATGTCTTGTTGCCAACATTTGCAATTGACAATCTGAAATCCGTACCTTGGTCATCAATATCTGTCTTGAAAAAACAAGACTGAACTTCTGAACCAAAAGATAACTCAGAATGTATTTCCTTATATTTTTTAAGCAAATTGACAGTTCTTGTCAAGTCACCATTACTTAAATCAGGATCAATGAGAACAGGAACTATTGTATCAACACCAGCATCAACACCAGAAGCTAATAGCATCGTGAGAGACCTGATTACTCGTGAGCCAGTTCCTCCTATACCAAATAAATATAACTTACTCATAAACTCTTAATTAAAATGGAATATACCTTCCTTTTACACTAAAGTATTTCAAAATCAGTGATAAGATGAAAGAACACACTATAGACCAACCAAAGCAAATTAGGGAAAAATAGATATAATCTACATCTTCTATCTTACTGTTTGTTACATGATGTGCATTCAAATAGTCATACAACCCATTATCCGCATTACTGAAACCTATGGCAGCTACAACCAAAGACACAACGAGGATAACCACGAACCATATCCAAGTTTTTGCCAAACGAATATTGTCCCAAAGTTTATAATACACGAACAGCACAATCAATGGTAAGAATAGTAACCATAAAAAAGGCACAAAATACAAGTCCGCCTTATACATGTACTGTGAGAATGGCCCTAAATAAGCTACACCCCATAATTCGAAAAAATTTGCTACAAAATCAGCCATATCATTTATTATATTTATTAATATTTATTTGAACTTTAAAATAATCTGCATAGTCTTCATTGTATGCAGCAGAAATTCCTTCTATCATCTTTTGTATCGCAAAACTTTGTGTTGAAGAAGGAACATAACCAGAATCGTCTACCACATTAGCCTTTTTTACCCAAGCAGGAATACCCTTTTTCAAACTTAAAGTAACCATCGGCGCAAAAGAGCCATTAGGCACACTAAGCGTAATAGCATAAGGTTTTGTTGGTTGCATGGAAAAATCTCCTATAGCTGAAGAAGATGCCTTTGACACGCCAACAACCTTGTAACTATCTGGTTCTACCTGATAATTGTCCTTATCCAATATATAGGTATCATCTACAAAAATATTGGAATAATCCACACCAATTGCAAATTGCAAAGAAGTAGCACTTCTATCTAATGAAATTTCGTCTAAATCCAAATAGTTCTTCATCGTCTTGATTCTTCGAGCATTTGTATAGTCAGAAATGATGGCACAAGCATTTTTATCATCCAAGGACCAACTTTCTGAAGATAAGAAACATTTGTTTTTCAGACCTGGTAAGTTATCTACTTTGAAATCTGCATATAGAGTTTTAAGTGCATCTCTATTACCTGTAATCACAACATAAAAAGGACGTGGAGACTTACATACGATAGGCTTGTCATTTCTGTCATAATAAAATCCATCAAACTTAGAAACAAACTGAAGTATTATAGTTGCCATCAAGTTGTTCTTAGACAAAGCAGTCAAGAAAGCATCTGTCGTAGCATTTTTGGCATTGTCCAACTGACTGTTCACGTCTGTAACAGAGTAAATACAATCAGAGAAAAGAACAGATATTACATTTTTCTTTGTCTCTTTCAATATATTCCTAAAAATTTGATTAACATCTGTCGAGCCCACATTACCCACCTTTATCTTAGCAGGATTGAGCATCTGAATAAAATCTATTGCACTTTGGTCTGCTTTATAAACTTGATTATTCACAAAATAGAAGTCAGTACTTTTACAATTATGATGTGAAGAAACTATCATCTTCCCAAGAACATCTTTAAATTCAGTATTTCCATTGACATAACCATCCATACTCGCTGAATTTTCCATATAAAAATTCATCTGATAATTCTTCAAACTTGCTTTTGTATCCTTGTTTTTAAGGACAGCATTAGTACCATCCAATTTTGGATGTTCAGGAATAGGAGTTGGCTCTTTTATTGAAAATAATATTATTATAACAATTGCAATAATACCAATAAGTAAAGAAACTTTTTGCTTCATTATGCTCGAGGTTATATTTAGGTGACACATACGCTGTTTGTTCCCAAATATACAGCATAATAATACTAAGTTTTTAACAAACATAAAAAAGCGTGGGAACCGCCTGTCGTCTGTTCCACTGATAGAGGCCTTCGCATTGCCCGATACTGTTGAACAGACAACGTTAGAAGCCCACGCCGATATGATATACTCCACCACATGGAGTAATTCTACCTATAAACACATAGGTACAATACTCCATTGGCAGTGATATAATCACACCCGAGGACACCTACCGTTGCTAAGTCCATGACAGTATCTGAAAGTTGCGAAGTTTCTATCAGTCGTGAACAAAGCGCCAAGTATGCGCCTTAAATATGTCGTGCCTCAACACCCTAATCGCCAATTATACAAAGTTTTAACCTCATATAAAGGCTCGGTATAAAACGAGGCTTTTATCTATGGAATCAAAGCTATAAGCACTTATCTTCCAATAACTGCCCACAAATTTAGCAATTAATATTGAAACAACAAAAACTTTCTGCAAAAAAATGTCTAAGTTGACAGAATTAAAAAGTTATATAATTACCATGGTTCATAATTACTGCATTGTTGTGCAACGTGTAATAAACACAGAATCCCATCTATCCTGCAAAACAGATTAATCATCCATTACTGATTGACATTTTTAAGATAGAGGGTCCGACATGGGTACTTAAAGCACTGTCTTTAGATACTTTTTTACCACATAAGACTTTAATACCTAATGCAAGTACTTGCTTTTGATACTGAAAGTACTTGTGATTTGCAGAAATAGCATGACACATTCTCTAATATGCTTAGCGAAAATGCAGTATTCAACTTGGCATCAATGTATTGGTAATTTTCTGTGTCCCTCTGCAAAGAACGGAGACGGCACAACACACTCATAAATTTTTCTTTACTTTTCCCTTACTGGGATTTCGATATTTTCAACTGATTTCTATTTGTGCGTGAATATGGGAAATATAAAGTAAAACACTAACAAGCTGAGAATCAAATTGTTATATTCTCAACGCTTCAAATTAGATTTTATTATGTCCTCATGTCGTACGACATAAGACTTTATAGTTGTACGACTTGAGCGCTCAAGTCGTACAACATGAGGGTGTATTGTCGTACAACATGAACATATATAGTCGTACAACAATAGAATTTTATATTGTGGAAAATGATAAAAAGAGGAAGCTACTTATACAAAAAAACATATTTTCACTTACAGATTACCCAAAAGCAAGTAGGCAAAATCTGGGAACAAATAATTACAGGGAATAGCCTTTCTTTTTCATTTACCTTTGCATCATGCGAAGTTTGGAGCATCATACCTCACTCCTATCCTCTTTCTCCATCAAGCTCTTACGAGGTTTCTTCCCGCATCGATTCTGAGGAAGATAAAGAGAAGGATGGTAAAGCCCCAGAGCGATGAACCGCCATAACTGAAGAACGGAAGCGGGATGCCGATAACAGGAGTGAGTCCCAATACCATACCTACATTAATAAACACGTGAAAGAGGAAGATACTGAGTACACTATAACCATATACTCGCCCAAACTTGAAGGGCTGCCGCTCGGCAAGAATAATCAGCCTGATGATCAAAGCCAAGAACAGCAACAGCACTCCTGCCGATCCTAAGAATCCTTCCTCCTCACCCACGGTACAGAAGATAAAATCGGTGTCCTGCTCGGGCACAAACTTCAGTTTGGTCTGTGTACCATTGAGGAAGCCCTTTCCCTGAAGACCACCAGAACCTATCGCAATCTCACTCTGGTGCACATTATAACCCGCACCAGCCAAGTCTTCCTCCAGTCCGAGAAGTACGTTGATACGTACACGCTGATGAGGCTCCATCACATTGTTGAGCACATAGTCGGCAGAATAGAAGAAAGCCAAGGACCCTAAGGCAAACAAGGCGATGAAATAATAGTTTCTGATGCGTGCGGATAAGCCCTGATAGAACAGGAATCCAATGAGCACGAAACTTACAATCAACTGAACATAAGTCACATCGAAAGGAATGACGTAAACAGAGAAGAGCATACATCCCAAAGTGATGCCGACTGTATAGAGAAGCATCTGTACCGTTTGCCGCCCATTGTGAATATAGTTGCTCACCATGCCCGTAGAAAAGATTTGCACAAGTAAGAGCACAACGAACTCGCCTACCGACGTTTGTCCATCCCACATCATCACATTTTCGTACTTCACACCCACCACGAAGTAAACCACCATGGCAACGGCAGTAAAGAGAATACTGCCAGGCATTCCTTCACGATAGAACATAAGGAAGAAGGCAGAATAGACAAGTGCAGAACCCGTCTCGCGCTGTCCCACGATACATATCATCGGAAGGATAATGATAAAGGCTGCAGCAAAGAAGTCTTTCATGCGATGAATATTGAAGCCATAGCTCGACATAAACTTGGAAATGGCAAGAGCCGTAGCAAACTTGGCAAACTCGGCTGGCTGCAGACGCAAAGGGCCAAGCACAAGCCACGAACGGGAACCCTTGATACTATGCGGATTGAAGATGGTGGCAAAGAGCAACAGTACCAAGGCGGCATAGATGACATAAGAGAAGGTGTCGTAGAACCTGTCATCGAGCAACAAGATAATGAAACCGAGCGTGATGGAGGTTCCTATCCAGATAATCTGCATTCCCGAACGAGAGCCAAGACTGAAAATATCATTGTCGCCATAGGTATAGCTGGCACCACAGACACTTATCCATCCAAAGGTGAGAAGCGCCAGATAAATGCCTATCGTCCACCAGTCGAGCGAACGAAGCACACCTTGTTGTCTGTTATCTGATTGAACCATATTACTTATTCAAATATCGCAAATCGAGCGAGTTTGGGTTATTAAAAGTTGAAGAAGAGAGGCGCTTTCTGTTGCTTAAGATGAAGCGCCCATCTCCCTGATATTTCTATCTGCTGCTTGAGCCATAGGCAATTCTTCGTGCCTGCATCTGTGCGGCAAGAGCCTCAGAAGCTGGCGACAGCTTGCCTTTGATATATTGCTCCATCATGAGTCCACCAATAGGCACACCATAGTCGGCTCCCCAGCCACCGTTCTCAACATATACTGCGATGGCTATCTGAGGATTGTTCATCGGTGCAAAACCCATGAACACAGAGTGGTCGTGACCACGGTTCTGTGCAGTACCGGTCTTGCCGCATGGTTCAAAGTCATAACGGGCAAGCATCTTACAGGTTCCCCTCAAGGCAGAACTGCGCATACCTGCCACGACATAGTTGTATGCCTTTTTCGAGGCCATGGTGTAATGACGACGAGTATAGAGTGTATCGAGCGGCTCACCCTTCACCTTGCGCACCACATGGGGCGCATAATAATATCCTCGATTGGCAATGGTGGCTCCAAGATTGGCTATCTGCAGAGGAGTGAGATTGACCTCACCCTGTCCGATAGAGATACTGATAATGGTGAGTCCGTTCCATGACCCTCGGTAAGCCTTGTCGTAGAACTCGGCATTAGGAATCAGTCCTCGTTTCTCGCCAGGCAGGTCGATACCAAGTTTGTATCCGAATCCCATACTCTTCATATAGTCGCGCCAGGTGTTCATAGCCACTTGCACATTGGGATACTTGCGCCTGTTGCCCATCATATAATAGAGTCCCCAACAGAAGTAGCCATTGCAGGAGGTACTGATGGCATCGATGAGAGCTATAGGAGAAGGATGTCCGTGACAGCCTACATGCAGTCCGCGATAAGAGAATCCATGATGACAGGGGAAAGCTGTACCCGGCGTGATGATTCCTTCGGTGAGGTATGTGAGCGCCTGAGTAGTCTTGAAGGTTGAACCCGGTGGATACTGACCCATGATACTTCTGTTGAGCAACGGTTTCCAGGGGTCATGCGAAAGGTAACGGTGCATCTTTCCGCGCATCTTTCCTACCAACCTACGTGGATCATAAGAGGGCGACGACACCATGGCAAGCACTTCGCCCGTCTTGGGATCGATGGCTACAATACTGCCTATCTTTCCTTGAAGGAGTCGCTCTCCAAGAGCCTGCAGGTGCTTCCTGAGAAGTTCCACGGCCTGACGGATACGGATAT